>Ga0114920_10000183_pt1 | contig 27834 bp, 25 predicted proteins | sample ChitaG_FD_88683 | JGI IMG/M metagenome (GOLD analysis project Ga0114920, IMG submission 88683) | Deep subsurface microbial communities from South Pacific Ocean to uncover new lineages of life (NeLLi) - Chile_00310 metaG | ecosystem: Environmental > Aquatic > Marine > Oceanic > Sediment ...
ACTCTGAAACGGCTAGGAATTGCCTACTCTTTTTTGACTGTGGTCCCTTATATTTCAAATCAAGCAGGGGATGATATGTGTCCTTTTGAGAAAGCCTCGATTGGAAAATCTCCTGAAGAATTTTACGAATTCGTAAAGGAAAAGCTAGCGCTGAAAGAGAAGCAGTGAATTCACACAGCAATACCAAATATCACGCCTACATTGATGAGATAAGGGACAACTTAAAGGTCACTTTACAAAAGGGGCTCGAATTCATCAATTGGGACAAATACATTGATAAAAAATCCAGGGTTTTTGTGAAGCCCAATTTTACCTTCCCTTATTACAAAGAAGGGGTTACCACCAGCTCGCAGCTCCTAAAATATCTGCTCGAAATACTCAAAAGCAAAGCTGACACGGTAATTCTAGGAGAATCTGACGGCGGCAATCACTCCTTCACGGCGGAGCAGGCATTTGAAGGGCACAACATGTACCAGATATGCCAAGAAACCGGAGTTGAGCTGGTTAATCTGTCAAAGCTGCCCTCAAGATTTGTTGAAGATAAAATCCAAGGGAAAAGAGTGAAAGTTCAGCTACCAAAGTTACTTTTAGAGGAAATAGACTGCTTCATCTCGGTTCCGGTTCTGAAAGTCCATGTAATGACTACCATTAGTCTGAGCCTTAAGAATTCATGGGGCTGTAACTCAGACACAATGAGGTCTCTCCACCATCAAAGGCTACCTTATAAGCTAGCATTGATAGCCAAGCTTCTAGGGCCCAAAATAGTGGTAGTAGATGCTACATATGCCCTGAATAAGCATGGTCCGATGTATGGCGAGCCAGTCAAGACCAACCTGGTTCTTGCGGCTGATAACCCGGTAGTAGCCGATGCCTTAGGAGCTAGGATTATGGGTTTTTCTCCCCAAGGAATAGAGCACATAATTGTAGCCGAAAGGGCAGGGCTAGGCTCAACAAGACTCGAAAATGTGGAGACAAACCGGGATTGGCAAACATACAAAATGCAGTTTAAAATAGAGAAAACAATTATTGATAGATTCTCAACGCTATTGTTTTATAACGATACCTTCGCCAGGCTGGTAATGAATTCGCCATTAACTTCGGTGATTTATCAAGTTGCAGGCATATTCAGAACCAGAGCGGAAAGAGAAGTAGCCAGCCAGATAGGCAGCCAGAAGACGCTGGGGCCGTATTAAGATGCGGATATTACAAGTATTTAGCTTCTTTTCACCTAATGCCCGGTAACTCTAACTTATAATGTGGTACAATTATTGGGGGCAGGTCAGGTGTGCCTCTATTGAAAAGGCAAGGAGGGCTTTGGGCTACGAAGCCAAGATGAAGATGGAAGAGGGAATAAAGAGAGCATACGATTGGATTATAGAAAATCGCGACAAAATAGAAGCCAGAGCCCGGTTTTAAGGCAGCGCAGCAAATAAAGCTGGAAGTTGTTCAGAATGGCGGCTAGCAAGAAAACGGTCTTAATAAAATCAACTCTTCTTGATCTTTCAGCCCGGATCCCTAAAGAGATAAAGGCACTAACACGAGAGGGATATCTGGTGAGCGTTTTAGGCTGGGCAAGAGATTATAGTCCCCTCGTGTCTCGCATGGCAGGGGCAGAAAAACCCTACGAGGAAATAAGGCTGAAGCTCAGAGCCCCGTATGGTATCAAAATACTTCCCCTTCTCCCTATCTGGTGGTTCTTTGTATTTTTTCAGCTCATGGTAAAGAACTGGGATATAGCCCACGCCATAAATCTTGATTCGGCTATCCCGACTGTGATTGCTAGCAAATTAAAAAGGAAGCCCGTTATCTATGAAGTGCTCGATATCTACGAAGATCAGGTAGTACTGCCGAGAATATTAAGAACTATTTGTATTAAAGTGGATAAGTTGTTTATGTGGCTGGCAAACGGTGTAATTCTTGCTGACGAAATGCAGGCAGAAGAAGTAGGAGGAATCCCTAATCCTAAGGTAGCTATACTTTACGATTCACCTCCCGATATTCTACATATTTTTGATAAAACACACCAAGGAAAGAACTCATTTACGCTGTTTTTTGGTGGTGGACTTTCTTCGGCGAGAGCCCTGAATTTAGACAAGGTTCTCAACGCTATCGGGGACATTGAAGGTGTGAAGATAGTTATTACCGGACATGGCGATCTAGCTGGTGAAATCACGGAAAGGATGCGCCAAATGCCTGATAAGATACAGTTTCTCGGTTGGATGGATCAATACGAAGATGTGGTTAAGAGAATAATAGATGCCGACCTTCTATTTGTTCCTCGTGATCCCACAATACCTATAAATAATTATACCCGTGGGGCTAAGTTCCATGAAGCCATGATGTGTGGCAAACCTATTCTGATAAACAAAGGGACCTCAATAGCTACTAAAGTTGACCAGGAAAAGTGCGGCGTGGCGGTAGATATAAACAACATTGAAGAAATAAAGGAGACACTTGTAAAGTTAAGGGATAATCCCAAGTTATGCCAGAAACTCGGGGCAAATGCCAGGAAAGCCTATGAGCAGAAATACAGTTGGGAACTCATGGAACAGCAATTGATAGCTCTCTATCATGAGGTAACCTCGTAGGAGACAACAATGCCCGATAGGCTTAGAGCTAGAATTACAGATTGTGGCCTAGCCCAACAAAGACATAACCAGGGTTTATGATACGGAACAAACCAATTTCGTTCTGTAGGCTGAGTGGATACAAATGGAAATCTTGCAAGTCACCATATCTTTTAAACCTTCCTGGGAAGCGGGGGGAGTGACTAAAGTAGCCTATGGCATATCAAAACGGCTGGCAGAACAGGGTCATAATGTAACTGTGTATACAACCAATATGATTCTGAGAGAGCTAGATGTCGAAGCGAATAGACCAATAGATTTAGAGGGAATGAGAGTTTACTACTTCGCTAATCTTAGAAAATATCTCTCTACGAAGATTCCACCAATCCCTTATTACTTACCCGCGATAGCCAGAAAGGAGGTAAAACAGTTCGACATTATCCATATCCATGACCACAGAACGTTGCTTGCTGCCATTATCCATCACTATGCCAAGAAATATAATATCCCTTACGTTTTGCAGGCTCATGGTTCACTAACAACCTTCTTTCAGAAAGGATGGCTCAAGAAAATATTTGATGTGATTTGGGGTTATAGGATTTTGAAAGATGCCTCAAGGGTGATTGCCATCACCAAAGAAGAGGTTGAGCAATACAAAAGCATGGGAATAAGCAAAGATAAAATCGAGATTATTCCTCACGGAATTGACATTTCCGAATTTGACAATTTGCCCCAGAGTGGGGAATTTAGAAGAAAGTACGGCTTAAATGGTAATCAGAGGATAATCTTCTATCTGGGCAGAATACACAAAACCAAAGGACTTGACCTTCTAAACAAGGCATTTGCTGACCTTTCCAAAGAAATCGATAACGCTAGGCTGGTAATTGCTGGTCCATCTGATGGATACCTATCACCGCTAAGACAATTGATCAAAGAACTACATATCGGAGAAAAGGTTATTATTACTGGTCCGCTCTATGAGATGGAAAAATTAGAAGCCTATGTTGATGCTGATATATGTGTTCTACCGTCATCTTATGAGATATTTGGTATGACAATTCTCGAAGCTTGCGCCTGTGGCACGCCAGTGGTATTAACCGACCGCTGTGGTATAGCCGAGGCAATCGATAGCGGTCAGGCAGGGCTTGTTGTCCCTTACGATAAGGAGCAACTAAAACAGGCAATTCAGCACATGCTTGGTGATGATAGAATGAGACTCCAGTTTAGCGAGAAGGGTAAATTACTGGTGCGCGAGAAATTCAACTGCGAAAGAATGGTAAAGCAGATAGAGAGCCTGTACAATGGAGTTCCCGTGGATAAAGGTACTGTGAAGAGAGGACACGCCTTTCAAGACTGAGTATCAAGACCGATGGAAATCGAGGAGGAAATAACCAATTAGTTTGAATTTAGAAGGGTAGAATAGAATCGGGAGTTGGGGCTATGAAAAAAGCATTAATTACTGGCATAACAGGACAGGATGGCTCTTATTTAGCTGAGTTTTTGTTGAATAAGGGATATGAAGTACACGGTATTATTAGAAGAGCATCTACTTTTAACACCAGCAGAATAGACCATATCTTTGTTGACCCCCATGAGACTAATGTGAGACTGCTTCTGCATTATGGTGACCTTTCTAATTCTGAACAGATTTCAAATGCGATGTACAATATACAGCCCGACGAGATATATCATCTGGGAGCGCAAAGCCATGTGCGAGTAAGCTTTGATATGCCAGAATATACCGGGGACATTATTGCACTTGGCACTACTAGACTTCTGGAAGCTATAAGAAGGAGTGGGATAAAGACAAAGTTTTACCAGGCATCAAGCAGTGAGATGTTTGGTTCTTCAGCACCACCACAGAATGAAAGTACTCCTTTCCACCCAAGAAGTCCCTACGCTGCAGCTAAAGTCTACGCCTTTTGGATGGCAGTGAATTACAGAGAAGGTTACGGTCTTTATACCTGTAATGGTATTCTCTTTAACCATGAATCTCCTCGCCGGGGAGAAACATTTGTGACTAGGAAAACAACCCGCGCCATTGCTCATATTATTGCTGGAACGCAAAGCCATCTTTATCTCGGAAACTTAGAGGCCAAAAGGGACTGGGGTTATGCTCCTGAGTATGTTAACGCTATGTGGCTGATGCTACAACAGGATAAGCCCGAAGATTATATAGTAGGGACTGGGGAAACCCATTCGGTAAGAGAATTTGTCAAAGAAGCGTTCGGTTATGCAGGGCTAGATTGGAAAGAATATGTTAAGATTGATCCCCGTTATATTAGACCAACAGAGACTGAAGTGCTTATAGCCGACTCATCAAAGGCGCGAAGGGAGCTAGGCTGGGAACCAAAAGTGACCTTTAAAGAACTTGTTAGAATAATGATAGATGCAGATATGGAAGCTCTGGAGCTTGAACCCCCGGGAGAAGGAAAGGCTATCCTTGTCAAGCACGGACTGGATATGGTTGATAGGGCTTTGATCAATCCGACAGGGGGAATGGAGAAGTGAGCCAGCTCTCCACGAAAAGAATCCTGGTAACCGGGGGGGCTGGTTTTCTCGGTAGATATGTAGTGAAAAAGCTGGAAGAGAGGGGGTGCCGGGAAATCTTCATCCCTCGCAGTAAGGATTACAACCTTGTTGAAATGGAACCAGTTAAAAGGTTGTACGGAGACGCTAAACCTGATATTGTCATCCATCTTGCTGCCAGGGTGGGTGGTATCGGTGAGACCAGCAAGAGACCAGGTGAGTTTTTTTATGAAAATCTAATGATGGGCGTCCAGATGATGGAGCAGGGAAGGGTTTTCGGGGTGGAGAAATTTGTGGCCATTGGCACTGTATGTGCTTACCCTAAAAATATCCCTGCCCCCTTTACTGAGGAAGACCTCTGGAACGGCTATCCAGAAGAGACAAACGCTCCTTATGGTATTGCTAAGAAAATGACTCTAGTCCAGGCTCAGGCCTATCACCAGCAGTATGGTTTTAATGCCACTTACCTCTTACCGGTTAACCTGTATGGCCCAGGAGATAACTTTGACCCGGAAACCTCTCACGTAATTCCTGCTCTGATAAAGAAATGTGTGGATGCAATGGAGGTTAGCACGGACAAGATAACGGTTTGGGGTACGGGAGAGCCTACGAGAGAATATCTTTATGTCGAAGATGCCGCTGAAGGTATTGTCCTTGCTACTGAAAAGTACAATAAGCCTGAGCCGGTAAATCTTGGCTCTGGATTTGAGATCTCCATTAAACACCTGGCAGGCTTGATTGCTGAGCTGACAGGATTCAAAGGGCAATTAGTCTGGGATACCTCTAAACCAGACGGACAGCCGAGAAGGCTTTTCGATACTTCTAAAGCAGCGAAAGAGTTTGGCTTCAGAGCCAGAACAAGCTTTAAAGAAGGCTTGAGAAAGACTATTGAATGGTACAAAGGGCAACGGGCTGGTGGGCAGATTAAGTAACTTGAAAGTCACAATCTTATGAGTAGAATAAATGAAATTAAGAAACAAATAGGTGCTCTGGTTCAAGAGTACTTTTCCCTGCAGCCAAAAGAGGAATTTCAGGCTGGAATTACAAAGATACCTCTAATTACCCCATCTTACGGTTGGGAAGAAGTGGTAGAAGGGATCGATTCAATGCTGAGTACTCAGGTCACTATGGGGGAGAAGGTCAGGCAATTTGAAGCTATGTTTGCAGACTATATAGGGGTAAATCACGCTGTCATGGTACACTCAGGTTCCAGTGCTAATCTCTTGATACTTTCTGTTCTAACAAATCCGGCTCTTGAAAATTGTATTAAACCAGGGGATGAAGTAATAACGCCAGCAGTAACCTGGGCTACTACCGTATGGCCCATCATCAACTGCAACGCTGTGCCGGTCTTAGTGGATGTAGACCTGGAAACATTCAATCTAAATATAGACGAGGTCAAAAAGGCTATTACCAGTAAAACTAAGGCGATAATGCCCGTTCACCTGCTGGGAAATCCGTGTAATATAGATAAAATAATCGAGCTGGCCAAAGAACATAATCTCTATGTTATTGAGGATGCTTGTGAAGCTCACGGGGCAGAATTTCAAGGACAGAAGGTAGGCAGCTTCGGTGACTTTTCAAGCTTTAGTTTCTACTTTTCTCACCACATAACCACCATTGAGGGTGGTATGGTGTTAACCGATAACGAAGAACTCGCTGAACTGGCCAGAGCTTTAAGAGTTTTCGGCTGGGTTAGAGACTTAAAAGATAAGAACAAAATTGCCAAGGAACATAAAAGTATTGACTCTAGATATTTATTTTTGAACATCGGATACAATTTTAGGCCTACTGAGATACAGGGGGCCTTTGGCATCCATCAACTAAAGAAGTTAGACAAGTTCATAGAAATAAGGCGACAAAATGCTGAATTTTGGCTGGAGAATTTAAGAGAATACGAAAATTACCTCCTGTTACACACAGAGAGAGAAATGACAAAACATGTTTGGTTTGGATATCCCATAACAATCAAACCAGATGCCCCTTTTGCCAGAGAAGGCTTGGTAAATTGGCTTGAGGGGAGGGGTGTAGAGACAAGACCGATTATGGCGGGGAACATCGAAGAACAGCCAGCGATGAGACTTTTTGATTGCCGGAAGATAGGCGATTTGCCAAATTCAAAGTTTATCATGCACAATTCCTTCTTTTTTGGCAATCACCATGGAATCACAAAAGCAGAAAAGGAAGCAGTAATAAGCTACGTCAAGGAATTCATCAGGGATGCTGTGGAAAGGTAGGGTAATATAGGAATAGCAGGTGAGGTGAACAAATTGAAGCAATCTGATAATTGGAGAATTTGTGCTATTTTTGCTCCGAAATCAACTATGGACAGCACTACCACGGTTGTCAGTACCCTTCATCTGCTCGAACCGTTAGCTCAAGAGATATATGCCATTACCGCTAATTTCCCAGAGGATGCCATTAGTAGTGAAAGAATACATATTATCAGTATTGAGATAAAAGAAAATGCCCAATCCTCTGTGTGGGTAAGAACTCCCAGATTTATTACACTACAGCTCAAGATGAGCTATCATTTATTTAACATAGCCAGTAAGATCGATGTCATATTCTTGGCTGCTGGCGCCTCAACCTTACTTTTACCAGCCTTGCTAGCCAAGTTAATGCGAAAAAGGATAATATCCTTATACCCAGGTACAGACTCGCTTCAAAAGACTGCTGAGATAGCTTATGAGAAGACACCATTCGGCACAGGTAAGCGTATATTCCTCCCCATCATAGGTGTTTTAGAGAGGCTCAATCATCGTCTTTCGGATAAAATTGTTGTCTTCCGGTCAGATCCCACCTCTTCAGTGATAAGAAGATATGCAACCAAGATCTCACCTAACGGCAGTCGTTTCTACATAGATGTTAACTCTTTTAAAGTGGAGAGGAAACTAGAGAACAGGGAGAACCTGGTTGGGTATATTGGGCGCTTTGAGGAAATAAAGGGGGTAATGAACTTTGTTAAAGCTATACCTCTGATATTGAGCAGATCCCCCGGAGTCAAGGTTCTAGTAGGTGGGGATGGTTCACAACGAGATGAAATTGAAAAGAAAATCAAGGATGCCAATCTGCTCAATAGAGTGACCATGTCAGGATGGATTCCATATGATAAGTTACCCCAATACCTTAATGAACTAAAACTCTTGATTATACCATCGGAGACAGAGGTTGGGCCCCAGATACTATTTGAAGCCTTAGCTTGTGGAACACCGGTCGTGGTAACTCCTGTCGGCGTTGTCCCCGATGTCGTACAGGATGGCAAGACCGGCTTCATTCTCGAAAATAACTCGCCGGAATGCATCGCCGAAAATGTTATCAGAGCTTTAGAGAACCCGAATCTCGGTGAAATTACCAGAAAAGCCAGGAAACTTATAGAAGAGAGATACACTTATGAGCTTGCAGTCGAAAGATATAGGAAAGTGCTGAAGAGTTTGTGAGCGGTAAATATATTATGCTTATTGCAGTTACTGTTGATGTGGAGAGCGATTGGGGTGGCAGAACAAATGAATGTTACGGCATAGAATACGGACTTCCCAGTATTTTACAGCTTTTAGAAAGTTCGGGAATAAAGGCAACTTTTTTCATATCCGGCATAATTGTTTCAAGGTATAAAGAGATGATTCGTAAAATCTCAGAATCAGGGCATGAAGTAGCCTCCCATGGCTTTACACACGCCAATTATGGCCTGTTGAATAAAGAGCGATTGGCTGAAGAAATAAACAAGTCGAAGCAGTTACTTGAAAATGAAACGGGAGTAGAGATTTTGGGCTTTAGAACACCACAATTTCGCACCAATAAAGAGCTTTTTGATGTGCTGCTTGACCTGCATTTCAGGTATGATTCGTCAATGGCTCGGGCTACATTCCCAACAAGATATAGCGGCTTATCGGTGCTAAATACTCCGTTTCTTTTAGAGAACGGCTTGTTGGAAATACCGGTATCATCTATTCCCTATTTCAGAATACCCCTTGGTCTACGATGGATAAACCTAATAGGTTTTGCCACCTTCAGATCCCTGTTGAATAAATTTACCTTGCCTCAGCCCACAGTATTTTACTTGCATCCCTTTGACCTGATACAACCTCCAGAGAATCCCAAAATGAGCTTTTCTATAAAAAGATGGTATTCTTATAAAGCCCAAAATGCAAAAAGGACTCTAGAACAAATACTGAATTACTGGAAGGCGAGAGGTGACGAGTTTGTCCTCTTAAAAGAGGTATTCCCCCAGAGCAAGGAGGCGAGCTAATAGCATGAAGACAGAAGTTACAGTCATTATCCCAGCATACAATGAGGAAGAGGGGATTGGTAAGGTTATAGACAAGATAAAAGATACGATGGAGAAGGTCAAAGCCAGTTATGAGATAGTGGTTATTGACGATGGGTCAACCGACGAAACTGCGACAATTGTAAAGGAGAAAAGTATAAAGTTAATCCAGCACCCCTATAATAAAGGTTACGGTGCCGCCTTAAAAACGGGTGTGAAGAATGCCGAAGGGGATATTGTTTTATTCATAGATGCAGATGCACAGCAAAATACCGATGATATTCCGAGATTACTTGAGCCTATGGAAGAATATGATATGGTTGTTGGGAGAAGAACAAAGGGTTCAAAAATTCCACTACTTAGAAGACTGGGGAAATTCATTCTCTCCGCACTTGCCAATTACTTAGCCGGTCAAAAGATACCCGATTTAAACTCCGGATTCAGAGCGGTTAAAAAGGAAATAGTGGTAAAATACATGGGCATACTTCCAGACACCTTTTCCTTTACTACAACTATTACTCTAGCCACGATAAAGGCGGGCTATAACCTAAAGTATGTCCCGATAGAAACTGGGGAGAGGGTAGGCAGCAGCAAAATAAAGTTATTCCAGGACGGTTTTCGATTTATCATGTTGATATTAAGGACGATTGTCCTTTTTGATCCTATGAAGGTTTTCTTACCCGTCAGTGTCGTTTTGTTTCTCGCCGGATTTGCCTATTTGGTGTATAACTTAATTCTTTATCTAAATGTCCCTGATACCTCAATACTGCTGATAGTTTCAAGCCTTATTGTATTCTTCTTTGGCTTGCTGGCAGACCTTGTGTCAGGTTTATTTAAAAAAAATGAAAGTTAACACCTAGTTCCAAGGTAAGTGAGGATTAAATGATGATGAATAACCTAGGGAATTTATATGCGAAAAAAGCAATATCGCAAATACCTAGAATACTCAGCATGTTGGACAGAAATGAGAAATCTCCGACATATGGTTGTTTTGACAGAATATATTGGCTTGATAAATCAATTGATTTTCCTTCAGCAATACTCCAACTGAATACGCATATTTTAGCCCTCGTTTACTCATACCAGTATCCCGACAATATCTTTTACAAACAAGACAAGATTAAGAAATGGTGTTTTGCTGGGATTAAATACTGGATCAAAATACAACATAAGGATGGCTCTTTCGATGAATTCTATCCCAATGAACGGGGGTGGGCAGGTCCTACTGGTTTTCTACTATTTTCAATGTTAGATTCTTACATGCTGCTCAAAGACGAGATGCCACAACAACTGAAAGATGAACTCATAAAGAGCTCATATAAAGCTGCAAGATATTTGGCAGATCATGATGAATCAGGTATTTTGGCCAATCATCACGCAATAGCACTGGTAGCAATTTATTATGCATACAAAATCCTTAACGACGACTACCTGCTGAAATCGTTCTATAAAAAATTCGAATTTTTCTGCAGCTTACAATCTTCGGAAGGATGGTTCTTAGAGTATGACGGCGCAGATCTAGGCTATTTATCTGCCACTATCAGCTTCTTAGGTAAATTGTATGATTTGACCGACGACGAGGAATTGAAATCAAGGATATCAAATATAGTCCCGAAAGCAATAGAATTTACCAGTTATTTTGTGTATCCAAACAAGTTCTACGGTGGCACTATTGGGAGCAGGCAAACCTTGCATTTTTACCCGCAGGGATATGAAATTTTCAGTTCGAAGTTTCCTTTAGCAAGAATAATAGCTGATAGGATGCTAGAGGGATTAGCAGAAGGGAAGTTGGTGCCTCCTGAAGTAATGCCATGGAGGTATTTAGGGTATAGAGTGCAGGAATATTTGCTAGCATATCGGAGCTATAGCCCCGCTCGCCCAAATAAAGATGTTGGCCTACCGTGTGAAAGTCCTAAGTTTGTCAAGTTTTTTAATGATGCAAAGATGCTTATTGCCAAGAAGCCAAATTACTATTTGGTTTGTAATCTCGCTAAGGGTGGAGTTATCAAGTTATTTAACTCTAATGGCGAGTTAATCTATAACGATTGTGGAATAATTGGTCAATTTGAAGAAGGAACAATTATAACCTCTCAGTGGATTGATAAAGAATATAAAATCAATCGGATTGGTAACGAAGTTACAGTTGAAGGCAAGATGAATCTTGCCCCTTTCAAACTTCTAACACCATTAAAGATGATTATTTTTAGGATGGTGCTCTTAGGCTTAGGGTGGAATACTAAACTTTCATATTGGTTGAAAGGCGTTATCCGGAAATCGTTCATAACAAAAACAAAAAGGGCACCAGTTGAATTTTGCAGGAGGATTATATTCAACGAGAATGACATAGAAGTCCATGACTTAGTTAAGCTGAAGACAACAAACAAACTCGTTTCTCTCCAAATCGGCGATGAATTCTCAGTCAGGTATGTTCCTCAATCTCTATATTTTCAGTCACAGGAGTTAGGCATCGGTGGATTTCACTTGGAATCCACCGATCTGGAAGAATTAAATCTTAATAAGGAGATAACGTTTAAAAGGACGATTGATCCGATCAGCAAGCGCGTAGAATTCGAGCACGTAGCTCATGGTCATAAGCGAAATGATGTGATATGACGAATAGAAAGGGCACCCTACCAGTTGAGTATCATGAAGGGCGACGAAGAAAGCGTGCGCTAAAATACCGCTTAGCTAGACGTACAAACGAAGTTTTGCAGGTAATCAAATCATACAAAGGGAAGGAAATAGATTCCCTGTGTGATGTTGGAACCGCCGATGGCATGATGCTGGACATGCTTAATCAAAATCTAAATGTAAAAACAGCCGTTGGGTTGGACTACTCTATTGAACTTCTCAGGACAAACAAAAATCCAGAATTAAACTTGCTCAGGGGAGATGCAATAGAATTGCCATTCAAAGAAGATTCCTTCGATGTTGTGGTGGCAACTGCAGTAATAGAGCATGTCCCGGATGCCGGGAAGATGCTTGGGGAGTGCTGGCGAATTTTGAAAGAAAGCGGATTGTGTATCCTTACTACCCCAGATCCACTTTTTGAGCATATTGCCACAAAGGTTCGTCATTTAGAAGAAGAACAACACGTAAAGACATTCAAATTATCGGAACTTATATCTTTACTCAAATCGAAAGGTTTCAGGGTTATCAGGGCAGAGAAGTTTATGATGTCTCCAATTGGATTCCCCTGCGAAATAAAAATCGAAAAGGTTATGAAGTTTGTTAAACTTGATTTTTTACTATTGAACCAACTGGTAGCAGCTCAAAAAATTAGCTGACATTTTTCACCATCTTTCGCATAAACGGTATACCTATTAAGGATAAGAGCCAGTACCTGAAAATAGAAAACAAAATCCCAACACCCAATAATTTTTCAGGGCTGGCAAACTCCGAAAAAAGAAAAATGATAGCGGCATCACGGGTTCCCATACCACCTAATGTAACTGGTATTAATCCTATAAAAATAGCGATGGGAATATTAGCCACGGTAAACAGCAAAGGAATATCAAGTCCCAATGCGTAGAAGAACGTTAGGGTCTGCACTATCGAGATAAACCAAATCAGGAGCGAATAAAAGAAAACAAGACAAAAAGCCGTTTTGTGCCTCGTCAGTAATCTCAGGGGTAAAATTAAGTTCTGAATCTTTTCATTCCAGGAGTCTTTTATTATCGATAAATGGAAGCTTGAAGTAAGACGAGCAAGGATAAAAATTGCGATTATGCAGACAAGTATAATGAACGCAATAGAGGCTAGCTCGTATCTTTGGCGAAAGAGCATACCAATCAAAGAAAGCAAAACGAGGGATAAAATATCAAAAGTTCTTTCGGCCACTACTGCTCCTATCGTTTTGTCGGAAGGGACTTTCTCTTTCAGGTAATATGCCTTGATCACATCACCGGCTTTTGCGGGAGTAATCGAAGTTAAAGGGAGAGCACCTAAAATCAAATAAAGAGATTCCTTATACTGGAAGTCATATCCCAGAGGTTTTAAGAGGATTTGCCATCGTTTGGCAGTTACTGCGATGCTAAAGAGTGAGAGAAGGAAAGCAGCAACTAACCAGAGAGGGTCGGAAGATAGTAATACATTGATAACGGAGAAGAAATCGATCCTTGCGAAGAGGAGGTAAAAGATTAACGCGGTGATGGATATCACTAATGCGTTTCTAAGTATTGAGCCAGCTGGTTTTTTCATGAAATGACTTTCTGAACTATTAAGATGATTAGATAATAGCTCAAGAAGAGGAACTTTACAATAACTGTTAAGCCATAGTAGTCTGATCAAGGAAATGAAGACATCTTTACTCGGAAATAATGACGGCGGTTCTGTAAATATGCGCAGACTCGATTACCTGTTCATTTTGGCAGTCTGTATTGCTACAACCGTTTTACTTTTAGTTTTCGCCCATTCCAATTCTCTAACTTCATCGGACGAATGTGCGTATTTGCTAAGTGGGAAAGATATCATCGAGGGCGAACACTATAGCTATGGTTTCCCTGATGGGCGACCTCTCTTATCTTCCATCATTGCCCTCTTTTTATATTTGGGTTTTGACATTGTAACGGTTCGATTATTGATACCTATCATCTTTATGAACTCGGCTTTAATAGCTACCTTTGCCTTGGGTAAGACACTGTTTGGAAGAAAAGAAGGTTATGTTGCTACGCTGTTTTTATTTACCTTCCCCTTTTTCTGGGATATTGGGAATACTGTATTGGTGGATATCCCTCTAACTGTGTTCACGACTCTGTTTCTTTTGTTTTTTTACTCGGGAGTTGAAAAAGATGCCAAATACCTATACATTTCAGCTATTTTTATTTCCATAGCCATCCTAACCAAATTGACGGCAATTTTGTTTCTATTCCCGGCTTTTATTTATTTGGTTATCAGGAGAAAGTTACATATCTGCCTTAAAAAAGAGTTCATCATCAGCGCAGCACTCATACCTTTGTTGTTTGCGAGCGTTTACACTATATTTCACATGCTTCTGTCAGCGAATTTTGATCTTTCAAATATTAAGCGCGCTTCGGTTGTCCCCTTTTATCTTTTTGAAATTCTACGGCTTGGGCTTGCACCAATACTGGTTTTTGCCGTTTTTAGCATATCGAAAGAGAAAAGAAACATATATCTCTGGCTACCTATCTTGACATTTTTCCTGTTCTGGACTATTCAAGGGAGATTCTTTGACATGAGACATTTTATCTCTCTTTCGCCCCTTGTTGGTATTCTTGTCAGCCTTGGATTTTTCAACTTATTAGGCAAATATAATAAAAAGTTTATTTCCGTGCTACTCGTGTTATTATTATCTGCATCTTTTATCCACACACTATATTTAAATGATTATCATAAGGAAACCGCTTGGGGCATAACAATGTTATCCGAGTCTGTAAACCAATTGGAAGGGAGCGGGAAAATTGGTGTCGACAATGATTTAGTCGAATATTATCTCTTGGCATCGACCGACAAAGATATCGTAGATGCATTTAGAGTTTCTGGGAAATATCCATACGCTACGCTTACTTATGATATCGTCACAGACGAATGGCTGCGGGAAAATGGTGTTACTTACTTAATTCTATCTATTTATAGCGAGCAGTACAGAGCCGAATGCGAGGGTTCCATTCATCCTAAATTCTTAATGATATTTGATATTCCCTTTATAGAGGTAGGGAAATACAGTCAGTTGCCTCCATCGGTTTGCCAGTTTAAATCTGATCTTTATAATAGGTGTGAGAAAAATTATGAACGGGTGGGCATTATTCATAAGGCTGAACAAATGGTATTCATTATCTATAGGGTAAAGTAATGTTGAAGTTCGGAACTAAAAGCTACTTCCTGTTTCTAATCTCGATACTCATCGTATTAGATCTGGCAATTCTTTTAGACATCCCCGTCTTAAGACAACTTTTTGGCTTTATTTTTCTGACCTTTGTCCCCGGTTTTTTTCTCCTTTACATTCTGAAATTAAATAAGCTGAGCGTGGTTGAGAAAATAGTCCTATCGGTGGGGCTCAGTGTTGCCTTCCTGATGCTCTTTGGCTTGCTGGTAAACGGCTCACTTCTTGCCATTGGTTACACTAAGCCTCTATCAACTACCTCCCTGCTAATTTCATTTAGCACCGTAATCATTATTTTAGCTAGTATTGCCTATGTAAGAAACAAAGGTGTCACCTTCTCCTTTTCCGATTTCAAGCTAACCACTAGGGAAAAGACATTTTTAATTGTGCCCGTATTCTTTCCAATGTTAAGCATAGTGGGCATGCATCTTATGAACCTGACTGATAATAATGTGCTCCTAATGCTCTTGCTCTTCATGATACCAGCCTATATCATCTTTATCTCATTTTATAAAGGAGAGGTTCCGGAAAAAGTATATCCTATTGCCATATTTCAAATCAGTATCTCACTCTTACTTTTGTATTCACTGAGGTCAAATCACATTATAGATGGAGATACTCATCTAGAGTACTTCATGTTCCTGACAATGTTTGATAACCTCCGCTGGAGCCAATTAGGCTTCGGTAATCTGGATGCCTGTTTGAGTATTACATTGATACCTATCATATATCAAACGTTTTTGAATATTGACCCGGAATACCTCTTCAAGCTTCTTTTTTCTTCGATAGTTTCTATTACGCCATTAGTAGTTTACTTTCTATCAAAGAAATATATCGGCAGCTTTTATGCTTTTCTAGCTTCAGCCTTTTTTTTATCTCAGATAATATTTCAGATGGCACCCACTTACAATCGAACTGTTATGGCCGTACTATTTTTTGCCTTAGCACTTTGGGTTATGTTCCACGATAATATAAGTGAATTCAGTAAGAAAGCACTCTTTATTGTTTTTATCGCAACTATCATCCTATCCCATTACGGTGTCGCTTGGGTAACCCTGTTTACATTGTTTCTGACCTGGATTGTGATGCAAATATTATTTGGGATTGTCTCTCGTAAAAGGGAACTCGCTACCCCGTCAGCTGGAGACCCTCCCACCTCCCCAGCGCAAGGAGGCTCTCCTCGTAGAGATAATGGCACAGATCATACGGCCACTCCAGAACCGTCTCCAACTCGGCTTAGCCGAGGCCTTAACATAACTACAATAACATTATTTATGGTTATGCTGTTCTTCTGGTACAGTCAGATGACAGGGCCCTCTTTTGCTAGTGGTGTGAGTTTCACATACCACACATTTATAAACTGGGAGTGGTTCTTAACTGAAAAGGCAGCAGGACCGGTTGTCCAAGCAGCCTTTGGGGCAACCCCATACAGCAGAGTGCCACAAGGGATAGAGTTTGCTTTCAGTTGGCTGACAATTATTTTTATAGCCACCGGCATATTAACTACTATGAGAAGATTTAAGAGAATGGTATCAATTCCTAGCTTCGGTGATGAGAAACCAGACTTCTTATTAAAGAAATTTGATGCAGAATATCTTACGCTTTCCCTGGCATGTTGTATCCTTTTAGTAGCCACTGTAATTTTACCCGCTATCTCAAAATACTACGGTGCAGGTAGAGTTTATTTTCAGATGATGGTCCCTCTCTCTATATTTTTTGTCATCGGCGGAATAACGGTATCCAGATATTTGAAATCACGCCCTTACTGGGTGATACTTGCTGTTCTAGTACCCTACTTTCTGTGCACCACAGGAGCATTGGGCCAGGTGTTTGGCTATCCACGGACAATTACCCTAAGCTCAGAGGGTTTCATATACAGCAGCCAATATATTTCTGATGAGGATAGCCATGCCGTTAAGTGGTTAAAGGAATATAGTGATGCGGGGACAATGATATACACTCACGAGCATGATCGTAGCGTATTATTAAGTCAGGGCCCAATTCCATATCCGAAAACCAGTCAAATTATCCCTAAATATGAGAAAGATGGGAAAATTGATGGCTATATTTATCTGGGAGGTTCAGAGCTTGTTGGTGGTAGATTTATAACAGAATACCCGGACATTTTTGCTGAGAAAAGCAAGATTTACAGTAATGGTGACTCAGAGATATACCGGTAGCGCTTAACGGGAGCCTGAGCCTAGTATGAAATATGAAAAGGAGAGCAGATGAGGATATGCTATCTAGCTGACGCAGATAGTATTCATACCCAAAGGTGGGTGAACTATTTCGCCGGCAAAGGACATGAGATTCATCTCATCTCACACAGACTAGGGGAAGGCTATGCTCAAGGCATCCAGCTTCATCAACTGACCGTACCGCTACCACAGAAGGCTTGGGTAGCGTTGAGGTCTATTAATGTATTAGTCCGGATTAGTAAGGTTCGAAGGCTGGTCAATAGGATAAAACCTGACATTATTGATGCCCACTTTATCATAACGAATGGTTTTTTGGGGGCTGCTTCTGGTTTCCACCCGCTGGTATTAACTGCATGGGGTAGTGATATATTACTGTTATCGAAATCAAATTTTTGCGGGCGTTTCCTCACTGAATATGCTTTGAAAAGAGCGGAGATAGTAATTTGCGATTCAGAGACTATTCGAAACGAACTGATAAAATTAGGGGTAAAACCAGCTAATATAAGGATAATCTATAACGGCATAGACACACAACAATTTAGCCCACAGCCAGATATTCAGCTAAAAAATAGGTTAGGATTACAGGCAACATCAGTCGTAATATCTACCCGAAACCTTAGATCAGTGTATAATGTAGATATGCTCATCAGGGCAATACCCCTGATTTTAGAGCATATAACGCAGGTACGTTTCATGATTATAGGCGATGGCGAGCAAAGGGAGTATTTGGAGAGCCTAGCAACTTCCTTAGCAATCTCAGAAAATATCAGCTTTGTAGGTTGGATTCCTCATGACGAACTTCCAGGCTACCTGACTTCGTCAGATATATATGTGTCAACTTCTCGTTCTGACAGCACTTCTATCAGCTTGCAAGAGGCAATGGCCTGTGAGCTAGCTCCAGTGGTTACTGACCTACCCGCTAATAGAGAATGGATAAAGGATGCAGAGAATGGTTTCCTCGTGCCTGTAGACGACTCACAGGCACTGGCTAAGAGAATTATTCATTTGATTAGGAATAAGGAGATTAGAGAAAAGTTTGGTAAAGAAAGCAGAAAAATAATAAAGGAACGGGCAGAATATAAAGAGGAAATGGAGAAAATGGAAAGAATCTATCAGGAGTTGCTGAGAGGATGAGTGGGTTTCCTAATAGCGAGGAGGTTAAAAAATACTATTCGGAATGGTGGGAGAACTCCAAAGATATCAGGAACGTAGTCTTCGAAAGTTTGAATGAATATGTCAGACAAAGGATAGCCCGGGGGGACGGGCAAAAAGCTTTGGATATTGGCTCTGGTCACGGTAGGATAACATCATACCTTGTGGACAAAGGCTATGAAGTCATCGCAGTAGAGTTTAACGAGGAGTTTATTGCGGAACTAAAAAGCAAGTTTCCACATATCAAAGTGATACCTGAGGATGTCCGTAACATCGATTTCAATCAATTCAATGAAAGATTTGATGTCACCACCTGCCTTGAGCTGGTTCAAAACCTGGATAGGAAGGAACTGCTTACTTTGCTGACTAAGCTAGCAGGAGTAACGAAGCTGTTGCTGACCAATATGTCGAATAAAAACTCACTCCATGCCCGTTGGCTTGAATTCCGCAAGTTTCGGGCAAGCTTTGTTTTCAACTACACACCTAAGGAGTTTGAACAAATCGTGGAGCAGGCCGGCTTTGATATCACCCACAAGAGGGGAATAGGGTTAATCACCCCTATCAGCTTGTTCAAAAACTTCAAGGGAAAGTTAATCCCAATATGGCTGGCTAAAGTGATTAATAGATTTAATAGATTAGCTCCTAAGATATGCCATTTGTATTATATAGAGGCCGTTAGTAGAAATTTATAGGGGGGAAGTGTAATGCAGATACCAGCAGCAAGGATATATTTTCCCGAAGAGGATAGGAGGAAAATACTGGAGCAAATTGATGAAATACTTAAAAGCGGACAGTTAACCCTGGGGAAATATACTAAGGAATTTGAGGCAAAATTTGCTGAGTATACAGGCACAAAATATGCTGTGGCGGTGAATAGCGGCACCAGTGCCTTAGAGATAATCCTGAGGGCGTTGGATATTGCTGGCTCGTCAGTCATAGTCCCCACCAATACCTTCTTTGCCACTCCGGCTTCAGTAATTCACGCTGGTGGCAAGGTAATATTTGCCGATATAACTGATAATCTTTGTCTTGCCTCCGCTAGTGTCAGGAGACAAATCAATAATGATACCAAGGCGGTCATTATAGTTCACATAGGGGGGTTAGTCCCGCCTCAGATAATAGAAATCCAGCAAATTTGCCAGGAGCGCGGGCTTATTTTAATTGAAGATGCTGCTCACGCTCAGGGGAGCACCCTGAATGGCAAAAAAGCAGGGAGCTTTGGTATCGCTGGTGCCTTCTCTTTCTACCCAACTAAGGTAATGACCTCTGGAGAAGGAGGAATGATAACCACAAATGACGAAAATATCTATAAAAGGTCACTGGTTTTTAGAGACCAGGGTAAAGCTGGTTTTTTCGGCAATGTCCATACCGAGATGGGGTATAACTGGAGGATGAGTGAGGTTCACGCCGCCATCGGCTTATCTCAGTTGGCTCGGCTTGATGAATTTATTGCTGACCGAAGAAGTGCAGCTATGATTTACGACCAGGAATTGGCAGATGTTGATGGTATAGACCCGGTGGCTATACCTCCAGAGGTAAAAACAAATTATTACAAATATGTAGCTATGCCAAAAGTTGGCATTGATAGAGCCGCTCTTAAGCAAAAGCTCAAGGAGAAACATGCGGTAAGCCTCAGCGGAGAGGTCTATGAGCTTCCCTGCCATTTGCAGCCGATATTCAAGGATTTATATGGATTTAAAGGTGGTGAATTTCCAGTAGCTGAAGACCTGTGTAAAAGGCAAATATGCTTACCTGTATTTGCCAAAATGACACAGGAAGAGGCAAGGTATGTTACAAACTCACTAAGGGAGGCAATCTGATGACTATGAAAGGCAGAGAGCGTGACATTCAAAAAATATTGCTGGTAGTTCCACCTTTCTACCGACTGATAGGCGGCAAGAATAACTGGGTCCATTTGGGATTGAGCTATGTGGGCAGCGTGTTAAATAAATATGGGTATGAGGTAAAAATCTACAACGCTGACCATGGGTTGCAAGATAAGGATATTGACCTGAGAGGAGTGTTCGATGGCTACGAAAGATACGAAGAAGCAGTAAATGACCCTTGCCATCCCATATGGCAAGAGATCCTGAGAGGGATTGAACAATACCCCCCAGACTTGTTAGGTATCACTATTGTCTTTTCAGCTACTCTGAAAAGTGTGCAAAATATAGCCACAATGGTGAAGCAGCATGATAACACAATCAAAGTTGTAGTTGGTGGCCCTCATGCTACCCTAGCCCCTGACCAGACCTTGAGCAGCCCATTTTTTGACTACCTTGTAAGAGGTGAAGGCGAGCAAACCCTCCTAGAACTAGTGCAAGGCAGAGAGTTGGCCAAAATAGATGGCCTCAGCTATAAAGATAACAATGGGAAAATAATACATAACCCTGATCGAAAATTTATTGAGAACCTAGATGAATTACCTTTTCCTGATCCTTCCTTGCAACTTATCCCTCTTAGAAACTTGAATGAAAATTTTGGTGTAATCAGCACTAGCAGGGGTTGTCCTATGCGCTGTGTTTTCTGTTCTGATCCTAGATTATGGGGGCGGAGAGTAAGGCACCGCTCCATTGGCAACGTCATAGACGAGATAAGCCAACGATATTACAGGCATGGGGTGCAGAAATATTATTTCTCCGATGCCAGCTTCAATCTAAACAAAAACTACGCCAAGGAGCTATGTCGTGCCATTGTTGCTAACAACCTAAAAATTCAGTTCTACTGCGAGGCAACCATTGGCTTCTTCGATCGAGAGCTGATGGAACTCATGAAAGAGGCAGGTTGCATAAGGCTGAAATTTGGAATGGAGTCTGGCAGCGACCGCATCCTCAAACTGATGAAAAAAGGAATAAATGTGGCACAAATTCGAGAGACTTGCTCTTTAGCCAAAGAGGTAGGCATACCCTATACCCTCTATGTGATGATCGGTATGCCCTCAGAAACGCTGGAAGAGATGCACCAAACATTGAATTTGGCTAAGGAGCTAGATGCTGAATATGTTAGCTTAAGTATAGCCACACCTCAGATTGGCACTGAGCTTTATGAAATAGCTATAGCACGAGGGATAAGAATCCCATCTGACAGTTGGGAAAGTTTCTACCACCAAAGTAGCGGCACTGTGCTAAATAACAATGTAACTCCTTCCCTTATTGAGGAATTTCTGGCTCTTAATGAAGAGGAGGGCAAGGGTCCGCCATATGAGTTAGTTCTGAAGGGCTAAGAGTTTTTGCTTTAGGAGGTAGTTAGATGAATATCGGAGTTATCGGAGGTTCGGGATTTATTGGTTCTCACGTGGTAGATAAGTTGTTGGAGCGTAGGCATAAGGTTACCGTTTTCGACATCATGAAACCTCATAGGAATGATGTCCGCCATATCTACATTGATATCACCGACCTTTCTAAGACCTGTGTGACTTTGACCGAAGCTTTTGACGCGATATATATGCTGGCGGCAATGGCAAATGTAAACGATGTCTACAAAAACCCGGTAGAAACGGCAGAGGTCAATATCATGGCGGTGGCTAATGTGCTTGAGGCAGCGAGGAGAGGTGGCATCGGACGAATTATCCTAGCCAGTACCGTTTGGGTTTACGAAATGGCAGGAGAAGAAAGGGTTGATGAGGATACACCTTTAATCCCCTCAAAAACAAAGCATGTATATACCGCCTCTAAGGTAGCTGCGGAGCTTTACTGCTATGCTTATCAGAAATTGTATGGTCAGAATTTCACCATCCTTCGTTACGGCATTCCTTATGGTCCAAGAGCTAGGGAAGCCACGGTAATAGTTGCGTTCGTGAGAAACGCCTTAAATGGTGACCCCCTCACTATAATGGGAGACGGCTTTCAATACCGCAACTTTATCTATGTGGAAGACTTGGCTGAGGGCAATGTAGCCGCACTTGGGGATGGGGCAGCAAATCAAACCTATAATCTAGAGGGCATTCGACCAGTAACCATTAAGGAAATAGCGGAGACGGTAAGCAAACTCGTGGGGAATGTTACCATCGAATATAAAGAGGCGAGACCTGGTGATTACAGTGGGGCGGTTGTTTCTAATGAAAAATCCAGGAAGGAGCTTGGCTGGGAACCCAAGGTTGATATTGAGGAAGGGATAAGAAGATATATTGATTGGTATCAGGCCTTAGAAAGAAAGGAAACCAAATAAGCTTATCCCTGTCCTTCTAATGCTTTGGCAGCAATAAATATTTGATTAACTTTGCGGATTCCCTTATAGATTTTATGTTTCTGTTTCTATAAATATTGCTTAATGCCCCCAGGACTGTTGCCCGATATTTAAGAGCCTTGATTCTACCCCCTAATTCTCTTTTTAGACCTAGATTTCTATTTAGCCAGTAGCCTCTAATTTGCAGGTCTTCCTGACAGGCAAGGATGTGATTTACTTGAGAGACACTCTCACGGTGAACCCTGAATTTGGCTAAGGGTTGTTCTATGAAATCAATGGGATAATATTCAGCTATTCTCAACCATAAGTCATACTCCTCAGCTATTTCATACTTCGGATTGAATACCCCAACTTTATCAAGGACATCCTTCCTGATAACCACTGTTAACATTGGGATCACGTTTGACTGAAACAATTCAACAAATGCATTCCCTCGGAACGGCTTCCTGTTATAAAAATAGGTGTTGTCTCTTAAATCACCATTACTGTCAATCACATAGCAGTCAGAATAGACCAGTCCCAATTCTTTATTTGAGTCCAGAAGTTCAACCTGCTTCTCCAGCTTTTCGGGAAGCCATATATCATCGCAGTCAAGGAAAGCGATGTATTTACATTCTGCTTTCTGGATAGCTACGTTGCGCGCGGCTCCTAAGGGTAAGAACTCCTCCCCCCGAAAATATCTGAGGGGTTCTCCATAACTCTGCGCGATTTTACCGCTGCCATCAGTGGAATTGTTATCCCAGAAGATAATCTCGTAGTTCTGGAATGTCTGTTGGTAGACACTGTCCAGCGCTTGGGATAAATACCTTTCGCAGTTGTGACAATTCATAATGACGCTTACTAAGGGCATGAAAAACTCCCTGATAAAGATCCAGGTTTAAATGATCAAGCAATAAGGTTTTATCTTCAGTCCTTATATCTATTAGCCGTGTTTTAATCCCCAGTCATAAGGAATATCACTGGTTAAAGGGTCCAGCCGTTCTATTTCATCAGGATTATGAGGTAATGTAGCACAATTTGCCACGATGGCCGGTTTGGTACCTGCCCCTTTAAAACCATTCCATATACCGGGGGGAATTTTCACCAAAACGTAGTTATCCTTACCGACAAAAAGTTCCTGAATCTCGCCCTTTGTTGGTGAATCTTCTCTCGGATCATAGAGAACAAGCTTAATCACCCCCGAGATTACAGCATAATTAAGGGTCATCGCCTTATGGAGGTGCCACCCCTTAACCACGCCGGGATATACAACCGAAAAGTAGATTTCTCCAAATTTATCAAAATGAGCCTCGTCGGCTCTGAGCATGTGCATGATTTTGCCACGCTCATCCGCAATCTGAGATAACGGTTTAATGAATACCCCGTTTATCATCTTTTGTAAAACTCCCTATACCAGTTTGTCGTTTCTTTAAGTCCCTCTTCCAGAGAGTATTTGGATTGCCACCCCAATACCTTCTTGGCTTTTTCGGCTGATAAATACTGGTTCTTTATTTCACCCTTGGCTTCATTCAGTATTACCGGTTCCAGGTCTTCTCTCCCCATAATCTCCAGGATTTTCTTGGTCATATCCAGCACATTTAACTGTAGCTCGTTGCTAAAGTTAAACGCCTCACCCTGAATGGGTAGTTCCTCCATCTTTTCTGCCAAGAGAATGTAAGCTTCTACAGCGTCCAAGATATAAATATAGTCTCTGATGAGAGTTCCGTCACTCCTTATTACGGGGCGTTCATTGAAAATAACCGAACGGATAGTCCCGGGAACGATACGATTAAAATTCAAATCACCCCCACCGTAAAAATTGCCACACCTGGTTACGCAGACAGGCAACTGATAGGTATTGCCATAGGCGGCGGCAAGTAAATCAGCGCAACTCTTGGAAACATCATAGGGATGGGAACCTTTGAGGGCAGACTCTTCTTCATATGGTAATACCTCATGCTCACCATAGGCCTTATCACTCGAAGCTACGATAACTCTCTTCACGGTCGGATTTCGGCGAGACGCCTCCAAGAGATTCCAGGTACCCTTAATATTAGTCTCAAAGGTAGCTATTGGATTTCTATTGGCAATGGTGACGATTGTTTGTGCCGCCAGGTGAAAAATCGTATCTATCTCATATTCATTGATAACCCTTTCCAAAAGGAAGTAATCTTCCACCTCGCCCCGTACTGTGGCAACATACCTGTCCAAGGCTAGCCGGCAGAAATTGGCTCTGGGTACATTATCTCTTACCAGACCTACCACATTGGCTCCGCGGTCAACCAGAGCCTTTGTTAACCAGGCACCTAAAAGACCAGTACACCCAGTAACAAACACATTCTTACTACGCCAGACAGTATTACTTTCCATAACTATCCCCATACCTTCCAGAAGGCTTCGTTGGTTTGCCACAGCCTGTTTAGATATTCTACATCCCTGTATGTATCCATGCACGCCCAGAGTCCGTCATGGATATAAACCGTCAGTTCACCGTTAGCTGCAACTTCTTCCAACGGCCCTCTCTCAAAGTCGCAATTATCGTCATCGGTTAAGTAATTAAAAAACTTCTTGTTAAACACAAAAAATCCCCCACTTATTAATCCCGCCGATGTTTGAGGCTTTTCTGAGAATAGCAGGGCTTTGTTATCCTTTACCAACAGCTCACCGAATAAAGAAGGCGGTCTAACTCCCGTCACCGTGGCTATCTTATCATGCTGGTTATGGAAATCGAGCAATTTTTTTATATCAATGTTACCCACCCCATCGCCATAGGTGACCATAAAGATGTCTTCCGTGATATATTTTTCGATTCTCTTCAGACGAGCCCCCTTAAGGGCATTATTACCCGTGTCAGCCAGCGTAATGCTCCAGTCGCGTTCTTCCAAAGTGTTGTGCGTAGTTATCGCCTTTTCCTGACCTAATCTAATAGTAAAATCATTGTTCAAAACATCATAGTTTAAAAAATACTCCTTGATGATTTCCCCTTTATATCCCAAACAGAGCACAAAATTCTTAAAACCGTAATGGGCATAAATCTTCATAACATGCCATAAAATCGGCTTATCACCTATTTGTACCATGGGTTTGGGCCTATATTCAGTTTCTTCCTTCAGCCTTGTCCCGAGCCCCCCGCAAAGGATTACTACCTTGGGTTGCATTGTTATCACCACCTCTTCAATTTTTTAATCCCTCAATTACCCCCTGAATCACTCTGGCTACATCGTTATCAGATAAGCCGAAGTGTAGGGGCAGGGTCAGAATCTCATGATAGGCTTTCTCCGTTTCCGGTAGACTAATTGCATTTTTGGCATAAAAGGGATGAAGGTGATTGGGTATATAGTTAATCCCAGTCTCTACATCCAGATTCTGTAGATAATCCATTAAGCCATCCCGGCGGCCATTTATTACCCGTATTACATAAATATGGGGTGCCACCTCGTCATAGTTAATTGGCAGGCAACTTATAGCCGGAATCCCCTTAAATGCGCTGTCATACCTTCGGCAAATCTCCCTTCTCCGGGAGATAAAAGTGTCAATTTTCTTTAACTGTACCAGGCCAATGGCAGCATTAATATTACTCATATGATAGCGAAAACCCTGAGTCTTAACTTCATAAAACCAGCTGCGCTCCTTCCAGGCGGATGAAGCCTGAAACTTGCGCTCCATCCCGCACAACCTTTTCTGTCTCAGTATATCAGCTAATTCAGTGTGACGACAAATAACAGCTCCCCCTTCACCGCAGGTGATGTTCTTTATGGAATCGAAACTGAAACAGGCAATATCGCCGAAGCTGCCTATCCTTCTGCCCTTATAATACGAGCCAAGAGCATGAGCGGCATCCTCAACAATCCTTATGTTATACTCGTCTCCTATTTTCATTAAGGCATCCATATCACACGGATTACCGGCATAATGAACAGGCATAATAGCCTTGGTTCTTGCCGTTATTTTTCTCCGAACATCATCAATGTCCATCAAGAGCGTGTCCGGATAGATATCAACAGGAACCGGTGTGGCTCCTGTAGCCGATATAGCCTGAAAGGCACCGACAAAGGTTAAAGAAGGGGTAATGACCTCGTCTCCCTCCCCTATCCCAAGGGCATCCAGTGCCAGATGGAGGGCTGAGGTCCCGGTATTAGTCGTCGTCACATATTGAGCCCCGAGATACTTTTTTAGTTCCTCCTCAAACTCCACGACCTTGTAAGCCAAACCAAAGTAGCCATAATCAAAGGCCTCCCTGACCGCGGCCAGTTCTTCCTCTCCCAGGCACCCTCGGGAAACCTTAATCATCTTCATCACCTGCCAAGAGCAAAGTTGAATGACCTCTTAACAAAGCCTGTTGGGTTAGCCATAAAAACCGTAAAAACGTCTTTAAAAAATTTGGATGGATGCTTCTTCCACGATGCTACAAGAAGAAGCCTCTGACCTTGCCTTAATATTTCTTTAAGTTCTTCTCCGGTCCAGTCCTCCGTCGAAATACTAAAACTTCTTATGAATAAATCATCCAGGGAGAAATTATCTGGTATATATTTGTTCTCTCGGCAAATCTCATAGAGTTCAGAGCCAGGATATGGTGTCGCTACAGAATAAAGGGCACATAGATTCCCAGTTCCTTGGCTAGACGAAAACTGTCCCATATTTGTTCCTTGGTTTCGCCGGGCATTCCCATAATAAGATAAATATTAGCATCAAGCCCGATGCTTTGGGCATACTTTATTAATTGTTTAGCTCTTTCTAATTTCAATGGCTTTTTTATGATATTATCTAGCACATATTGGTTCCCAGATTCAAGTGCCAAATTCAAGCTATAACACCCGCTCTCTTTCATCTTATCAATAAGATTCTCATCTAAAGCGAAGGCAGCCACGCCATTGGGAGTATCCCAAACAAAATTGAGTTTTTCCTCAATCATCAAGTCAAATATCTTTTCCGCCCTTTTTGCATTAAGAGTAGTATTATCATCCTCAAACATAATCTCTTCAATTCCATACTTCTCCTTAATATGCTTCATTTCGGCTACTACGTTTTCCGGTGAACGCTGCCTGAATTTCTTTCCCCATACTTTATGCGCCGAACAAAATGTACACTTTGCTGGACACCCCCGGGAAGTAATGA
>Ga0114920_10000184_pt1 | contig 27800 bp, 29 predicted proteins | sample ChitaG_FD_88683 | JGI IMG/M metagenome (GOLD analysis project Ga0114920, IMG submission 88683) | Deep subsurface microbial communities from South Pacific Ocean to uncover new lineages of life (NeLLi) - Chile_00310 metaG | ecosystem: Environmental > Aquatic > Marine > Oceanic > Sediment ...
GGCATCTCGCGGGGATCGGGTCGCGATCCTGGCGCCCCAGGGTCTGGAGTACGTCGCGGGCTTCTTCGCCGCAATCAAGGCCGGGACCATCGCCGTGCCTTTGTTCGCTCCGGAACTGCCCGGGCACGCTGAACGCCTCGACACCGCGCTGCGGGACGCGCGACCGGCAGTCGCGCTGACCACGACTGCGGTTCGCGAACGTGTCCAGGACTTTCTGGAAAACCGGCTGCCTGGGCTGGGCCAACCGCATGTCGTAGTGATCGACGAGATCCCCGACTCCCAGGCCGGCAACTTCGTCGCGACCGACATCGAGGCCGGCGACGTCTCCCACCTGCAGTACACCGGCGGCGCGACCCGTTCACCGGTGGGTGTCGAGATTACCCACCGCGCCGTAGGCACCAACCTGCTGCAAATGATCCTGTCGATCGACCTGCTCGACCGGAATAACCACGGAGTCAGCTGGTTACCGCTCTACCACGACATGGGTTTGTCGATGATCGGCTTCCCGGCGGTCTATGGCGGTCATTCCACGCTGATGTCACCCACAGCGTTCGTTCGCAGGCCGCTGCGCTGGATCGAGGCGCTCTCGGCAACATCAAAGATCGGCCGCGCGGTGACAGCCGCGCCCAACTTCGCCTACGAGTGGGCCGCTGCGCGCGGAGTGCCCGCCGAGGGGGCCGGGATCGACCTGTCCAACGTGGTGACGATCATCGGCTCCGAGCCGGTCAGCATCGATGCGATCAGAACATTCGCTGACGCATTCGCACCATATGGCTTGCCCCACACCGCGTTCAAGCCGTCCTACGGAATTGCCGAGGCCACCTTATTCGTCGCGACCACCGCACCCGGGGCTCAGCCAAAGGTTGTGCACTTGGATCGGCAGCGGCTTGCCGCCGGACATGCAGTCCGGGTAGCTCCCGATGATCCCCAGGCGGCCACGCATGTGTCGTGTGGCCATGTCGCCCGTAGCCTGCGGTGCGTGATCGTCGACCCGGAGGCCGCTGCTGAGCTACCCGATGAGCAGGTCGGTGAAATTTGGTTGCAAGGCAACAACATCGGCCGAGGTTACTGGGGCAGAGAAGAAGAGACCCAGCGCACCTTCGGCGCCCGCATCAGCTCGACCCTGCGCGCGCGGAGCCATGCCGCCGGCGGTACTGCCCGAACATGGTTGCGAACAGGGGATCTGGGGCTCTATCTCGACGGTGAACTCTTCGTCACCGGCCGGATCGCCGACATCGTGACCATCAACGCTGCCAGCCACTATCCCCAGGACATCGAGTCCACCGTGGCCGGGGCGTCGCCGATTGTGCGACGCGGTTACGCCGCGGCCTTCACCGTGGGTGCAGATGACGACCAGGACCTCGTCGTGGTCGCCGAGCGCGCTGCCGGCACCGCGCGCATCGATTTGTCGTCGGCGATCGATGCGATCAAAAACTCCGTGCTAGACGGGCACGGGGTTCCGGTCATCGATGTACGCGTTGTGCCTGCCGGCTCGATTCCGCGAACCACCAGCGGCAAGCTGGCCCGGCACGCTTGCCGCACCGCCTATCTCAGCGGCGTGTTCGACTGAGAGCCTCAACCGCCCGAGGTGGCGCCGGCGACACTGAGCATCAAGACCAGCCCCGGTAGCAGATTGGTCACCTGGTGAGCGACGATACTGGCCGCCAAATTGCCGCCATACAACCGCGCCAATCCGATCGGGAGCGCGACCACCAGCAGCAGCGGCGCCCGCGTCCACTCGAGATGGGCGACAGCGAACACCACCGTGGTGACGAGAAGCGCCGGCCAGCGTCCCCAGCGCCGGTCCACCGCCCCCCAGAGCAAGCCGCGGTAAACGATCTCCTCGCAGACGGGGGCGACGATCACGACGACTGCGAACACGATGACCGCCCACCCCCACATGCCCCGGACGTCGCCGAACGCATTGCCTACTGCTGAGTTGGCATCCTCGCCTACGATCACGATCCATACCGCCGCAGCGGGGAGCGTAAGAAGCAACCCCCCGACTCCGAACAGAGCCCCCACGCCGGCGCTGCGCCAGGACCACTGCAACCTCAGGTCGATCCGCGGCCCGTTGCCCCGCAGCGTCGTTATGAGGATCGCGAGCGCGGCCGCAAGCAGGGTCGGCACCGCGACGGCCAGAACCACCGTCGAAACCGCAACGGAGCCTTCTCCGCCCAACATGGACCCAACGAGTAGCGCCGACCCAAGGTAGACCAGTTCCACGAGCAAGAAGGCGCCCAGTCCCCAACGCTGCGGGCGCGGCTGCTGTTCAGCGTCCACACCCCGGACGCTAGCTCATCAGTTGATGGCGACGAACGGGCTCATCACGTCCCGGACGAACTGGGTGATGTTGATCGACGGGTTCTGGTCCGGGAAGCTCACCGTCGCCAGAACATTGCCACCCGCATCGGCGAAGTTCCCGTCTGCGCGGTCCTGATGCGACGACGAAGTCACCAGAATAATTCCCGACGCGCCCGCCTCCTTAGCCAGCGGTACCGAGAATCTGGCGTTCTCCACCGTGCTACTGGCGCGGTCCTCAACAAGGATCCTCTCCTTGGGAATTCCGTACGTGCGCAGCATCTTGCTCATCTGCCCTCCCTCGGTGTTTCCGTTGCGAGGGTTACCACCGGTGACGATTATGGGCGCCTTCGGGAATATCTGCGCCACCACCAGGCCGGCCAGAACGCGCGTATGCAGGATCAGGCGCATACCGCCGCTCGGCTTGAGCCCATACCCGAGCACCACGATCGCCGGCTTCGAGAAGTCCTTGGCCACCGGTTGCGGTGGGGCGGCATGGGCGCTTCCCTCCGACATACCTGCGAACAGAAGGACGGCGACCAGGGCCAGCGAGGTCCCCAGAGCAACGATCGCCGCCCGGCACGCAGCCAGTGCACCACCACGCTGCCCTGATGAATGAGTCATCATCCATTTCATCGCCGCGCCGCTCCGATGTATTACGGTCCGGTTGTATTACGGACCGGTCTCAAAGCATGAACGAAGCGGCGATCATCGGCTGCTGCCATTAACGCGACCGGCCTGAGACATGGTCTGGTGGAGGGTGATGCTTTCTTACCGCAAGTTCGGCCCCCTAGCGCTGGCCGCCGCCGCTGGCTCGGCCCTCGTCTTCGTCACCGCGCCCGCAGCTTTTTCGGCACCTGCCTACGACAGTCAGGGCTATGTGGACTCGACCGCCCGGTGTACCGCACCGAACACGGCTGTCATTTTCGGGCGCACGGCGACTTCTCGAGTGGCGATTTGCATGAGTTCTGACGGCGAATACCAGTACCGCGGCGTGCGGGTGCGTGACGGCGCCAAACTCATCGTGCCCGCGTCGCGCTCCTCCGATGGTGCCTTCACAGCAGCCAACGACGGATTCCAGTACATGGTGACCTCCAGTGCGTTGGTCATCAGTTCGGGGACGCGAGTGATCCGCGACGAGACAATGCTGGACTTCCATCGACCAGGTACGGCGACTTCAACGACTACAGCGCCCACTGCTACAGCGCCCACAGCCACAGTGCCCTCTGCTCCCGCAGCGCCGACCCCGACCACTTCGCTGCCACCGCCGCTGGCGGCCGAGGAAGGCGGCGGCGGAGGCTGAGCGACGCCCTCACAGGTACGGGTCGGTCCAAGCGCTGATGATGCGGGCCGCCCGTGCCGCTTGGTACTTGCCGGTGAGCAGGTGATCGGCACCCTCAAGTGAGACAAAGCTGCGCGGATGCCTGGCCGCGCGAAAGATCTCGCTGGCGTTCGCGATACCGACGGTGTTGTCGGTAGGTGAGTGCATGACGAGCAGCGCCCGGTGCAGACTTCTTATCCGCTCGCGCAGATCGACGGCCCGGACGTCCTCGATAAAGTGTCGCCGTAGCGTGAGGGCTTTGCCGCCGATCAGGAAGCTCGCCTCGCCCTCGGCTTCGATCCGCTGCACGAGTGCGTCATAGCTGCGCTCGACGTGGGCCGGCTCAAACGGTGCGCCGACGCTCACCACCGCGGCAACGGTCGGGCAGTCGTGAGCTGCCGCAATCACCGCTGCGCCGCCGAAGGAGTGGCCGACGAGCAGACGCACCTCACGGCCCGAGTCGTTCATGAACTCCACCGCGCGAACGGTGTCGGCGACCTTGTGAGAGAAGGAGCCGTCGCCCCAATCGCCGGCAGAGTCACCCAGCCCGAGGTTATCGAACCGAAGCATGCCGATACCCTCGCTGGCGAGTTGTTTGCAGATGCGGCTGGCCGCCTGGGAGTCCTTGCCGAGCGTGAACCCGTGGGCGAAGACACCCCATCCCCGGACATCGGGTTTGGGGAGGTCGATGAGGCCCGCGAGTACCGGACCGCTGCTGCTGGGGAACGTGATGCGCTCTGCCACGTGGATTATCCTTTCATCGCAGCCAACGAGTGGACGGAGAATTCAACCGTCGGTCACGTTAGCGGCGGTGTTGGCGGCGGTCGAAGACCACAGCGCCGACCTGGCGAACATACAGTTGCACCTCGGCAATCGGGCATGTTCGTCAAACTCTGGTTTCTGCTGAATGACTTTGCGCCGCAGCGCGACACAGCTTCCCGTTGGGGGCTTGGCCATCGGATCACCGGCTGCGAGCTAGCAGCCACGCATCACCGTTCGCTTCCCGGCCCGCTACGAGCTCCAAGCCCTCAAACGCCAGCCGCAGCTCGCCCGCTTTCACCCGATACGGCCCGGGAGTGCCCCCGACTTCGCTGAGCGCGCTGATCGCGAGGAGCCCGCCGCCGGCAAGCCGCTCGACAATGGGCCCGTCCAGACGCCCGTCGCGAAACTTGTTGCAGATAAGCACATCCACCGACGGACCTGCGGGTAGTCCGTTATCGAGGTCCACGATCTCGAAGTGACAGCGGTCAGCCACACCGCCGAGCTCAGCGAGCCTTCCAGCCTGCATGATCGCAACCGGGGAGACGTCACATCCCAGGACGTCCAATCCGCGTTGAGCCAGCCATACTGCGGCCCCTCCACGTCCACACGCCAAATCAAGCGCACGGCCGGCGGTGGGAAAAATCTCGGCAGACGGCCGAAACACCGCGGGGAGGCCGACATCCTCATCCGATACGACATCGTGGTCGGCGTACCGCCCGTCCCAGCGGAGGCGATCGTCGTCGGACACGATCCCAGGCTAAGCCTTCGAGCAGTGATCCCCGACTCCCACCGATGACCGCACTCTTTCTCCGAGGACCGCACTGCAGGGGTGACACCGACTTGGGGACTAGCGTCGCATGCATGGGTGAAAGCCGGATGAGGGTGCTGGTCGTCGGAGGGGGCTTCGGCGGATTGTTCTGCGCCCGTAATTTGGCCAGCAGCGACATCGACGTAACCCTGCTTGACCGCACTGCGGGCCACTTGTTCCAGCCGCTGCTCTACCAATGCGCGACGGGCACCCTCAGCATCGGACATATCAGTCGCCCGCTGCGCGAGGAGTTCGCCCGATACCGCAACGTCACCACCCTGCTCGGCGAGGCGCTCACCCTGGACCCCGAATCGCGTCAGGTGATCGCCCGCCGCCCCGATGGGACCCTGTTCAGCATCGACTACGACGTGCTCGTGGTTGCCGCCGGGATGCAGCAGTCCTACCTCGGCAATCCGCAGTTCGCGCAGTGGGCACCGGGAATGAAGACCCTCGACGACGCGCTGAGCATCCGCCAGCGCGTGTTCACCGCGTTCGAGATCGCCGAGACGCTGCCACCCGGGCCCCAGCGTGACAGCTGGCTGACCTTCGCCGTGGCCGGCGGCGGTCCCACCGGGGTGGAGCTCGCCGGGCAGATCCGGGAGTTGGCGACGCGGACGTTGGCCAATGAGTTCCACAGCATCGAGCCCGAGGAGGCCAGGGTGCTGCTGTTCGATGGCGGAGATCGTGTGCTGAAGAGCTTCGCTCCGAACTTGGCGGGCAAGGCCGAAAAGATCCTACGGCGGCTCGGGGTGGAATTGCGGCTGGGTGTGCACGTCACCGACGTCTGCCGGGAAGGAGTGACCGTCACACCCAAGGCCGGCGGTCCGGAACAGCAATACTCTGCCCGGACCGTGCTGTGGACCGCCGGCGTGGAAGCCGTACCCTTCGCCAGACATATCGCCGATGTCCTCGGCGCCCCGTCCGACCACTGTGGTCGTATCCACGTCGAATCCGACCTCTCAGTGCCCGGGCATCCGGAGATCTTCGTCATCGGCGATCTAGTCGGTCGAGACGAACTCCCCGGTGTCGCGGAGAACGCGATGCAGGGCGGTCTGCACGTGGCCAGCTGCATCCGCCGCGAACTCCGGGGCAAGCCGCGACGACCCTACCGCTACCGAAACCTCGGTTCGGCGGCCTATATCAGCCGCGGAAATGCGGTATTGCAGGTCGGACCCATCAATCTCGCCGGCTTCGGCGGTTGGCTGGCTTGGGGGCTGATCCACATCGCGGTACTCACCGGGGTCCGCAATCGCCTCAGCACCGTCACTACCTGGCTCGCGACCATCGCCCGCGGGGCCCGCTATCACCGCGCCTTCATGCTCGGTGAGAGCCACGCGACCTCCGAACAGCATTACACCTGGGCGTCGCGCGGCGACGAGCCTCCGCCGCGGTGAGCGTCTTCTACGCTCACCGTTGCCGTGCCCGCAACCTGTCCAGCATCCGACGGTCCCGTTTCGTCGGTCGCCCGGCACCGCGATCGCGTGCCGCCACCGCAATGACGGGAGTTCGGGGCCGTGCAGGCGTCCGGTCGAGGTAGCAGGTCACCGCATCGGCTGCCCCGACCCGCTTCTGGATAACCCGTAACACCTGGACAGTCCTTGTCGTATCACCCAGCCGGGCGCGCACTTCGTCGCCGGGGGAAACCGCCGTCGACGGCTTTGCGGGCCGGTCATTGATCCGCACATGCCCGCCACGGCACGCCGCCGCGGCGTCGGGCCGGGTCTTCGTCAGCCTCACCGCCCACAGCCACCGATCCACCCGGGTCGACTCCATGACCTCCATCATGACCGAACAACCCCCGTCCAGGCCCGATGCGACAAATCCGTACGGTCGTGTCTTGGCCCTGCGCGGCCGGTTTCAGCGCCACCCGCGGTTTGAGCCTGACTGACATTCATCTCAGGCTGATGCCCTACAGTGGTGCCAATCCGGAGAGCGCTCGCTGCCCGATATTCACCACTCCGCTCAAGGAAGTTGAACATGCTGGATACCTACCGAGTCAAGACAACTCTCACCGGCTTGAAGAGGCTGGCAACGATGCCGGCGCAGGACAAGCAGGCAGGTGTCGAAGCGTACAAATTTCTTCAACGCATGCAGGCGGGCGAGCCGACTGAGACCGCAGATGAAACCAAAGCGGTCGCGGACTATTACAAGGTCCTCAACAACATGCTCTCAGTCTTTGATCTCGAGAAGCTCTACATCCCGCCCATGCTGGACGAATCCAAAGGCCTCTACGACAACCAGTTGTTGATCGAGAAGGCGGTGCTGCAGGACATGGATCTGAAGGATCCTGCTGACTCGCACTTACTCGACATGGGTTGCGGACGGGGGAGGATCGCGCACCATTTCGCGACGATGACCGGTGGACAGGTATCCGGTTACAACATCGACCCGAACCAGCTGGAGAATGCCGTCGACTGGGCCGAGCAATGCGGCATGAGCGACAGACTTCATTTCAAGTTCGGGGACCATCATCAGCCCCTCGAGTACGAATCCGAAACCTTCGACGGATGTTTCTCCTTCCAAGCCGTGTGGCCTTTCTTCAAAAAAGAGGAGTTGGACGCACACGCACGAGAGATGTACCGCGTACTCAAGCCGGGATCGCGCTATGCCTGCTCGGAGTATCTGCTCACGCCGTACTTCGACTGGAACAACGAAGAGCATGTCGCGCTGCACAAGCTCTTCCTCCCGACGCTCGCCGCCACCCAATCCATGTACCCGGCCGACGTGTGCGCCGCGCTGGAGCGAGCCGGTTTCGACATCGAGGTTTCCGCGCCCTCCAAGAGCGAGGCGTGGCCGCTGTGCGAGCAGAAGACTGCGCTGATCCGCAGGGGCGGGCACGTGGTTAAAGCGCTCGCAGCGGTGCGTATCGCACCGGGGTGGGCGACGGAATCACTCGACCTTCTACAAAAGGGCGGCAAGGCCTGGAACGAAGCCGAAAGAGCCAAGATCGCCGACTTGAACTGGAGAATCGTCGCGAAAAAGAACTGACTCCACTGCCTGGATGTGCTCTTCTTGGTGCTTTCGCCCCTGCGCTGCAATGGTCATGACCGGGTCGCAAGGTAGATATTGGCCGTCGACCGTCCTCCGGTCAATGGGTTGTCGAACCAGACCTGCTGGGCCTCGACGTCAGTGAATACGGTTTCGAGTACCGCCTTGAAATCTTCGTCCAGTGCGTCATCGGACCAAATGGCAAACGTCCCACCCCGGACAATATGGGCGGCTGCGGCTTTGAGACCGTCATGGGTGTAGAAGTCAGCGTGCACATCGTGGAGCAGGTGTGTGGGCGAGTGATCGATGTCCAGCAGGATCGCGTCATAGGTTCGGCACGGTTGCGTCGGATCGAAACCGGCCACGCTGGCGGCGGCTGCGAAGAAGTCTGCGCACACCAATGCCACGCGGCTGTCGGCGGCCAGGCCCACCGTATCCGGTAGTAGGCCGCTTTGGTGCCAGTCGATGACCGCATCAGAGTATTCGACAACGGTCACTGTCTGAATCCGGTTGCACGTCAAAGCTTCTTGAGCGGTATAGCCGAGGCCGAGGCCACCGACTATCACGTCGAGGTCGGATCCAGGTGTCCTCGCCAGCGCCAGCCGCGCCAGTTCTCGTTCGGCGACGGTGAACAGGCTCGACATCAAATACTCGTCACCGAGCTTGACCTCGTAGACATCGGCACGCACCGCGAGATCGAATCTGCGCCGCAAGCTGATGATGCCCATCGGAGTCTGCCGCCAGCCCAACTCCTCTAAGTGCGCACTCATCGAACGCGATGACTGCCAGACATAATCGGTTGCTTCACAGCGAATTTCGGCAGGAAATTACCATGGCCGCCGGCTCAGTAACTCGAAGCGCCGAGAATTTTGATCGCAAAGACGAGCGTGTCACCTGGCTGGATTCCAGCGGCAGGCTGACCGTCGGGGTAGCCGTCCGCGGAGGTCATTGCGACCGCGACCGTGGATCCGACCGTCTGCCCGGCAATGGCCTTCTGGAAACCGGACACAACTCCGTCGAGCGGGAACTCAACCGGGGCGCCACGTTGGTAGCTACTGTCGAACACCGCCCCGTCACGTCCATTGACGCCCATGTAGCAGACCGAGGCCGTCGCCGTGTCTGCGACGACCGGTCCGTCACCGGCGTGGAGCGTGTGGACCTGGGTCTCAGACACCCTGAACGGCGCCTCGACAGTGATGCTCGGCGCCGCCGTATCAGTGGGTCCGGTGACCGAGACACTGCCCGTGCTTCCAGGCAGCGTCCAGTCGGGTGTGCCACCAGCCTCGGGCGCCGCTGTTGGGCACGCGCTTGCTGCGGTCGCCGTTTCGGAGCTGGAGCTGCACGCGCCGAGGGTGAGGACCAGCGACGTGGCACAGGCCAGCAGGGCGATCGAAGAGGACATACGAGAGGAGTTCACGCTCGTCACGCTACAGCCGTGGGTCGGCTACAGACGAAGAGGTCGCCGCAGGCGCGCCGAAGCAGGCCCACACGAGGGCGAACTTATTCGGTGTCGACCCACACGTCGCTCAGTTGCACCGTCACCAACGTCGGGAAGGGCAGCGGCCGGTTACCCGGCCCGATGGGGTGGACCCACCGCCGGGTCGGGAACAGCAGCCCGCCAGCCTGAATGGGATCTGCGCAATAGTGAGCAGCGGGGGCCCATCGGCCTATCACCTCGGGAGCATAGTCGTGACGGCGCAGGTGACCATCGCCGTCGAAGTAGAAGGTTTGGCGTGGTGAATGGGTATCAAGGCCGGCCGGGAACGTCACGTTCAGACACCGCCAGGCCTCTTCGCCCTCCTGCCACATTCCGCCCTCGGTGACCTCAACTCCTTCGCGCGTCAACAGGTACGGCGTCGTGAGGTAGTTCCACATCGCATAGCCGGCGAAGTAGACCGAGTCCAACGGGTCCCAGCGAATGTTGCGGCGCAGACCCGCCCGGCCGAAGAATGCAGCCCGCGGATTCACGCGCGAGCTAATGACTTCACCATCGTGAGTCTCGATCCGTACCGACCCATTTTCAAAAACCCCGCGCTGTTTACCACTGGGGAATGGTTCCAAAACTGTCTGGGCCTTCTGGACATGCACCGTGATGCGATAGTCCGCGAGGCGGTTGCCCGGAACTCGGGTTCGGAGCAGCAGCCCGCCCGAACGCACGCGGGCGTGAATCGTTGCGGCGCTGCGCCACCGCTCAATACCGCCGTGAGCGGCCAGGACCTGCTCTAGGAGGGCGCTCATAGGACACCCAACCCGTGCAGACCCTTGTAAAGGAACCATCCGCCAAAAACGAGCCCGAGCGCAATCATGATGACGCGGTTGTGGTTTTGCAGCCAGCGCAGAACTGCGTCCAAGAATGCTGTCGACCGATCCGGAAAGAAGGCAGCGGCAGCAATGATGGCCAAACTTGTACTGACGCCCAGCAATACAAAGACGATGTAGTTGGCGAAATTAGCGCTACGCGCCATGTCGGCAGCACCGATCGCACTGATAGCCGCCAGGGTGAAGACCCACATCTTTACCGAGATCAGCGCGGTCGCGGCGCCGAGCAGGAACGCCTTTGCGGGTGTCGTCGATGACAGGGCCGCCATCCATTTCGGCGGCGGATCGTCAGGGTCGCCGCCGCCGAGGAGTTCCCGGACGGCAGTAACCAGCAACACCACCGCGACCACGAGAACAATCGATGACACCACCCAGTTGCTGCCGCCCTCAGTGGTGTCGCGCTGGCCCCAGTGCAGAATCGTTCCGAACACGAGACCTTGCAGGAGCCGAACCACCACTGTGCCAACGACGGAGGCTCCGGCGGTGCGAACCCGCCCCGGGCTCCCCAGCAGGGCAAGCGTGATCACCATCTCCACTGGCATCAGTGCCGCGGCAATGGCGAACGGCGCCAGGCTGGCCCACAACGATCCCACGTCAGCCGCCCATGCCAGGCGGGAAAACGCCGACGGTCGCGGTGCTCATGACGGGTGCTCTCCGGTCAAAGTGCTCTGGGTCGACGTTGCGGCGTGTAGTTGAGACTATCTCGCCTAGCAACAGCCGGTTACCGACATCGACTACTGGGCGCCCAGAGCTGCGCGCACGTCGCCCTCGGCGATCGCCGACGCGAGATCGGCCGGCGTTGAACTAACGGTGGCGTCGATGCGGTCAATACGTCCCGTGAACCGGAAACCGTGCCCATACGGCGCGACGGGAGACCCGGTATCGATACCAACGTCCAGGGTTTCCCCGCTCATCGAAAACCGAAACGGAACCGTCCTCTCGATCCGTCCGGTCGCGGCCACAGCCTCGCTGACACTAAGGGTCACCGACGCGCCCATCCCAAGCCCGCCGCCGTCATAATTGAACGAAAGGCCGAGCAGTACAGGCCCTTCCGGCACGGTTTCCGCAGCTGCGATGGTCGTGAGCTCGTGACCGAGGTAGTTGTAGGCGAACGCCGGAACGCTGTTATCTAGATACAGCGTCCACCCCGACATCGACCCGCCGAGGCAGATGACCACTCCCTGCGCGCCGCCCGGTGGTATCTGCAGCTGCGCCTGTAGTTCGAACGACGTGCTGGTATAGGGCAGCGTGGCCGACTCAGGGATTCGCGTCTGACCGGCGAAGTAGGTGACCGTCGTCCGGCCGGCGAGCAGGCTCGGTCGGTTCGACGGCAGCGCCCGGGCCAGTGTCGCATCACTGATCGGGTAGACGTCGTGCTTGCGGGCCTCGACGTCGAAGATGGCTTTCAGCTCGGCGAGCTTGTCGGGGTGCTGCTCAGCGAGATCCACGCCCTGGCTGAAGTCCTCGGCGAGATGGTAGAGCTCCCAACGTTCGGCGTCGCCGAAGGGGTAACTCTGCGTACGGATCCACGGCAGCCGGCCGTGAAAGCAGGATGCGATCCAGCCCTCGTGATACACAGCGCGATTGCCGAAGATTTCGAAGTATTGCGTGGTTCGACGGCTCTTGGCGTCGGCGTCATCGAACGAGTAGCGCATGCTGACCCCTTCGATCGGCTTCTGCTCGATGCCGTTGACCCGCACAGGCGCCTCGATGCCGGCGGCATCGAGAATCGTTGGCGCGATGTCGATGACGTGGTGGAACTGGCTGCGCTGCTCACCTGCGGCGGCAATCTTGCGCGGCCAGGAAACGGCCAGCCCGTTGCGGGTGCCGCCGAGGTGCGATGCCACCTGCTTCATCCATTGGAACGGCGCGTCGAGCGCCCACGCCCAGCCAACGTTGTAGTGGTTCTCGCACCGCGCCGTGCCGAAGTCGTCGATATGTGCCAGCAGCCATTCCGGATCTTCAGGCAGCCCGTTCTGAAACGCCGGTGAGCTCCAGGCGCCGTGGATCGTGCCTTCGGCCGACGCACCGTTGTCCCCACAGATATAGAGGAAAAGCGTGTCATCCCACTGGCCGAGTTCCTCGATCGCGCCGATGACCCGGGCGATTTGTGCGTCGGTATGGGCCAGGAACCCCGCGTAGACCTCCATGAGTCGGCGCGCCACCGGCTTGTACCTGTCGTCATAGTCGGCCCACGCCGGAACCTGCTGTGGTCGCGGCGTCAACCGGGTGCCGTCCGGGATGATCCCCATCTCGATCTGCTGGGCGTAGATCTTTTCCCGCAAGGCATCCCAGCCATCCTCGAACTGGCCGTCGAAGCGGTCAGACCACTGCGGCCACACGTGATGGGGACTGTGCGTAGCGCCGGGCGCCAGGTACACAAAGAACGGTTTGTCCGGCGCTGACGTTTTCTGCAGCCGAATCCATTCGATCGTCTTGTCGGCCAGGTCTTCGGTGAGGTGGTAGTCCTCGCGGCCAACGTATGGCTCCACCGGCGTCGTCTGGTCGTAGAGCGCCGGTTCGTACTGTGACGCGTCACCACCCAGGAACCCGTAGAACCGCTCGAACCCGAGACCGGTGGGCCAGCGGTCAAACGGTCCCGCGGGACCGATCTCCCAGGTTGGGGTGAAATGCGCTTTCCCGAATAGCGCTGTGCTGTAACCGTTCATCCGCAGGATCTGCGCGACCGTAGCCGTGGAGTTCGGTATCACACTGTCGTAGCCGGGAAAACCGTACGCGACCTCGCAGATGGCACCCATGTGGACACTGTGGTGGTTTCGGCCGGTCAGCAACGCCGCACGCGTCGGCGAGCACAACGCGGTGGTGTGGAACTGGTTGTAGCGCAGGCCGGCGCCGGCGACACGGTCCAGCGCTGGCGTGGGGACCGGACCACCGAACGTGGAAGGGGCGCCGAAGCCGACGTCGTCGAGCATGACCACGACAACATTGGGTGCGCCCGGGCGCGGATACTCAATAGCAGGCTTGACCGGGCTGGACTCGGCCACAGTTGGATTGGTCACTCCGGTGAACTGACCTGTACTACGCGGCAGATCAACCATCATTGCCCCCGTCTCGTTGTGGTGCTGTGGATTCTTCTCCGGCTTGGATCAATTCCCTTGAACCGCCGCGGCGATTCTGGGGACCAGCCAGCTGAGCTATCAGGCAATCGGAGCGAGTTCGGCCGCGCCGAACGACACGTTGAAGCGGTCACACCAGATACTGACGCTGGTGAGACCATCGATATCGGTGTCGGCCGGTACTGGGTAATTAGCGCTGCCATGGTTTCCCTTCAGCGGGCCGAGATCGACCCAGCGACCGTCGTCGAAGACGCCGGCCCCGCCGAGACCGGGCGTCACCGACGCGTCGGTCAGCAACACCTTCAGATCCGGGCCGTCGCTGGTGTTGAGGTCCTCGACGCGGACTATTAGCGATGCGTCGGGGAGTCGCAGCAGCTGCACCGTGCCACTTGTCTCGTGCTCCTGACTGACTAAGTCGCCCTGTACTACCACCTCGGTGACCGCGGCGCCGGTCGTGGTGCCCCATGGGCCGGGGGACGCCTCGCCGGTGGCCACGGAGGGCGGCGCCTCATCAACTGTCGTGTTGGTAAACAACTTCCAGGGCTGAAACCAGTACGCACCGAGGCCAACGGCAATCACCAGAACTGCCAGGCCAGTCAGCACGAGGGGGTGGCGCAGGAAGGGACGACTCTGCCGAGGCGGTTCAGAGGATTTCGTCATGAGGAGATTGTCGGTGCCGGCGCTCGTCTTGTCAGCGATCCTGCCAAAACCCGTGCGGAAACTACTGGACGCACAGTCGATGCGGTGCTGACAGGTGTGCAGATGTGTCCCGGCTTGCGCAACGCGGCAAAGATGCGCGGGTGGTTTTGAGAGGCCACCGGATGGTTCGCGAGAGGCGACCGAGTGCGTGGAAGCGTTTTCAGGGCAGCAGATTTCAGCGTTGAAATGAGGTGCTAGCGAGTGCGTATCGCCCATGTGCCATTTACGCATCTGTTCCTCCCAGCCTGGGGCGGCGAATCGGCAGAGAGGTGCCGGGGGAGATGCCGGCCCTAGCCGTTGCATCGTGGGATATGTTCATCGAGTAGAGCAGGCGGGTGGTGTCGGGGAAGACTGCCCCGTGACTGGAAGCCGGTTCCTTGGCGGCGCAGGAAGGCGTGTGACGTGACAGATCTCGACTACGTTTTGGGTCACTCGGACCACGAGATGGATCGCCTACGTCGTCAGGCAGCGCTGCTCGACTCAACTACCCGGGACTACTTGGCGACGGCCGGGCTAAAGCCCGGGATGAGGGTCCTGGACGTGGGAAGCGGCGCAGGCGACGTTGCCTTTCTTGCCTCGGCGCTCACATCGCCCGGCGGTCACGTGACCGGAACAGACAGGGCAGCGTCCGCAGTGATCGCCGCATCTGCCACCGCATCGGCTCAGGGCCTGTCCGAAATCGTCCACTTCCGAGAGGGCGACCCCGCCGAGCTGACCTTCGACCAGCCATTCGATGCGATCGTCGGCCGCTACGTGTTGGTCTTCCAAGCAGATCCGGCCGACATGCTTCGCCGTCTGTCTCGGCATCTAGCGCCCGGCGGCATCGTCGTCTTTCACGAGCCGGACTGGTCGGCAGTCCGAACTTCGCCGGGCGCGCCGACCCACGACCGCTGCTGTCAATGGATCGTCGAGACGACGAACAGGGCGCACACTTCCTGGAACATGGCCGACCGACTACACGGCGTCTTCACCGACGCCGGGTTGCCAGCGCCGAACATGAGCATGCGGACCTTCATCGGGTCGGGGACTTCAGCGGAGGTCTGGTTGCGGGCCGTCGCGGACATCGTCGAGACGCTCCTCCCGGCCATGGAGGCCCAGGGGGTAGCTACCGCGGCCGAAGTCGGAATCCACACCCTGGCACAGCGCCTGATTGATGAGTCCCGGGAAACCCGCGCCACAGTCATCGGCCGCTCTGAAGTCGCAGCATGGTGCCGCAGTGGAGACAACTCGTAGCACAGCACGCAGTACTAGGGCTCTTGCACACAACTGAGACGGCGGTCACGAAAGAGTGCGCACCAGCCGAATGTATGTACCATCTGACTTGTGATGAGACTGATTGGCATCCAGGAGTGTTGTCAGGCGTAACTGCGCCTGCCCCTGGTTCTGTCCACTCGTCTTCTTCGGAGTCCTCATCATGTCTATTGCCCTCAATTCCCGCGCGACCAGCCTGTCTTCGGTTCTTCGCGGACGCGCCTCATCCCCAAAAGCACCTACCCGGCTGCGCCTGCCAGACCTTTTGCACGTCACTGATCACGAGGCCGATGCTGTGCTCAGCGGCCACTATGACCATCTGCTGCCACCCGGTGGTTTACCCACCGACGAGCGATGGTTCAGCCGGCTACGCAGTGACGACGAGATGGACGTGTGGTTGATCAGTTGGGTGGCGGGACACGCTACCGAGCTGCACGACCATGGCGGCTCGCTCGGTGCGCTCACAGTGCTCACCGGTTCCCTTCACGAGAGCCGATGGGCAGGCGACCGATTGCTACACCGGCGCCTCGATGCCGGTGATCAGGCAGCGTTTCCGCTGGGCTGGGTGCACGACGTCACCTGCGCGCCCAGCCAGCCGGCCGTTGCGGGCACTGGCACTCTGAGCGTCCACGCCTACTCGCCCCCACTGTCTGCGATGTCATATTACGAGGTCACCGAGCGCGAGACGGTGCGTCGTGTTCGCACCGAACTGACCGACGCGCCAGAGGGATGACGATGGCCAGCCGTATCGATGTGATGCTTGCCAACGCCCGGTCCCAGCTGAGTCGCCTGCAGCCACATGAGGTGACTGCGGCGCTGAAGCGCGGTGCGCTGCTCGTGGACATCCGCCCGGAACGCCAACGACAGCACGAAGGCCAAGTACCGGGCGCGTTGGTGATCGAGCGCAACGTGTTGGAGTGGCGCTGCGACCCGACTAGTGACGCACGTCTGCCCTGCGCGGTTGACGACGAGGTTGAATGGGTGGTGCTGTGTTCTGAGGGCTACACCTCAAGTCTGGCCGCCGCGGCTCTGCGGAACCTCGGTCTGCACAAGGCCACTGACGTCATCGGCGGCTACCAGGCACTGCGAGACACCGGTACCCTGACCAACGTGGCGAGTACGAGGCCCGCGAATCTCCAAGTGTGACGCTCGTCTTGTGACGCTCGTTGACGCCATCAGTGCAGTGGTCGTCGCACACAACGCCGAGCCTTCCCCCTACCACGCCCAGTGCGTCACCGCATCGCGGCTGGGCCACCAAACACGTCCCCTCAGTTGGGGAAGGGGCCGGTACCTCGACGACCACCGCCAATTCGACGACCACCCGGGTGCCATGGAACTTGATTCCTGCTACCAGCGGGGGGCGCGAGCGTCCCCGGCCTTGATTTAATCGACGTACTGCCTTTGGTTTCGCACCTCGTCGTGCCACCCGCTTCGTCGCAGAACGGTCGAGCCTGTGCGGCCGGAGGCGCCAGAACCGCCATTGCGGCCAAACCAGCCATCAACAATACTACTGCTTTGCCTCGATCTCTCATATGCCGTGCACCTTTCCGGCTATAACCCAACTACTACGAGAACTGTGTATCGCACGCCCGGACATCAGCTTATTCCCTCCAGGAGCAGTCCGATATGACAACGACAGCGTCGGATGCAGACATGGGCATATTGCGGGCCGCCGCGTCCTGGATTGCATCTTGAAGGGCAGCCGAGACGGTCACTCCCTCGCCGCCAGACACGACAAAGTTGTTCGGGTCAGCAACGGACACGATGCAGAAGTCATCGTTAGTGACTTCGTCGGTCGTACACTCAATGCCACCGGCGGCCTGGCACTGTGCGATGACGTTCGCCGTGGCCTCTTCGTTCGTGTTGCCGCTTGCCAAAAAACCCACCAAGCCGTTTTCGAATACTCCGGTACCCACCGCCACGGACATTCCATCGACGTTCTCAACAACGCCACCCGGCCCACCGGCCCAAGCGGTGCCTGTCGAGATCCCCGCGGCGATAGCCCCCACTGCCGCAATCGTTGAAACCAAACGGGTTCGGAGCATGCTAGTCCTCTCGTCAATACAGTTCTGTACCAATAATGCGTTTCTGCTCAAAGCATACATCGAACCCCATCAACTGGACACCGGCCGCTGTGCACGACCATGCCAGCGGAGAACTGTTGCAGTGCAGGGAAACCCAACTCCGGCCGGCGGTCCAGGCACGCCACCACTGCTTGGAAGCCGGCCGAGGAATGATCGGCGCGATTGGCGCAAGTCTAGCGTCGCCCCAGGGGCGGCAACGCTCCCTTAGTGCACCACGGAGGAATGCGCAGCCCTCGGCCGCCCTCACAACGGTTAGAAGGTCGAGTGTCCAATCCCGGGTAGGCCGACTACCGGCAGTACGCGGCTACCGCTACGCTCCCGTGTCACAGCCAAACACAGGAATCGGTCCGCAGTTGTCATTGTCGACAACAACGGCCGGACCCGCTGGGCCGCCGGTGTCACCCGGCTGACCCGCTCCGCCCGGCTGACCCGAGCCGCCGGAGCCGCCCTGTCCACCGCCGCCGGAACCGCCCTGACCGCCGCCGCCACCGGAACCGCCCTGACCGCCACCGCCACCGCCACCACCACCACCGCCACCGGGCGCCGCGAAAGCGCCTCCGGCATAACCTGCGGATGCGCCCAGAATCAGCGCGCCGGAAACGAAACCTGCCCCGAGCATCCGAATAGCGCGACGTGAGCTAGCTGCACCGAAACTACTCATTGTGACTACCTCCCATTAATGCCAATGCGTCCCTGGCTCTAATATATGACTCTAATATATGAAGAGTCTTGGTCAGGCCACGATATTCCAAGTGCGTTATCCACGAGGCATTTTCACAAACTTTCCGGGCTCTTCTGGAATCAGAGTGCACGGATCAGCTGGGGGAGATCGCCGCAGTGCAGACCGGCCGCGCAGGTCGATTTTGTTCGGGCTTAGTCAGAACCGGCGGCGAGTACCATCAGCCACATGGCAAACGAGTTCCGGGTCGTCAACGTCGACACCAATGACTATCTGCTGAAGTTGTACGGTGACGCACCGCTATCGACCGAAATTAGTTTGCGCGCAGCACTTTACACAGACGATGGCGGCGAAACGGGGGGAATCTACCTCCCGGACGGTCATGGGCTGACCTGGAACCGCGAGTCACGATTCGCAGATATCCCCACCAGTAACGTCATGGCGGCCGTGGCCCGCGAGGGTGTTATCGAAGTGCAGCCACGGGCGAATGCGCCATCACCGACTAATTTGGTCCAGAACCGACTTGGCCAACACGTCAACAAAGAGACCGGCGTCGTCCGAGTGTGCGTTCTCTACGAAAAGGTCAGACAAGGGATTGCCTAGCGGCACCACTATGACGACCCCCACCCGCCAGTGAGCGCGGCGGCTGCGGCGCGGGCGACTGCGAGAGCCTCATACGCACCGTTATCGGCGCCTTTTTCGAAATCCGCACCTTCGGTGGCCATCGTGTTGGTGACGTGGGCAAAGCACACCACGGGTTGGTTTCGCGCCGCCGCATATGCATAGAGGCCGGCAGCTTCCATTTCTACACACGCGATGTTTTCCAGTTTGGCCGCCTCGATTGCGCACGCCGTCTCGCGGTAAGGAGCATCGGTAGTCCAGGAGGAGCCCGACCACACCGGTTCAGGGAGGTGGTTGAATGCCCCGGCAAGCCGCCGCCGCAGCTTGGCGTCCAGGTGGCTCCAGCGCGCAGGTGGTTGGTAGTGAAGGCTGGTTCCCTCGTCGCGCAGTGCCTTTTCGATGAGCACGAAGCAGGGCAGCTCGTCGATGGGGGAGATCTGTCCAGCCGAGGTGATACTCAGGACGAGTTCGGCGCCCGACGCTGTGAGTTGTTCGGCGACCAGGACTGCAAACGGTGCGCCGACCGCCATTCCGACCACGCCGATCTCGATGCCGTCAAGATCTACGGTCCACATCTCGGTGTGATAGCAGGCCCACCCGGGATGTGGTCGACCGCGACCGCTGGCGGCCAGGTGGCGCACGATGTCACCGTCGGGATCGAGAAGGCCCACCGCCGGCACCGCGATTTCAGGAAGACCGCGCTGACGGCAGGCCTCGCGCAGCAGGTTGGCGGGGGCGAACACTGCCGGAGCCGCGTAGTCCTTGGGAGTCAACAGCGGATAGACATCGAAGCGGGAATCCACGGCAAGATCACAGCACTCTTCGCCCGAAGCCGCGCCCATACTTAGAAGAATTGCGCAATTGTCACCAGTTTCCATCGGGGAATTGCGAGACTGGTCATATGGCCACGACTCGCGCTGCCAGCCTAATGAACACGTTCTTGACGCCGGTGTCACCGCAAGCCAAGAGCGGTCAGATCGCGCTCACAGATCTGCGGTTGCTGGTCGGCTTGTTGTGGGTGGAGAACGTGGTGTGGAAGGTGCCGCCGGACTTCGGGGAGCGAACCGGGGGCGGGCTGTTCTTCTGGACCCGCCTCGCGGTCGACTACCCGGTGTTCATGCCCTTCAGCTGGGCGGTCGAGCACATCGTGCTGCCGAACTTCACCCTGTTCGGCTGGGGAGTACTGGTGGCCGAATCGGCGTTGGCGATCATGCTGCTGACCGGAACCGCGGTGCGCCTTGCAGCCCTGCTGGGTATCGGCCAGTCGATCGCGATCGGTCTGTCGGTTGCCGAGGCCCCCCATGAATGGCCGTGGGCCTACGCACTGATGATCGGCGTCCACGCAGTCCTGTTCTTCGGGCCGGCAGCTCAGTACGCCGCCGTCGACGCGCTGCCGCAGGGCACAGCCGGATCGGCGCGCCGGCTACTCGGCGGCTGGGGGTTGGCGCTGACCCTGATAGGGCTCATCGCGTTGTGGGTGCACCTGTGGTACAGCCGCAACGCCCATGTCGGCGTGCGGGATTGGGAACTCTCGTTCGGTGACTACAACTTGCGTGGCGCGCTGGCGTTGATCGCGGTGGCCGTGGCAATGCTGGCAGCAGCGCTGCTGGGCCGGCGTGTGGTCGCGTTAGCTGCCGCAGCTGTCGCCGCTGTCGCCGCGATTTCGATCTATGTTCAGTATGGCCGCACCCAGGTGTGGCTTGGCGGGACAACCAGCACCGCCGTTGTCTTCGTGTCAGCGGCGGTGATCGGCTTTGCAACATGGCACCGGCTGGGCAGACCAGACAAGGCGTGATGTTTGCCTGCGATTCCATGCCGAGGACATGGAAGGCCGCAGTGTTACGACATTCGGCGCATGAGAACCGCAGTGAACTGCTGGGTCGAGCCCCACGGGGTGAGGTGGTCCTCGCCGGCCGTCGCGAGGAGCTCGTAGCCGGTGAATTCCTGCGCCAGCTCCTCGTGGGTGTAGCGGACGATCGGCAATCCGCTGCAGTGCGTTGGCCCGTCCGGGCCGAACGTTGCCACTACCAGCCAACCGTCGGGTGTAAGACATCGGTTGAGGGATGAGAGGTAGTCGGCCCGTTCGTCGGGCTCGGTCAGGAAGTGGTAGACCGCTCGGTCGTGCCAGAGCCTGTACTGCCGATCGCCGGTGAGGTCGAGAACATCGGCGACTTCGAGAACAACTTCGGCGCCCGCCGGTCCGAGGCGGTCGCGAACTGTGTGCAGGGCCGTGACAGACAGATCGATCGCGGTCAGGTCACGGTAGCCGCGTTCTAGCAGGTGGTCGACGAGGGTCGACCAGCCCGCGCCCACATCGATGACCGGTTCATCACGCCCGACGCCGGCCTGGTCGACCAGATCCAACGAGAGTCCGGGCACCGACTGCCACCACGAGACTCCATCGATATGGTGACCGTGGTGCACGTCCTCCCAGAACCCCTGGCGGGATTCAGGGTCGGTAGGACGGCGGGGTTGGTCCATGGCGGCCATCCTAAACGAGCCGGCGCAAGCGTTGACCGGTCATTGTCATGTCGCTGTCCTTCCTGCATGCGGGCGTACCGAATTACCGCTAACGTGGATTCCCGTGACTATTCGGGAACCCGAGTCTGACGGCCCGGCGGACCTGGCAGCTGCGGCGCGAGTCGTCGACGGCGGTGAGATGGATTGCGGTAGCGGGCTTCTGCTACTCATCACCCGCGCCATGCGACGACTCGAACCGGGCCAGCTACTCGGGATCCGCAGCGCCGAACCGAGTGTCCTGACAGATCTGCCCACGTGGGCAGAACTGGTCGGTCACACGCTGGATTCCCAGCATGCCGAAACCCCGGACGGGCCATGGCTATTCCTGGTGCGGAAGGCAGCGGTCACCACCAGACCCTCGACGGTCTTCAGTCTGGGGGAACGAACACCGATCGGCCGGCGTTTGTGGGCGTATACGAACTTCGACTGCAATCTGGCCTGCGGGTACTGCTGCGCCCAGTCGTCCCCTCACGCGCCCAAGCGGCAATTGGACCTCGGCATGGCTCAGGAGATATTCACCGAGTTCCACGCACTCGGCGGGCGTGAGTTGTTCCTCACCGGCGGCGAACCGTTCATGCACCCGGAATTGGGCGATCTCGTCGCCGCCGCCGACGGACTTGAGCGCACGATTCTCACCAATGCGATGACCTTCAGCCGCGGCCGCCGCCGCGAGCTGCTCGAGTCGCTGGACCGGTCGGTGACGCTGCAAGTCAGCCTGGATTCGGCCGCCCCAGACCTGCATGATCGCCAGCGGGGTGCAGGATCTTGGGCGAAAGCGCTAGCCGGAATCGGGCTGGCGCGATCGCTGGGGTTGCGGGTCCGGGTGGCAGCGACGCTATACGATGAGGACCCCGACGGCGTGGCGGCCCTGCACCGCAGGCTCGACGAGGAAGGCATCGCCGCCGACGACCGAGTAATCCGGCCGGTCGCCTACGAAGGCTTCGCCGAGAAAGGTATCCACGTGTCGATCGACTCATTGGAACCCGAACCCACAATCACCAGTGATGGCGCATGGTGGCACCCGGTCGCGGTGATGGACCCGAACATGCGCATCGCTGATTCGCCCCTCCCGCTCACCGAGGTGTTCGAAGTGGTGCGAGACGCCGTCGCGGTGCAGGATGCGGCGGCCCGGACAGGCCGCGAGGTGTTCCGGTGCGCGTGAATCGACGTGCCTTTCTGGCGGGCTCCGCGGGGCTGCTCACCCTCGCCGCTTGTGGGACCAACAGCGACACCGACGCCACCGTGCTGAATATCTCGGCCATTCCCGATCAGGACCAGGAAAAGCTGAACCGCCTCTACGACGCGGTCGCCGACCGCTTCGCCGCCGCTACCGGCCTCAAGGTGCGGTATCGACCTGTCGTCGACTACCGGGCCGTGGTGCGTGCCTTCGAAGTCGGCGACGTCCAGGTTGCGTGGATGGGCGGCCTCACCGGGGTACAGGCCCGCAACCGCGTGCCCGGGGCGACTGCGATCGCCCAACGTGACATCGACGCCCACTTCCACAGCGTTTTCATCGCGACCCGCGACTCGGGTCTGCGTCCCTTCGACGACATTTCTGGCCTTCGGGAGCTGGCGGGTCACACCTTTACGTTCGGCAGCGAGACTTCGACCTCTGGACGGCTGATGCCGCAGTACTTTATGGACAAGGGCGGCCTCGCCCTGTCTGAGCTCCGGGGCAAACCGGGGTTCTCCGGCTCGCATGACGCGACGATCGAGGCCGTCGCGTCGCGCAGTTTCGATGCCGGGGCGGTCAATGAGCAGGTATGGGAATCCGCGGTCGCGGCGGGGGAGCCGAACCTCGATGACGTGATTGTGCTGTGGCGCACACCCGGGTACGCCGACTACCACTGGCTGGCCCGGCCTGATCTGGGTTCGGTGACCGGCGAGGGAACGACGCAGGCGATCACCGATTTGCTGCTTGGCCTTGACGCGGCAAATCCACAGGATGCCGAGATCCTGGACCTTTTCGGTGCCAAGAAGTTCATCCCGACGAAGAACTCCAACTACGACCAGATCGAGGCGGTAGCGCGGGAGCAGGGCCTGTTGGGGTGAGCGGTGTGGTCGTTCGGCTGACGGGGGTCGGCCGGGTTTTCGCCTCCGCCGCCGCCGTCGCGGACGTCAGCCTCTGCATTTCGACCGGGGAGCGGGTGGCGGTTCTCGGGGCGAGCGGAGCGGGCAAGTCCACGCTGATGTCGCTAATCAACGGCTCACTGGCGGCCACATCCGGCGTGGTCGAAGTTTTCGGGTCGAACCTCGCCACACTGCGCCCCTCCCAACTCAGGTCGGTTCAACGCCGTATCGGTACGGTCTCGCAGCGGCTCGATCTGGTGGATCAGGTCCGAGTGCTGCACAATGTCAACGCCGGACGGCTTGCACAATGGGGAACCGCGAGGGCGCTTCTCGAACTGGTGTGGTCGCGACCCGACGCCACGGCCATGGGAGCCCTCGAGCGGGTCGGACTGTCGTGGGCGGTGCACGAGCGGACCGAACGGCTCTCGGGTGGAGAACGCCAGCGGGTGGCCATCGCCCGGATGCTTGTCCAAAATCCTGACCTCGTCGTCGCCGACGAGCCGGTCTCGAGCTTGGACCCCGCTCACACCGCCGCGACGCTTGGCATGCTGAGCGCGGCGGCGCCGACGGGCACTGCCATCGTCAGCCTGCACCAGCCGCAGCTGGCCCGCGAGTTCTGCACGCGCGCCATCGGATTGCAAAACGGCAGAGTGGTGTTCGACCTGCCGACCAATCAGCTCGGCGATGCGGCGCTCGACGAGCTCTATGCGCTGACGTGACCGTACTCACCCCGACAGACGCCGATGCTCGATCGACTCGTGCACGACCGCGCGTGACCTTTCGCACGGTCACCGCTCGTCGGGTCACCGGGATAGCCCTCATCGTCGTTCCCCTTGGCTGGGCGTTGCTGCGGGCGACCCACGACGGCGACATCGTCAACCGTGGCGGACTTGCCCTAATAGATGATCTGTTGGCATCGGCATTGCATCCGAACTTCACGCCGGAGTTCCTCGCTGTCGTCGCCGACGCGACGGTCATCACGCTGGCGTTCGCCGCGCTCGGCACCGCGGGTGCGCTGGTGATCGGGGTCCTCGGCGGCCTGGTGCTCAGCGATGTCGTGTGGTCGAGCAGGCCGTCGGCTCCGGTGCGGCTGTTGCGTCTGGCGCTGCGCGGCATCCTTATTGCTCTACGGTCGATCCACGAGCTCATCTGGGCGCTGCTGCTGGTGAGCGTTCTCGGTCTGGACCCACTGGCGGCGGTTCTCGCGATCGCGATACCGTTCGGCGCGCAGACCGCCAAGATCTTCGCCGAGACGCTCGACGGCGTACCTTCGGGCGCGCTGCGAACGTTGCGCTCCGCCGGATCGCGGCCCATAGCGTCTTGGGCCTATGGCTTGTTGCCCCAAGCGGCGCCGCTGCTGTTGTCGTATTCGTTCTACCGCTTCGAATGCGCGATCCGGTCGACCGTCATTCTGGGCGTCGTCGGCGTAGGCGGGCTGGGGCAGGAGTTCGCGGTGAGCCTGCAGTCCCGCAACTGGGATGAGGTGTGGACGCTCGTGGGCGCCGTCGTGCTTCTCTCGGCGGCAGCGGATCTGTGGAGCACGCGACTGCGCGGCGATCTCGCGGTGGTGACCTGCTCGGACTGGTCCGGGGGACAGCGGCGGGCGTCAACGGGACGATCGAGCTGGGCACGGTGGTCGGTGGCGATCGCCGTGCCGGGGTTGGTCCTCGCCTGGTTCGCCTCCGGGGTATCGCTGTCTGGGATGACGTCCGAGCGCACCCGAAACCTGACGTTTCGGCTGCTCGATGACATGTTGCCGCCAGCGCTTCCGCCCGGCGGCTGGGCGGCACTTACCGGCGCGGTGCTCGACACCGTGGCGATGGCACTGCTGGCGATGGCGGTCGCGGTGGTGCTGACCGTGCTGATCGGACCGTGGGCATCCCGGCTGCCGCGCGGCCCGATGGACGAACAATCCGGACCGCTTCGGGGCGCGGCGCGATCGGCGGCATGGTGGATCGCACGGTTCCTGCTGCTAGTGCTGCGCTCGGTACCGCCAACCGTCTGGGCTGTCATCGCGTTGTTCACGCTGTTTCCGGGCATTCTTCCCGGGGCGTTGGCCCTGGGCCTCTACACCGGAGGAATCCTGGGACGACTGGTCGCCGAGGCATGGGAGGCGATCGACACCCGGCCACGCGACGCGCTCCGCGCGATCGGGACGCCCCGATGGCTCGCCGGACTGGCAGCAACTGCTCCCGCCTCCGCCCATCACCTAGTCAGCTACACCCTGTACCGGTTCGAAATCTGTGTGCGGGACACCGCGATCGTTGGTGTCGTCGGCGCCGCAGGTCTGGGCCGCCTACTCGCCGAGGACCTCGCGGCTTTCCGGTTCCCGGCAGTCACGACACTGCTGATCGCCTTTGTCGCAGTGACCATCGCCAGTGAGATCGCGAGCCGGCGCCTACGCCGTGCGCTGCGGGGCTGAGCAGCTTGTGCGCCATCGCGGGCCCGCGTCTCGACTTCTGCCGCAGCTCCAAGTGGTCACATCTGATGACCGATGACTATTGCTCGGCGTCGCTGTCCTTGCCGGTGACAATCTCTTTGGCCTTGTCGACGGCGTGCGTGGCGATGTCGACCGAGTCCTCGATGATGCGGCCCGTGCCGCCAGCGACATCGCCGGCGATGATTTCTCCTGCGCCATCAACTATGTCCGAGGCCTTCTTGACGGCGTGTGTCGCGATGTCCCTTGCCGAGTCGAGCGCGTCTTTGGGGTTGAAGCCCATCAGAGTCTCCTGTTCGTTGAGCGTCCGCAACAAGTGTAGGCCTAGAAAAGATTCTGCGGCTCTCGTCTCACCGACCATCATCGGAGCGAACCCAGTTCTTATCTGCGGGAACCATCGCATACCAACACACCGGCTGGCACCTGCTGGCACCGGCTAGGGGCGACCGCGAACACCCTATGTCTACTAGTACCGACAACCGTGTATCTATACCGAGCCAAGGACGCATGCGTGGACCTGACCCTGTTCATCAACCCGGAGCACCCGCGTGGAGATCCCCTCGATCTCCGGCTGGCCGAGCACGTCGACCAGGTGACCCTCGCGCAAGAGGCCGGCTACGGTGGGATCACAATCGGCAGTCACTTGTCGTATGGCTCCTCTGCCTGGCTGCCAGCTTTCCCCACGCTGGCCCGCCTAGCGCCCGCCGCAACAGGCATGTCACTGTCCACCTGCATGCTGGTACTGCCGTACCACCATCCGATCCTGGTCGCCGAAGAGGCGGCTTTCCTGGACATAGTGTGTGGCGGCCGATTTACGCTGGGCGTCTCTGCCGGCTGGGCGCTCGATGAATTCGAGCTGCTCGGCTTGAACCGCCGCGAACGCGTCGGACGGTTCGAAGAGTCGGCCAAATTGATCGCACGACTGTGGTCGGAAGATCGGGTGACCACCGCGGGCCGCTACTTCCGCGTCGACGACTGCACATTGGCCCAGCGGCCGTTGCAGCAGCCCCGACCACCGATGTGGTTTGGGGGCAGCGCTATCCGTTCGGTGGAGCGGGCGGCCACCCTGGCAGATACCTCGCTCGGCGACAGCTGGGTGGCATCGTCACACCTCACCGAGGCGGTGATTGTCGACCAGACTCAGGCCTTTTCGGACCGGCTGGCGGTACTCGGAAAGCCGAGGCCGCTCGAATTCCCCTTGCTACGCAACATTGTGGTGGCGAAAGACCGCGTCACCGCCGTCCGGGAGGCTGGCCCCTTCCTCGAGGCCAGTTACCGGGTGTTCGACAAATGGGGACTGTTCACCGACGTGGTCGGCGACCAGTCGGCGACGAGAGGACTTCCCGAGCTGCTGGCGGGCCGCGTGATCATCGGGTCACCCGAGGAATGTGCTGAGGATCTGGTGCGGCTGATACGAGCGACGGGGTTCACCCGCCTCATCGCGAGGGTTCAGTGGATGGGCATGGAGCAACGCATCGTGCTGCGAACCATCGAGCTGCTCGCACGCGAGGTCCTCCCGATGGTAGAGCGCGAACTCGGGACGTAACGGTCATCCGGCACTCCCTGTGCCGCAACGGAACACTGGCTAACTAATGCTTGCTAGCGGTCACACCAGCATGTTCTTGATGATCGTCCCATCTTTCATGATGACCTCGATCGATTCGACCGGCGCGGGATTGGCTGGGTCAGTGAACCAGCGATCGGTCGCACCGAGCACGGTGATGTCGGCCAGCGGATTTCCGTCGATCACGAGGATGTCTGCCAAGGCGCCCACCTCGATGACACCGAGCTTGCCCGGGTAACCGTTGCGGGGTGCGGATTCGGCCAGAAGCTTGCCAGCCGTCGACGTCGCCTGGCGCAGCA
>Ga0114920_10000185_pt1 | contig 27800 bp, 26 predicted proteins | sample ChitaG_FD_88683 | JGI IMG/M metagenome (GOLD analysis project Ga0114920, IMG submission 88683) | Deep subsurface microbial communities from South Pacific Ocean to uncover new lineages of life (NeLLi) - Chile_00310 metaG | ecosystem: Environmental > Aquatic > Marine > Oceanic > Sediment ...
CCTCCCCCTTCGGGGACTCCCCCTCACTTGAGGGGGAGATTGTTATGTAGCATTTCGTTAAATATCTCCCCCTTGCACAAGGGGGAGCCGACACGCAGTGACGGAGGGGGTCTAAAAAGCGGTTGCCTGCCCGGCGAGGGCAAGAAGAAAGAATGTGTGATTTGGATAATCCCTTAGAATGGTTATTGTGTGGGATTTACTAAAAATTTTTTAAACTTCGCTATTTATAGTGAGTAGGGATTGACAAATTTAAATTTTTATTATAGAATATGCTACTCTCAGGGAAAGCTACGCTTTTGGCGTGGCAACTCTGGAGTTAAACCGCTAAGACTGATACCTTAAAAAGGAGGTTTCCGATGAAGACTTTAGTCTTATTGACTGCTCTGGTCGGCCTGGTGGGTTGCGGGTTGTTTTGCCCCGAAGAGTGTAAACCCGTTTCGGAGGCAGAGGTGACGTCCGGCCCGCGAGGGTCCCTGAAAATTCATGCCTCTCTGAAGTACTACGATGATGAGGGACGGGAGCGCGAGATGCAAGTCTGGGCTCCCTTCCTCATGCACACGTCAAAGGGCCGATGCTTCGAGGGCGTGGCCTACGTGCATCTGATGCTCCCGCCGGACTACTACCGGCTTGAGCCTCAGGACATCACGAACGAGGATGAGCTGAAGGAGATCAGATGGGAGACAGACCTCCCAGGCCCCTTCTTCGTTCCGGACATTGTCGACGATCCGTACTACCAGGAGCGCCTGGAAGTCGACATCAAGGATGGCAGTAAGAGTGTTCGGAACTTCTACTACCGCCAATAGGCCAGCAGTCAGCAGTCCAGCGGCTTGTCACCACCCGTCTTCCCGAGCATCATGCAACGGAGGACGGGGGTGACTTGTTTACCCGTCCTTTGGCGGGTCTTGTCATTAAAAAGTAAATCAAGTACAATTGTTACAGTTTTTAGCTTACTTAAACGGAAAACTCCATGTCACCAAAACGCAAAGTGGTTTCTAGGCGAAAATCCTCACGGCTTCGCAAAAAGGATTTTAAAATTGAGCTGGAATCCGGCATTGCCCGCGAAGTGGGCGCCGTTGTTTACATCGGCTTAGCCGTCATTTTTTACCTGGTGATTGCCCAGAAAGCCGGTATGGTGGGTAATTTCCTCAATGAATACCTGCGCCTGATTTTCGGAATCGGGATTTATGGCCTACCGGTTTTGTTTCTGCTCCTCGGTCTCACCTTATTCATTTCCCACCGTATCCGTTTTGACGCGACACGTTATCTGGGCATTGTACTTTTGATTTTTTCAGGCCTTGGATTGGTCCACATGCGAACAGGCATGGAGGCGATGCTCGATAATGTGGAAATGCATGGCGGTTACATTGGATTTTTATCCTCCGTTTTACTGCGCATTTTTATATCCGACACGGGCGCCAAAGTGGTTTTAGGGGCTATGTTTGTGATCGCCGTTCTGATTACGTTTGAAATCTCTTTGCGAAAAATACTCGCCCTTTTCATTCCCAATCGCGGCGTTAAAATCGCGACCCGCTATTCTTCCAAAGCCCGGGCAAAATTATCGAAAGAAGGGGAGCTCAATATCGTCAAACCAAATTTAAAACAAGAGAATGAAGAAGTTCTTAAAATTCAGGAAATCAAACCCATTGAAAAGCCGGTCGTCAAAGTTACGATCCAGAAACCGGAAGGCGTTAAAAAAGAAGCGCCAAAAATGGTAGAAGAGGTGGATTACAGCGACTGGGAATTACCCTCGCTGAATTTACTCAGCAACGCCACTTCTCAAGTGTATGCAAGCGACAAGGTTTTAAAGACCAATGCGGAAAAGATCCATGACAAACTTGCCCAATTCGGCATTGATGTCGCCATGAAAGACGTAAACATCGGCCCTTCCGTAATGCAATACACCCTTCAGCCCTACGAAGGCATCAAGCTGACTAAAATCACGACGCTAAAAAACGACATCGCCCTGGCCCTGGCCGCCAAATCTATCCGTATCGAGGCTCCGATTCCAGGAAAATCCTTGGTAGGTATTGAAGTGCCGAATGAAAAACGAATGGTGGTGCGTTTGCGGGAAATGCTGGAAAGTCAGGAGTTCAATTCCGTTGGCTCCAAACTAACCTTGGCAGTCGGTCGGGATGTGAGCGGCCAGCCGGTTGTCGATGATTTGTCAGCCATGCCCCATTTGCTCATTGCGGGCGCCACGGGTTCAGGTAAATCGGTGGGAATGAATGCTTTTCTCCTGTCACTTCTTTATCAGAATTCTCCTGAAGATCTTAAATTCATCATGATCGACCCAAAACGCGTGGAACTCACGGCATACAATGGCATTCCGCACCTTTTAACGCCGGTCATCACTCAGCCTGATAAGGCTCACACATCCCTTAAATGGGCGGTCTCCGAAATGCAGCGACGCTATCAGCTGTTTGCCGAAAAAGGATATCGAAATATTGATGAATACAATAAAGCTGAAGAAAAAAGAATGTACAAAATTGTGATTGTGGTCGATGAGTTAGCCGATTTGATGATGCAGGCAACTAAAAAGGAAACCGAAATGGTTATTTGCCGTATCGCCCAAATGGCCCGCGCTGTCGGCATCCATCTCATCATCGCTACCCAACGGCCAAGCGTGAATGTGATCACGGGCGTGATTAAAGCCAATATCCCTGCTCGTATCGCCTTTACGGTCACCACGGGCGTGGATTCCCGCACGATCATCGATGGTATTGGAGCCGAGGATCTTTTAGGGATGGGGGATATGCTTTATCTGCCCGGTAATATGAGCCGACCGATTCGCGTGCAAGGTGTTTATGTGTCCAGCAAAGAAATCGAACGAGTGACCAATCGCATTAAACTCACCACAGAACCGACTTACGATGAGGGAATCACTTCCCCCACTCCCTCCAGCGGCGTGGACACGGGAATGGTCGGCACTGGTAATGACGGAATAAATCAGGACAACCTTTATAACGATGCCATGCAGGTCATCAAAGAAACCGGCAGAGCCTCCGCCTCACTTCTCCAAAGGCGTCTGAGTATCGGCTATGCCCGCGCCGCCCGCATTCTGGACATCCTTGAAGAAAACGGAACGATCGGCCCATCCAATGGCGCCAAGCCGAGAGAAATTTATATTAACGAATAGCTTACGAATGGCTTTCGAATAGCCTACGGATTGCTAGCCATCCGATAGCGATTCGTTAGCAATGCGAAAGCAATCCGAAATATGCAACGCTTTTATATAGAATCACCAGACATCCAGAACAACGTCATCGAGATCCATGATCCACGGATTATGCATCAGGCATGGAAATTACTCCGGATGACCACGGGCAGCCGGTTCAGCATATTTGATAAAAAAGCAAAGGAGATTTTAGTGGAAGTTTTGGAAATCAACCGGCACAAAGTGATAGGCAATGTTATCGAACCCATTCAGCGTAACACAGAACCTGAAATCGAAATTCATCTTTATCAGGCCATTCCCAAAAAAACCGCTTTGTTTGAAATGGTGGTTCAAAAAGCCACCGAGATCGGCGTCAGCCATCTTTATCCGCTCATTACGGACCGGACGGAAAAACACCGGCTGAGTAAATTTGAAAGACTCGAAACCATTGCCATTGAAGCCGCGGAACAAAGCCGACGTCTAAAAATTCCAATCATCCATCATCCGGTGAATTTTCAGGATACGATCAAAAAAATCCAGAATGCTTATCTGGCCTATGAATATGAAAAAAGCAAGTTTTTGAGCGATTACCTTCCCGCTATCAAAAAGCACAAAATCGCCCACCTCTTCATCGGTCCAGAGGGCGGATTTGACCAGGCGGAAATCGACCTTGCCTTAAAAAACGATGTTAAGTCATTTACCTTTGGCCCTCGGATTTTGTGCACCGAAACCGCCGCGCTATCCGCACTCAGCATCATTTTGCTGGGTTCGAGGTAGAATGATGTGATTGATGTTATGACGAAAGCTGACTAGCTGTTTAGCTTATTAGCTTGTAACTTCTTAGGTTGATATACAGTTATACAGCCCTAAACAGCTAAAAAGCTAAAACCTAAACAGCTAAAATAGGTGCAATTTACATAGAATTATTCTGTCGTACCTTCGCTTACAGGGTCTTCTTCCGGTGGCGGATTTGAAGGTTCTTCCGTGGTTTCCCCTTCTTCTCCGTTTAATATCTCGTCAACCGCGTCGTGGGCGTCGTTAATCGACGTAAAAACATCTTCAACCGTTTCCGCCGCATCTTTCACCTTATCGGTGATATTGGTGACAGTTTCTTTGGTTTGGTCTATTTTTTCTTTGGCGTAATCGATTTTTCCTTTGATGCGCGTCACCTCCTCGCCAACGTTTTCCACCTTTTCACCAAAAGAGGCCCGAATTTCTTCATATTTTTCCTGAAAATAAGGGATTTGGATCAGAAAATAAATCCCAATAATCAAAATGGCTAATTTGACGAGAAATTTGAACATTTCCTTTAACTTACCACATCCCCATTTAAGCTCAATTTTTTATAAAATGCAATAAATCTTGAATCTATAATCTATAATCTATAATCTTGAGTTATGGACCAAGTCATTTATAACGAAATTCTTCCGCCGCTCATCTTTTTCATTATTTTCTCAATCGCTTTCTCGCTGTTGGAATTGATTGTGATTTTTTTCCTGAATCGCGTAGAACAAAAACACTGGGAATTTATGATTGATGTCGTGATTCGCGCGAAAGTTCATCACGGAAAAATGATTCACTACACCATTTTGCTGGGCATAGGAGTTTTGGTGCTTGTTTTCATTCTTTTTACGCCCCTGGTTGAAGTTCTGACCATGGCTTCCAAAGAGCTCAAACTTTTTGCCCTGCTATTGGCTGTGGTGATGCTCCTGATCTATTCCCTTAATTTAAGGAAAAGCACGCGGCTGGAGATTGAAAAAAAGATTTATGGAACTATTTTTCTGATCATTTCCATCGTGTTTTATGTTTTTATCCTGATTTTGGCCAATGAAAGTTATGAAAGTTATGTGAATTATGTGAATCAGCAATTCATCAATCCCACGGTTAAAAAAGTGGAAATCGTCATCGAGGAAAAAGAAGAAGAAAAGCTTCTCGATCAGTTCCGGGCGCAGTATTTGAGCAATGGATGCGAAGCGGTCGACTATACAAAAGAGGAAAAAGAAATTTTACTCAAAAACCTTCAGCTCATGGCCCGCGAACCGGAATTAGCTTTTGGCGATAAAATTGTGGATATCAGCGATCCTGAACAATCATTAAAAGGTATGGCCTGCTCCGATGGCGAACACACATACCTTTTAACGGAAAATGGTAATTGGTATTGGGTGAGCGAAGAGTATTTAAAATTTATTGAAACGAATTAAAATTCGAAATTAATTCGCTCCTCACCCAAATACTTATCATGGCTATAAGCCCTTACTTTAAATGTAAGCGGCCTGCCTTGCCGATGAGGGCGCTTTAGGATTCGTATTCGTTTTTTGTGAAAATCAGTACGCACCATGTCATGACTTCCATCAACTTCCAAAATAACGGTATACCGATTGGTTCCCGGAATTTCATCCCATTCAAATAAATAAGAACGATCACTTTCGTAGGTGATGCGTAGGTTAAGGCCATATCTGCTGGGGGAAGAAGGGTCTGGCAAAATAGAGGCTTTTGGCGTTGTTTGAACCGTTTCACTCCACTGGTCGCTTATGTTGCCACTAGTGTCCACCGCGGCCACCCAAAAGAAATACGTTTCATCATTCGTCAGATTTTTGAGAGTCAGGTAGGTATTTTTGGTTTCAATTTGGTTCGGCATGTTTACCACCGGAATATCTTTGGGATTCAGATTGCCTTTGTTGTAACTGACGATATAATGATCAACTTCCTGATTGTCCCGCGCGGATCGCCACGTTAAAAACACACGCCCTTTTCGGGGAAACGCTTTTACATGGGTGACCGTCGTAGGTTTTTCCTGATCCCTGCCTGGATCCGTCGTGATTTTAGGACGATACGGACGAATTTCACGCAGATATTCAATGGAGCATTGCCCCTCCTTGTTCGGCAAATACACTTTATCGCTCCTGGAAAGCTTGTCCCCACCTTGTAATACATAAATATGATTTTTTCGGAAGCGTGGCATCGCGCTGCAGGATGGTCCGTAACTCAAATAATATTCCTGATCCGATTCATCGACCACCCAGGCCTCCGTATTGCCGTTAAATACATATTTTACATATAGTTTTTGGGTAAACCTTTCAGCGAAATCGATGGTACAGCGGTGTACATCATTAACTTTAATCAAATCATTATTGGCATTTAAAGCCCCTTTTGTTACCAGGGAAACCGTTTGCCCGGCCTCTAAAATCCCACAGCCAGATCCCAGGTGTAAAAGATAGGGCTCTCCTTCATCCGGGTGGGTGATGACAACATTGTATTTGTCGATGATTTCATTAATCTGAATACGCTGTGAAAAATCCGCGTGAACAAACTGAAAAGTCAAAAAAATAGAGATGCCGATAGTGTAGCCTAATAAGAAAAACTTTTTCATTTCTTTATTATACAATAAAAAATTTTAAATGTAAAGTTATTATTTGTTTATTCTAAGCTTTTTCTTTAGTTCTATTTTTACGGCATATTTATCAAGGCGTAAGTTGCCAACACTCAAAATCCGATCTTCTTCATTTACAACAATCGGAATCTGGTGTCGCTCTGATTTTGGGACTTTTTTATCCACAAAAAAATCCTGAAGTTTCTTGCTCCCCTGCATCCCAGCCGGCTGAAAACGATCGCCTGGTTGCCACGTACGAACGTATAAAGTTTCCGATCCTTTATATTTTAATTTCCAATGACCCCATCGGATTTCGTGCGCTTGTAATTGAGCTCGCTCGGGAACTGAATCAGCTTTAAATCCTTTATAAAAAATCACTCGGTCATACTGAATTTGGAAGGTATGCTTACCAATTTTCTTCTGTTTGCCGGTAATGCCTTTCTGAATCAGCTCTTTGGTTTTTTGGATGGAGGGACGGTAAATATCCTGAGTACCGCACAACTGAAACAGTACTTCCGACCTCACCTCATCCGGCAAACGCAAGAACACCAACCGCTCAAAACCACTATCAATTACATGCTTTTGAATCCATTCGGTTGCCTGTTTTTCAACTGTTTCCATCCGTTTTTGGGCGGCCTCAGATACTTTTAATAATTTTTTCTCAAAATCTTTATCTTTTTTACGTAATTTCGGAATCACTTCATGGCGTAATAAATTCCGTCTGAATTTAGTATTAAAATTACTCTCATCTGTCCGATATTTAATCCTTTCTTTTTTTAAATAATCAATTAATTCCTGTTTTCGGATGTTTAAGAGCGGACGAATGATTTTGTTTGCCTGAATTTTCATCCCACAAAGCCCCCGAAGCCCCGCCCCCCGCATCATATGCATCAAAATCGTCTCAATCTGGTCATCCAGATGATGGGCCACGGCAATGAATTTCGCGTTTGTATCCCGTCGCATTTTTTCCAAAAACACGTACCGTAAAATCCGCGCCTGATTTTCCAGATTGCCTTTATTGGAAAGTCTGATCTTTTTGGTTGTACAGGGTACGCCCCACTTTTTAGCCAATTTTTCCACAAATTGTTCATCTGCATCACTTTCCTTCCCGCGAAGTCCGTGATTCAGGTGGGCGATCGTCACTTGGTAACCGAGCCTGGTCAGAATGTGGGCCAGCGCAACACTGTCCGCTCCGCCGGACACGCCAACAACCACGCGTTTGAAGGCGGGAAGTTGATTGAGGCTATGTTGGATATTTTGGGCTAACATAATCCTATTATACCATTTGCCAGACCCCCTCCGTCACTTCGTGTCGGCTCCCCCTCGCTTGAGGGGGAGATTGTTATCGTGCCAAACTACAAAAATCTCCCCCTTGCATAAGGGGGAGCATCCCGCAAAGCGGGAGAGGGGGTCTGGCAATGAGGATCTAGTGTAAAAACGCCCGGGCGCCGGTGAACACCATCGCGATCCCAGCTTTGTCCGCCGTCTTGATCACCTCTTCATCCTTAATCGAACCGCCTGGCTGGATGATGGCAGTGATTTTGCGTTCCGCGGCCCGTTCAATACTATCCGGGAAAGGAAAGAAAGCATCGGAAGCCATGACTGAATCATCTTCCCGGTTTAAGGCTTTTTGGATGGCGATTTCTACCGAATCCACCCGGCTCATTTGCCCGGCGCCAATGCCAACCGTCATACCATTTTTTACAAAAACAATGGCATTGGATTTCACATGTTTAACCACATGCCAGCCAAAGAGCAGGTCGTCCCACTCCTGTTTACTTGGTTGTTTTTTGGTTACCACCTTACAGTCTTCTTTGGTGATCCGTTTAACATCCAAATCTTGCACTAATAAACCGCCGCTGACCTTACGGTAGGTTTCACACGCTTCTTCGGGCTTGATGTCGCCGAGCTTTAAGACGCGCAGATTAGGTTTTGATTTAAATGCGGAAAGAGCGCCATCCTCAAAATCCGGGGCCAGCACGATTTCAAAAAATTTGCCGGTAATGGTTTCAGCCAGGTCTTTGGTGCACGTCCGATTGAAAGCGATTACGCCCCCAAAAGCCGATTTCGGATCTCCTTCATACGCGTGAATGAAAGCGTCGCTGATGCTGTCCGCCACCGCGATGCCGCAAGGATTGGCATGTTTGATGAAGGCGACACAGGGTTTTTCAAATTCACGCACTAAACTAAGAGCCGCATCCGCATCCATAATATTGTTGTAGGAAAGCTCTTTCCCCTGAATGACTTCAGCATTTGGAATGCAGGCAATTGTTTTATGGTTTCGGTCTTTGTAAAAGCTGGCTTTTTGGTGCGGGTTTTCGCCGTATCGCAGGTCGTTTATTTTTTCCACCACAATATGCTTGGTTTTTCCGCCCGTCAGGTAATTGGCGATCATGCTGTCGTAGTGGGCGGTGGTATTAAACACTTTTTCCGCCAATTCACGCCGGGTTTCTTCGGATGTATCATCATTTTCCTCAATTTCTTTAATAACAGATTCATAGTCATCCGGATTAGTCACCACCGTCACAAAGCGGAAATTTTTTGCTGCGCTCCGGAGCATACTGGGACCGCCGATATCAATCTGTTCGATGGCTTCCCCGAGTTCCACATTTTCTTTTTGGACTGTCTCTTCAAAGGGGTAGAGATTGACCACCACCAAGTCGATCAATCCAATGTTATGCTCCTCAGCCGATTTCATATGATCCGGATTATCCCGCAACGCCAAAAGCGCCCCATGGATTTTGGGGTGCAGGGTTTTGACCCGCCCATCCATCATTTCCGGATGGCCCGTATAATCGCTCACATCTACCACATCGATATTGTTCTTCCGGAGCAAGGCGGCCGTGCCGCCCGTCGACAGGATTTCAATGCCTTTGGCGTACAAGCCTTTTGCGAATTCAACGATTCCGTCTTTGTTGGAAACCGAAATGAGGGCGCGTTTGATCATTTTAAAGGAGTGTTAGATGTTAGACAGTATAGCGAACTTTAAGAAAAGTGGGAAATACTTGATTTTTAATAAAAATATGTTAGTATAATAAACCAAAAATATATTAATTTAAATATGCCTCGCGAAAAAAAACCCAAGAAACGTCAAATAGAATTAGATTTTTCCGATGAAACATTGCCGATTCGCTACCGATTTGCTGAAGATGGGCATTACGCCTACTTAAGGGAATTGGTTGAGGGAAAGATAGATAAACTCCTTGGCAATGGTGATAGAGTTGCCCGCAGACGCCTAACGCCAGTAATGCGACAAAAAATAAACGACACATTAGATGGGCATGGGCTCAGAGCTAATTTTAATAAAAAAGACGTTGAAATTGTTGCGGGCCCTTCAGATATCACAGGCGAGTATTATGAAGGTTACGTAACCAAATAATTTTTATGGAAGAGTGTAAAGTTCTGGAATTTAAATTTGCCAGTTCTGCCGAATTCAAAGAACGGGTCGTTCAAAAGGCTCGGGAAATAGTTAGGCATTTGGTAAAACGGCAGAGACAGCCTCGATACCAAAAAATTCTTATACCCATAAGAGACCTTAATAGGGTTAGGGATTGTTTACTGAGAGTTTTTTATAAGCTTGGATTGGAGATTAAAGAAAATGGGGATCGATTAAAAGTAGTCAAAAGAGATGGCGTTTGTCCGTGGGAGCCACCTTTTTTTGAGCAGGAAGATAAAACGTAAGAGCAATGTGATCGAAAGAGCCTCCGAAGCATAGCGTAGGATGATTTGTAGATTAGAACCCTGCCAAAAAGTTCTCCGAAAAATGCGAGGAGGTCTGGAGGAAGGCGGGGGGTATTTTTCGGAGTGGGACCCAAAAGCAAACGGATGCTGAAGAAGCCTAAGAAGCAAGGCGTAATAGGATTCGCAAGCAGTAGTTTGCTTTTGGGTGGTAGGGCCAAGGGGAATCCTCTCGCTTCGCTTTCGAGTACTCAAATTATCGTCGCTCTGCTCCTCAGTTTTCGTATCGAACCCAGGGTTCGCTTCCCCATGGCCTTATTAAATTCTTCAAAAAATGCGAGGAGGTCCGGAGGAAGGAGGTGGGTATTTTTTGAAGTGGGGCCCCAAATCGAGCAAATAAACGGAGGCCTCGACAAAAAGTCGACGCCGTAGAGATGAAGCTCGATATTGGGGTGGTAGGGCCAAGGGGAATCGAACCCCTGTTGCCGGAATGAAAATCCGAAGTCCTAACCACTAGACGATGGCCCCGCTTGCATGGTATGCAGAAAAATTATACTGACAGCAAAGGAAATGTCAAAGTGATTTAGGGCTATTGACTAAGCTTTAATATTAAGTTATAGTTAGACCTACAAACCAATTGTCCAATAATTCAATCATTACTAATGAAAAAGCTAATCATTATTTTATTGTCTTTTTTATTCCTCACCGCCTGTTCACCCAATGAAGCGGATTTTAAAAGTAATGTGGAACCCACGGCGCGGGATGAAATTGCTTTTGCGGCAGACAATGCTGAAGAACCTTCCGCCGAGTCCGGACTTGAGGAGGAAGCGGTAAGTCCGGACTATGCGGAAACCGAGCCTTCAGCTGAACTTCCTGATCAAATTAATTTAGATGTTACTTTCTATTCTCAGGCGCCGGATGCCGACTGGGGCATGCCATGGCAGGAGGCGTGCGAGGAAGCCAGCCTGATTTTGGCTTATTACTATGTCACCGATCAGCCACTTTCCAAAGAGAAATTTAAAGAAGAAGTCTGGGGGCTGGTGGATTGGCAGAATGAAAATTTCGGAGGCTACATCCATACAAGCACCGCGCAAAATGTTGAAATACTTAAAGAATACTTTGGTTATGAAGATTTTGAAATTGTGGATGATCCGACTGTCGAGGATATGAAAAAAGCCTTGGCTGCCGGCCACCCAATCGTCGCCCCGTTTGCCGGCCGTTTAATGGAAAACCCTTTCTTCACAGCGCCGGGCCCGTATTACCATGTGCTCGTGATCAAGGGATATGACGGAAAGAATTTCATCACCAACGACGTGGGCACTCGCCGCGGCCACAACTTCATTTATTCATATGAAAATATCCTATCCTCATTGCATGACTACGATTCGGAAAAGGACATTAAAGAAGGGCCGAAGAATATAATTATTCTGAAATAAACTCTGCCTCCCGTTTTCGCATAAGAAAGGGGAAAACAGTTGCCAATATTGTTACATGCACAACCAATAAGCTCGTGAACGCAACCGGAATGGCGAACACTCCTATTTGCGGCGCGAGGATTTTGGCCAGTATTATCATCCCTAATATCGCGAGGGCATGGAAAGTGGCGGGAATAATGGTATTTTTGAGCGCGTAAAAAGATCGGTGGTATATGTGGAGCATGCTTTCCAGCGGAATTGAGAAACAGTAAATTTGCAATGTCGTTGTAAGAAGCTGAATGTCATCTTCCCCAAATAGGCCGCCGCCCAAAAGCAGGCTGACAAATGGTCTGGCCAGAATAGCCAGGGCAATGGCCGCCAAGGTCGTATAGGTAAGCGAACGTAAACGGTCCCGCTTTAAATCCCTTTTAAATTTATCAAAATTCCCTTTACCCGCGTCATGCGAAAGGCTGGTAAACATAGCCATGGCAATAGCTATTCCCAGCATACTGACAGGAAGGCTCTGGAAATTACGCGCGTAATTATAAGTCGCCACACTGCCTTCAGCAAGTTCTGAGGCGATACTGGTGAAACTCAAAAGCATAATACTCCACATCAGATATTGCACGATTTTAGGCGCCATCAGTTTTAAGGTTTCTTTAATTTCGGGGCTAAAACTGAAATCAATTTTATGCCTGAAATTGTACTTAGGTTGTTTGACCATAACAAGACGGATGGAAAGGTGAAAAAGAACACCTAAAATTGTTCCCATGACCAGCCCCACCAGACCAAAACGAGGCACCAAAACAAGCACACCTAGAATAATCCCCACATTATAAAGGGCAGGCGAAAGGCCATACCACAAAAAATCCTTCCCGCTCATCAGAATACGGCCATAAATATTACTGATCGCGAATAGAAACGGGGAGAATAAAAGAACTCGTGTAAGCAGTATGTATTGTTCTAAATCCTCTGCACCAAATCCCGGCACCAGCCGATGGGCGAAGTGAGGTAAAGTGATAGCGGCAATAATGCTGATAACACCCAGAACCAGAATAGCCCAACTCATTATCTGATGGGCATACTGAAAACCAAGGCTCTTTTTCTCATCGTAAAGTTTGGTAAAAATGGGCAGAAAAGCCGCCGAAAGCGCGGTGCCAACAAGAACAGTCAGCAATAAATCCGGAATCACAAAAGACGCGTTGTAAATATCTAATGTCCTTGAAAGCCCGAAAGTATGGGCAAAAATCCGGTCCCTCAGAAGGCCGAAAAAATAACTCAAACCAGACGTAAGCGTGAACGCCCAGGAAGAATGAAAAAGAATCACTTTCCAGTCACCCGATTCATGCAGCCGATGAAGGATTTTTTTGATAAACATAAAAAGGTGAAGTCATTATACATCAAGTCGGTAAAAACTTCGTATAAACACAAACGTTAGGCGAGGAATTTAATACTATATTTCCATTTTTCTAGATTGCCACCAATACACCAGGAATAATATCCCGGGAAAAGCGATTATACCCAATAAAATATAAGGGATGGTGTAGCGGAAGTCTTGAATAATCGGCCAATGAATTATAAGTATTGGGAGAGTTGCTAAACAGAAAAAAAGATTAATTATTCCTCCTAATCTCTCCCAACGCCATGCGATACCTAATCCTAAGATTGCTAGAAACATGAAAAATGGAGGCAGGTTTTCAATGAACGGATAATCTTCTACGGCATATGGATCTGCTTTTCCGGTTGTCACCCAATTTACTGTATAGCCGATGAACATCATTAAAGCATATGCAATGACAGGAACGCTCCAGATTCGCGCAATCCGGCGTATCCATTTTGTTATTCCGTCATTAATTTTTTTTATTTTTCGCATAACGTTTGGCGGCTGTACGAAGTTGGCGGGCGTGTCGTGTATTTTTTTTCAATTCTAAACTAGAGTCATTGTTGTAACATCTATACCCATTTTGATGGTTTTTTTATTATCAATTTCCCGATTTTTATTTCATCTTCTAGCAAAGATGATTTTAAGTGTTTTTCCTCAATCTTTAATTGATCATCACATACTTGTCCCAAAGAATAACCACTGCTCTCAATAGGCAAAATATTAATAAACTCAATTTTCCTATAATTCTTCTTTGCTGATTTTATAGCAGGGATGAAATCACTATCCCCCGATATAATATAAAATCGATCATAAAGTTCTGTATCAGCATATTCTAAAATTTTGACTGCTATATTTACATCAGTTTCTTTTTCTTCGTAAGTTTGAAAAACTAGTTCATCTGGTAATTCTGAATCTGAGACGCTTGATTCAATTACTTTCATTTTATCTTTCCTAAATTTTTTTTCAACTTTCTTAAAATTACCTTTTACAATTTCAATACCTTTAGACGACAGGGCGGTAATATATTTTTTATGCCTTTTGATTTTATCAGTGTTCCAAATGGTATAAGCAGTAAAAAATAAAATTTTTTTTATTTCTTCGTCTGCTTCAATGAACTGCTCTGCTAATTTACGAATATTGAGCCACTTATATGTATTATGATCAAAATACTTGTCAATAGCATGGTATAAATTAAAACCATCTACAAAAAATATGGATTTCATATTATAAAAAATTAGGCGTTGCACTATTATTATAGTCCAACGCCTAGGGTATGTCTAAATTATACTAAACTTGACAAATAAAGTCAATATTTTTTAATTTTTCATTAAAATTCCAATTATTAATCTAATTTAAAAATTATTCAATGTTGCAACAATGACCACCACTATTTAAGAGAGAGACTTTACACTATTTACACTAACTAGTGTTTATACGCAATGTTTGCCCAAGAAAAATCAAATTGTCAAAAATCAAACATTGACAAACTAATTAAAATCGTTTAAAATAAACGCCTTAATTTTAAACATGACTTCAAGGCGTAATTTTTTATCAAAATTAAATCCTTTTTCCGGGCTAAGTAGATGTGAGACCGAACCAGCTGAAAAAACTGCTGACCTTGCTATTTCGCGACGAATTTGGTTGGCAGGTACCTTGTCGGCAACTGCATTCGCCGCTCTTCCGGGTTGTGCAAGTTTTACAGATTGGTATCTTCAGCCATCAATCCAAAGTCTTCCGATAAATGCAAAACCTGAAAACATCCGAAAAGGCCCCTTTTACACTATAGTTTTTAATGAAAACAGTAAAAATTCACCGGAAGTTCCTAAGCATATAAATTTTATTTACTTCTTTGTATTGAACGATGGTGAAATTAAACCTCTTATCCTGTCTTCAGAAGATTTAGCCAGAAACCCGAGCCTTAAAATTGATGGGTATGTGGTGGATATTATGGCATTTGGAGAAAAGGAGATGGATATTGCTTATGGTAAAACAAAAACAAAGAAAATAAAAGGTGTTGGAGAATGGTTTTTTAGAGAATATGGAAGTATCGATAAAGGGATTACGGGTGATCTAATAGAGTTTGATGCATTAGGTAATGATGAATATCCAGGATCAGTATTTGAATCTTTGTTAAAGAGGGCAAAATCAGATCAAAATGACAAATTATTGGGAATTTATTGTCTTGCAAATACGTTTTTGAAAAATGGTAGACCCATTAGCTTTGATCAATATGACAATTTACAAATAGAGATGGAAGATGCTATTTATTCAATTCCAATAGAGCAGAACAGAATTCAGGTATTTAAAAAAATTGGAAACGTCACTTTTTATTATGAAGGAAATAATTTAAATCGCTTAACTGAAGTTGAAGACCTAGAAAAAAAAATAAGAGTTATTTATGATGCCATCATTAATGTTGGTCGATTATTTGGCGACGATTCCATCAGTAAAGTTGTAATCAAAGGGGTAAATCATAAATATGCGTCTGTTGTAAATGGAGAGCTAATATTTTTCTCATTAGGATGTTTTAAATTGTTAAATGCTCAGACTATTAAGGGTGTCACTGAACATGAGCTAATTCATACGATTACAACAAGAAATGGTTTTAATAATAGCGTGCGACTTCGTAATATCTTTGCAGACATAAAAGAATATGATGAAGGAGAAAGGTATGATGTGATTAAAAAAGGCGGTTATCCCTTCTATAAATATTATGATGGTGAAACAGCCTTTTTTGAATTTATTAATGAATCTAATTTTCTAGCGGCTGGAGACGGAGGACATTCATATAAAAATATATTTGAATTCAATACATCATTTATCCATTCTTTAGTGTATATCGAAAGAATGGAGGAAAATTTGAATAATGGAGAATATTCATTTAAGAAAGATGAAGTTGATAAAAAGGATGGGCATTTAAACGCCAGTGATCACATAAAAAGAAAATTAACCCACGCCGAAAAAATCCGAATTCTCACCCACTATATCACTATCATCACCGCCATGATTGAGGAAATAGATATATTCGGTTGTCTATACGACAGTAAGCTCGAAAAATTTTTAAGGGAAAAATTGGAATATGTGAAAAAAGTGAAGGAGAAAATGACTATTTTAAAATTATTGCCTTAATTTTAAACATGACTTCAAGACGTATTTTTTTATCAAAATTAAACCCTTTTTCCGGGCTAAGTAGATGTGAGACCGAACCAGCTGAAAAAATTGCTGATCTTGTTATTTCGCGACGAACCTGGTTGGCAGGTATCTTATCAGCAGCTGCACTCGCCGCTCTTCCGGGTTGTGCAAGTTTTGCAGAACAGAAGCTTCAGCTTTATACTCCGGAACCAGAAAAAAGAAAAATATTTAAAAAAATTGGTAATTTGACAATTATTTACGAAGGGGATGATCTTAAGGAATTAGCTGAAATAGATAATTGCGAAGAAAAAATTCAAAGCATTTATCAGGGCATCGTCAGTGTTGAAGACTCATTTGGTAGAAATTTAACTCAAAAAGTAATTATCAAGCCTTTGAAACAATGTAATGCAATGGCTACGAATGGAGTAGTTGTATTCTCTTTATGCGAATTGAGATCGAGCTTCCCAGAAGCAATCAAAGTAGTCTCTGAACACGAATGCCTTCATATATTTATTGAAAAAGTAGGATTTCATGAAAGTGAAAAGTTGCAAAAAATTTATGAAGATATTTCAGAAAAAAATTACGAGAGAAGAGAAGGGACAGCCTTTTTTGGTTTTATTAATGAAGATAACTTTATGAGATCAGCTGAATATAATTGCTGGCTTGGTGGTCATTCCAAGCAAAATATTAAAGAATTTATTACATCGTTTTTACATTCATTAATGTATATAGAAAGATTAGAGAAAAACTTAAACAGACAATTTGACGTATTGGTACATAAAAAAACAGAACTTGGTTTTTCGGGATCGCGCGAGAATATTAAATTATCGAACAAGCAAAAACTTATATTTTTAAATCATTACATTAGGATAATTGAAGCGATGATTGCAGAGTTGAATACTCCTGATAATAGTCAAGCCAAGGAATTCTTAAGGGAAAAACTGGAATACGTGAAAAAAGTAAAAGAAAAGATGACGTAATCCCCGAAAGCATGGAATCACAAATTCTCAAAGAGATGTCCCATCTTCGTCTTTTTGGTTTTCAGGTAATTGATGTTGATTTCATTCGGTTTAGTTTCAATCGGAATCCGTTTTACGATTTTAAGTCCGTATCCCTCCAGGCTAACCAGTGATGCTGAACTTATCTTGATTTTTCAGTATAGGTTGGATATAATAAAAATAGACTTATCCAACCCATTATGTTTTTAAGAAAAAATTTACAGGAAGCTTTAGACAGAAAGCTGAAACAGCTGAATAAAAAAAGGCCGCTTTCGCCTTCAATTGCCCAGAAACTCAGGGAGCGATTTGAGGTGGAGATGACTTATAACTCCAATGCGATTGAAGGAAATACGCTGACCCTGAAAGAAACCTACTGGGTCATCCAGCAGGGCATTACGGTTAAAGACAAGCCCCTCAAAGACCATCTGGAGGCAAAAAGCCATAAAGAGGCGTTGGATTTTTTGTACGACTTAATTGAACATAAGAAGAAATTTACTGTTTCGGAACATCTGATCAAAACCCTTCACTCCATCATCCTTAAGGATATTGATAAAGAAATTGCGGGCGTTTACCGCAAAACGGATGTTTTTATTGCAGGCAGTGATCACAAACCACCCTCTGCCCTCAAAGTGCTTGAAAAAATGAATGGATTGGTCAGCTGGGCGAAAAAGAACTATAAAAAATTAAATATTATCGAATTTTCCGCCCTGTTCCACCATAAATTCGTCCAAATTCATCCGTTCCAGGACGGCAATGGGCGGGCGGGAAGACTCCTTATGAATATCTTTTTGATGCAATACGGTTTTCCACTCACCATCATCCAGAACAACGATCGCAAAAAATATTACCGCGTGTTGTCTTTGGCGGATCAGGGCAAATTTAAACCGCTTACCAATTTCATCGCACAGTCTATTTTGCGCTCGCTGACCATTTATCTCGATGCCATCATACCGGCTAGTCAAAAAGAGGATTTGATCACGCTTGCCGATGCAACCAAATATTGCTCTTATTCACAGGCTTATTTGGGTAAGTTGGCCAAAGAGGGGAGGCTTGAAGCCGTAAAGCTGAAAAGGAACTGGATGACTACAAAAGAGGCGGTGAAACGGTATTTAGACAGTCAAAAAAAACATGCCTCCGGTAAAATCGGGAGAAAGAAAAAATAAATCAGAAATCACAAATTCTCAAAAAGATGCCCCATTTTCTTCTTCTTGGTCTTCAGATACTGAATATTAATGTCATTCGGCTTGGTTTCAATGGGTATGCGTTTGGTGATTTTGAGGCCATAGCCCTCCAGCCCAACCAGTTTTTTAGGGTTGTTCGTCAGAATTTCAATTTCTTTAAGGCCAAGGTCCGCCAGAATCTGGGCGCCAATACCATATTCCCGCAAATCCATTTTAAAGCCTAGCTGGTGGTTCGCCTCGACTGTATCCAATCCCTTTTCTTGTAGTTTGTAAGCTTTGATTTTATTGGCCAATCCGATTCCCCGCCCTTCCTGCCGCATATAAAGAAGCACTCCGCATCCACGGTTGCTGATCATTTTGAGCGATTGGCTTAGCTGTTCACCGCAATCGCAGTGTTTGGATTGGAATACATCGCCGGTCATGCATTCAGAATGAACCAGGACAAGGATGGGTTTGGTTTTTTTAATATTTCCCATCACCAAAGCCACATGCTCCTTGTAATCGATAAGGCTTTGATAAACATGGACTTGGAAACGTCCGTATTCTGTGGAAAGATTGGACTGCGCCTCCTTTCGAATCAATGTTTCGGTTTGGCCGCGGTATTTTATGAGGTCCTGGATGGTGATGATTTTGAGGCCGTGTTTTTGGGCGAATTTTTTTAGTTCCGGCAGGCGCGCCATGGTGCCGTCCTCATTCATGATTTCACAAATCACGCCTATTGGATTCAGGTCCGCTAATTTCATTAAATCCACAGCCGCTTCCGTATGCCCCGCACGAACTAATGTTCCTCCGCGTTTGGCGATGAGTGGGAACATGTGTCCGGGGCGGATGAAGTCGTTGGCCGTGGAAGCCGGATCCAGCATTTTCTGGATGGTCAGCGCCCGGTCGGCCGCGGAAATGCCAGTAGTCGTCCCAACTTTCGCGTCCACCGAGACCGTGAAATTACAATTACCGTCCGGATTTTGTACCATCGGATGGAAATTCAATCGGTACGCCAATTCTTCTTCCATCGGCACGCACACAAGCCCACGCCCTTCCTTTGCCATAAAATTAATCATTTCAGGGCTCGCTTTCTCAGCCGCAAACACCAGATCGCCTTCATTTTCGCGATCCTCATCATCCGTCACAATGATCATTTTGCCGGCCTTCAGGTCTTTGAGCGCGGATTTAATATTATTCATAATTTAGTGCGAGTGCGAGTCTCAAGTCTCAAGTGTGTTGTATTCTATCATAATTTGATTTTAGAATCATACTGTAAAACGATCCATTCAAAAAATAGATACTTGAGACTCGCACTTGAGACTTGAAACTCGCACTAAATTAGATATCGATTTTATAAATCTCCTTATCCGTCAGAACATGCAGTTTGGTTTCGCTCTTTTCCACAAAAATGCCTGCGATGTTTTCCAGTTCCTCAAACACCACTTGGCCGTAATAACGGGAATTGCCAAGGTCGCTTTTGGTGACGATAACCACGCGTTTGTTTTTGGTATCCAGAAGATAGAGGTTATCTAACTCAGGCGCTGTGAAGATTTGGGTGGTTCCGGAAATGTCTACGGCTAAATCATCAATTTTGAAGGGCTGTTGTTTGGATTTATAGAGCCGGACAATCGCGCCGCCCTCTTTCAGGATATAAATATCGCCGTCAATCGCCATAGAGATGGCGCCGCTTAATTCCGCGCCGCTGCTGTATTCCGAACCGCTGGAATAGGTATTGCGCAGGCGGGCGTATTTGTAAATTTGGTTGTTTTCAGGGCTCAGGATGTAAATATATTTTCCATAGGCCGCCAGATCCACGCCGGATTTCCAGGTCTGATCTTCCGTGTTGGCAAAACGAATGAAGCCGTCAACATATTCTATCACCCGGCCGGATTGGGTAAGGAAAACCAAGACATCCTGATCTTCCATAGACGCACCCGCAAACACCACTTCTGTATCATCAATCACCCTGGGCTCCAGCACCTGATCCAAAATCACCTCATAAAGCGTGTTGTATTCGTACACAAAATAATTTCCATCAAGGCTAAGTAAACCAAGCGCTTTCACATTATCCCGTTTGGTGGAAAGATCCACGTAAGGCACCAATTCTTTTAAGCGATCGGTATTGTTGATGTTATCCCGTGTGTCTTGGATTTTATCCAAAAGCGCCAAGGTTTCCGCGCGGAAATAACTGGTCTCCAGAATTTCCCGGGCTTCGTTTTCCACTTTCTGTAAGATTGCGTTGGCGGTTTCTTTATCATTGGCATAGCCTTTGGTATTGGCGACATGCAGTTCCTGGTTTAAATTCTCGATTTTTACTTTGTATTCTTCGCGGATCGCTTTGTTTCGGCGGCTGTCCATTAAAACCGAAACGCTCACCGCTAAAAGCACCACCAGAACCACAAGGACGGCAAGGATTTTTTTTGTGTTCACATCACCTTTTTTACGGGTTTTTTCCATAACAAAACCGGCAACCGTATTGGCCGCTTCTTTTATTTTCGCCCAAATTTTATTTTCACCTTTTGTCTCAGGCGCCGCGGCTTTTTGAAGGAGTTTTGAATGAATGCACACCGCTCCAATACTTAATTCTTCATCGCCCATCGTCATTTCGCGGATGGCCTCCACCGCTTCAGCAACCCCATCGCTGAAAAGCTGAACCACTTGGGAATGCGTTGCCAATCGCAGCAAGCGCCCTGTCGAAAAGATAAGTTTGTCATCCGAAATCAGTTCGCCGCTGGCAATATTGACAAAAAGATCGCCGGATCGGCTGATTAAGCCTTCACTGATCATTGAAAATTTATTGTTCCGGATCAAATAAGCTTCCCCATCACCCGCCTGCGTTAAATGAAGTTCCTGTTCAGAAAAAACAGCGATAATGGCATTGATTTTCCCAAATGATTTTTTACGTTTTTCTTTTAAATTATTAACAATGATGTTGACCTCCTTGAGCGCTTGTTCAAATCGCTCGTAAACACTCAATTCATATTGGTCAAAAAATACCTCCTCCATCGTATCGATAATGCTTTGGGTGGTGGAACGGGCGTATTTACTATCACCGACAATCTCAATAACCATCCAAACCTGGTCGTCGGTTTTAGGCTTTTTTAGGGGTTTAAGCTGAATAAAGTGATCGGAATCACGGGCGACAGAAAAGGTGTCGGCAATGAGTTTGAAAAACATATTTATTTTTAGTTATTTTTTTCCTTCTAAACACTAACATAAGTCTATGCCTGGTTCAAGTGAGAGCTTCCCTTGCAATTCCTAGGTGGGTTCGCAATAATAATAGTTGCTGACGCTTATTACAAAAAATTACAAAAATTAGAAAAATTTAAAAATTATTGTAATCATTTGTAATGTGTAGCTTTGTAATCTTTGTAATTAAAATTTATTATGCAAATCAGAATCAAGTCTAAAAATTTAAATCTCGCAGACAGCCAAAAGGATTCCATTGAAAACAAAGTGGCCAAATTACAGAATCTGGCTGACCGTTTAGGCGATGAGTCGACGGAATTCAGGGTTGAGGTGAGGTATGAAAAATCACGAAAAACCAGCGACGCTTATATCTGCCAATTAACCATTTTTGCTCCCAGTGCGGTGATCCGCGCGGAAACCCGAAGCGAAACCATTGAAAACGCGGTCGATGATTGTCTGAATAAAATCAAAACCCAAATTGAACGTTATAAAGCTAAAACCCATCGTTCCGACAAAAAGGGAATAGGTCCAAAAGAAATGAAGGCGGCAAAAAAAGAGGAAGAATTTGAGATCCCGCAAATTTTGCGGCGTAAACGCTTTTCCAATTCCGCACCCATGAGCGAAGAAGATGCTATTGAACGAATGGAGCTGATTGGCCATAACTTTTTCCTTTTTAATAATGCGGACACTGGCCGGTTTAGCGTGGTGTATAAGCGGAATGATGGTTATTACGGAATTATTGAGCCGAAAATGGATACCGACTAATTTAACGATTAGCGCTAAACTATTAGCGATTAGCTAGATGCTCAGTTCAGGCTAATAGCTAATAGTTAATAGCTTTAAAAATGAATTCACCTCTCTTACGTCTCGTCCAACGGCTTGTTTTCATCTCGCCATTCCTATATCCGGCGTATTTTCTGCGTTTTGCAGTGGCTGGCATTCCTTTTACTGTAACCGAAATTTTTATTTATGTCCTGTTTGGATTATGGGTAGCGGAGTTGATTCGCGATCGGAAAATTGTTATTTGGGATCAGCGAACGCGGCGCTATTGGTACGCGGTTTTTTTACTGTTTATTGGAGCAACGCTTGGGGTTTTGTACGCCCCTGAATTTTTGCAATTGCCCAGCGGAGAAATTCTGAACGCCAAACTAACGACTTTGGGCGTCTGGAAAGGATGGGTTGTCGCCCCGATGCTTTATTTCGCCGTCCTAACCCAAGTCTTAAAAAGCCAAAAAGATGTTGAAAAAATCTTGCGCATGTTTGTATATTCAGCTGTTTTGGTTAGCTTGCTGGCGTATGGATTAGGTTTATTCAGCAAAGGCGTGACCATTGATTTCCGTCTGCGCGGATTTTATGAGTCAGCGAATTACCTTGCGCTCTATTTGGTTCCCGCGATTTTGATCAATATTTATTTTGTGCTCAGGCGGCAGTCACCCCCAACCAAGCAGGATGTCATTAATATATCGACCTTGGTTATTCTGGTGTACAGCTTATTTTTTACCCAATCCTACGCGGGCATTATCGGGGTATTCGGAAGTTTGGGGCTTTTTGTTTTGTATTTAGCTATCAAAATTCCTAAATTCCGGAAAAAAGGAATTGGAGCCATTTTTTTACTGGTCGCCATTTTTATTGTTATTATTTTGAGCCAGCTAAACGCCCCCAAATTCAAACAATTCCTGGATTACAAAAATCGCTCCAGCACGTCCGTGCGCCTGGAAATCTATCAAACTTCCTGGGATTTGTTAAAAGAACATCCCGTCATCGGCCATGGCCCGGGATTGTTCCAGGCCAACTACCAGATTCAGGCCCCGAAAACATTAGAGCGGGCTCCTTTGGAATGGAACATGCCGCATCCGCACAATATTTTCCTTGGCTTCTGGATGAATGCGGGACTACTCGGGCTGATTGCCTTTTTAGCTCTCCTTATTTTCGTTCATCGCCCATTCACTTATCCATTGATCGCCTTATGGGGCATTGTGATCCACGGCCTTTTTGATATGCCTTTCTGGAAAAATGATCTCGCGATGATTTTCTGGCTGATTATTGCCAGCATTTTAATTTTACAAAAACATGCAACTCATCCCATTAAAAAGCCGGCCAGTAAAATCGCACGACGATCTGCTGGAAGCATTAAAAAAAGCGCTGTCCGCAAAAAAAGAATCGCTTAAAAGCGGCGATATTTTAGTGATTGCGTCCAAAGTGGTTGCCTACAGTCAGGGGCGGCTGGTTTCAGCTAAGAATAAAAAAGAATTCAAAGCACTGATTCATCAGGAAGCGGACAAGGTATTACAGGAAGGGGAAATGGTTATAACTTTAAAAAATAAGGTACTTATTCCTAACGCAGGTATCGACAACAGCAACACGCCAAAGGGTTATGTCGTTTTATGGCCCGAAGAGCCGTTTAAAACCGCCCGGGAACTATTGCAAAAATTAAAGAAATTACAAAAATTAAAAAAATTAGGAATTTTAATCAGCGATTCACATTGCCAGCCCCTCCGTCTTGGCACATCGGGCATTGCCATTGGGTGGGCGGGCTTTGAAGGCGTCCAGGATGAGCGGGGCGCAAAAGACCTATTCGGCAAAAAAATGCAGTACACACAAATCGCCGTGGCGGACAATCTCGCATCAGCCGCTAATCTGCTGATGGGCGAGACGGATGCATCCATTCCCTTTGTCATCGTGCGGGGATTCAAGGCAAAATGGACCGCTAAAAAAGCCTCGGCTGAAGATTATTTCATCAGTCCGAAAGAGTGTTTGTATAAAGGCTTTTATAATAAAAAGCTTCTGAACTAGTCATCTTTATCCGAATCCAGAACTTCAATCCGATAAGGGCTTACGTCATTCACAACACTTCCGTCTTTTTTCTCCAAATTCACCCCGCAATCAATAGAGGTTCCAACCACCGTACACGTTTCATTGTCAGGATGGAGGAGAACCCTTGATCTAATCTTTACTTTTTTTTCTTCCAGCACCAAAAACCTCTCCATGGGGGTTTTCTTGGTATGCTTCCAGCCTTTAAGGAATCGGTTTTCTGGCAGAACTTTTTTCCCCTGGTTCAGCATTTGTTCCGTATAACGTGAATAAACAGAAGATAACGTCTCTTTTCTGGTCCAGTTTTCAAGGCTGATTTCAATTTCCGCGCCCAAATCGAATTTGTAAGCACGGTCATATTCTAATTTTAGTGCTACTCGTTCACGGATTTCAGCAATGATACCGGGTATAGCTTCCCTAAAAGCCTCCCTTTGTTCAGGGGCTATCGTTTCCAGCCTGGATTCCAGGTCATCTCTTATACGATTTTCTAATTCATCGGAGAGCATTTTGAATTAGTTATAGCATTAGTAACTAATATTAATACAAACATTTAATTTGTCAATAAAACCCAATAAAAAAAGTGGGAGGCAAGGATTCAGTTCCTTACCTCCCGTAATCGCACCACAGGTCACAGAGGCTGGTAATCAGGCGTAGTAGGCGTTGATGATAGCGCCCTCACTAGCCTCGCAACATACATGCTTCCGACGCGCTCTGCTCTTAGAGCGGAAGTGGTACTTCCCGGTCACTTTTTCACCGGCCAGTTGTATGGCCCTGTTCATGTCCCCGGGGTGGAGAAAGCGCAGGAAGCGAGGGATCACCTCTCCGTGACCATTTAGGCCGCGACTTTCTCTATTTCTACTGCCCCTCCGATTCGAATGCGTCATTCAACTCTCCTTTGCGGTTGATGCTACGTTAGACTACTGTTTGTGGTTTGCGTGCCCTGCAATGCGGTAGTGCCTAAGATTCATCACCATCTCCAAACTTCTTTACGCAATACCAGATTTCATAAAAAAGACTGGAGATGGGATATCATCTAAAAAGTCGTCCTTATTTTATTGACAAACTGTCGAATGTCAAATGGCTTTTCGGAGTTTGTTGTTCTTGGGGGTGCACAAAAGAAATCGTTTAAGAGTCTAATTGAATTGTTACTTTTACCGCACTCATTTTGCTATTTTACGAAATAACGAGATAACGACACGACGAAATGACAAGAGCTTATAACTTACTGCTTATTGCTTACTGCTGAAGAGATGTTGTATCGTTATGTCGTTATTTCGTCATCTCGTTATTATGAAAGTAGCTATTTTGGCCTCCACCAGGGGCACAAATTTTCAATCCTTAATCGACGCCCAAAAAGCAGAAGTTTTGAAAGACAATGTCGAAATATGCTGCCTGATCACAAACAGGGGGGATTGTGGTGCTGTGGAGAAGGCTGAAAAAGCCGGTATTCCGGTTCACGCGATTGATGCTAAGGGAAAAACACGTGAAGAATTCGATGAAGAAGTCATGGAAATCCTGGATCAGTTCGAGGTTGATCTGATTGTCCTGGGAGGTTATATGCGTATTATCGGAAAAACAATGGTGAATCAGTATAAAAACCGAATCATCAACATCCACCCCAGCCTGCTACCCAAATATGGCGGAGGGATGAATTTGGATGTGCACCAGGCCGTCCTCGACGCGGGCGAAAGCGAAACCGGCATGACCATCCATCTTTTGGATGAAGATGTGGATACAGGCCCGATCGTCCTCCAAAAAACCTGCGAGGTAAAACCCAATGACACGCCCGACACCCTCAGAGGTCGGGTACAGACACTGGAAAAAGAATGGTATCCTAAAGTTGTCCAGATGTTTGCAGATGGAAAGATCGACATAAACCATTTACCAATTACTTAAATCGTGATGAATATAAAAACCAATCTTAAAAATTTCATCCCACTCCTTGCCATTCCAGCCGCCATGCTAGTACCGCAAATTGGAGGAATTCTTTCCCCTTTTACGAGCTGGATATTGGGAGGCTTGCTATTTTTTGCTTTTTTGGGTCTTGAGCCAAAGAAGGTGTTTAAAGAATTACGCAAGCCAATGCAGGCGTTTTATATGAGTATGGTTGTTTTGGTAATTACTCCTATGGTTATTTTGCCGGTGATGCATTATTTCTTCCCCAATTATCAACTGGGTGCTCTTTTGTTTATGCTGATGCCTTCGGCTATTTCCGCGCCGGCCATAGCAGGAATTTATGGAGGCAGTGTTGCTTTAGCGTCCGTAAACACGGTTCTTTCAAATCTTTTAAGCCCTTTTACGATCCCTATTCTCATCGGATTTTTTGCGGGGGGTGCGGTTAAGGTGAGTTTGTTTAAAATATTGTCACAATTATTGATTCTTATGGTCACCCCATTCTTATTGAGCTTAGTGGCGCATCATTTTGCCGAAGATACGATTAAGAAAGCCAAAAGTCATTTTGGTCTGATTGCTTTGGGCTTGCTGTTTTTGTTATTTTTTGCGGCCCTATCGCCTTACAAAGCCGAACTTATTTCTAATTTACTAAATGGTAGTCTTTGGCTGGCGGTTTTGATTGCCCATTTGATTCTGTTCTTTTTCGCCAAACTCATGGTGGCTCATGTAAAAGTGAAACAAGACCGAGTGAGTATTCAGTCCAACATCATGTTTTTGAATGTGGGGCTTGCGATTGTGATTGCTCAGAGTTATTTTGGTCCGCAAGAAATTCTGTTTATTATCTTCTGTCAGATTTCCTGGGTCATTTTAGTCGGCTTATTTAAGTATTTGAAATGATAGAAATATGGAAGAAAAATCCTCGGCGTAATTTATGGCAGCACCCGATCTGGGCGGATTTTCAGACCGCCATTGGCCGAAAGGTCTGGTGGGTACATAACGAAGGAGCCGTCGCTTTGACCATAAAACATGATTTGCCAAAAGGATTGTGCTGGCTGGAAATCCCGCGCGGCCCGCTATTTGAAAACAAAAAAAGCCTCAATCAATTATTGGATGAAATTAAAGATTTAGGTAAAAAAGAAAAAGCGATTTTTGTCCGAATGTCACCTTTTGAAAAATTGGAAATTGGACATCGGACATTGGACATTACGAAGCATGACCATCAGCCGGAGACAAGTCTTGTGATCGACCTCGACCAAACCGAAGAAGATATCCTCAGCCAAATGAAACCCAAGGGACGGTATAACATCAAAGTCGCCCTAAAACATGGCGTTACCGCAAAACCCAGTAAAGATATTGATGTTTTTTATCAGCTTTTGGAAGCCACCGGATTCCGCGACCACTTTGGAATTCACCCCAAATCCTATTACGAAAAAATACTGGATACTATGCCGGAAAATGCCCAGCTGTTTTTAGCGGAATATCAGGGTGAGGTCATCGCCGGAGGGCTTTTTGTGTATCTGGATGAGTGGGGAATTTATTATTACGGCGCGTCCGTCAGTAGTTACAGGAATGTCATGGCGCCTTACTTGATCCAGTGGGAGGCGATAAAAGAA
>Ga0114920_10000186_pt1 | contig 27643 bp, 29 predicted proteins | sample ChitaG_FD_88683 | JGI IMG/M metagenome (GOLD analysis project Ga0114920, IMG submission 88683) | Deep subsurface microbial communities from South Pacific Ocean to uncover new lineages of life (NeLLi) - Chile_00310 metaG | ecosystem: Environmental > Aquatic > Marine > Oceanic > Sediment ...
CCATTGAAGAAATACTATTCAAACACACAAAAGCTATTGTCAATCTAACTAACTTAACCCCTGAAATTGTAACAAATATGCTATCCTCTTTGCAAGGCATAATGACATAAATTTTTCTGTTTTAAACCTTAAATCACTATTTTTCCTTTACATACAATAACAAAAAAGGAGGAATGTTTTTTATTTATCAAACAAGAAATCGGCTTCCTCAGCGTTAAAAGAACTTCTTACAAAAGGTGCGGAAGCCACGAATTTGAAATCCATTTCATATCCTTTTTTCTCGTATTCTTTAAACAACTCAGGGGTTACATACTCCTTTATTTCCAGATTTGAACTTGGAGGTTTAAGGTATTGACCTATTGTTAGTATATCACAACCAACAGTTCTTAGATTTTCCATTACTGCCAATACCTCCTCTTTTGTCTCTCCAAGGCCGACCATTAAACCAGATTTTGTATAAATAGAAGAATCCATCTCTTTTACCAATTTCAAAACTTTTAAAGATTTTTCATATTTTGCTTGTGGAGTAACTTTGTTGAATAATCTTGGTACCACTTCTACGTTGTGGTTTACTATATTTGGCCTTGATTCTACAACAGTTCGTATGTCTTCCTCTTTTCCTTTTAAATCTGGGATTAATAATTCAATTATGATATCTTTATCATATTTTCTTATTTTTCTAGTAATTTCCGCGAAATGAGCTGCTCCCCCATCAGGTAAGTCATCTCTTGTTACTGAAGTTATAACAGCATGTTTCAAACCAAGTTTTTTCACAGCTTCAACGATGTGATCTGGCTCCTTTGGGTCTAAGAGATGTGGTTTCCCACGTTTTATATCACAGAATTGACAATCACGGGTGCAAATGTCACCCATTACTAAAAATGTTGCAGTATGTTTAGCAAAACATTTTCCGATATTTGGACACATCGATTCTTCACAAACAGTGCGTAAATTTAACTTTCGAAGCATGCTCTGTATCTTTCTTATCTCGTCCCATTCCATTTTTCCAATACGCATCCATTCTGGCTTCTTCAGTCTAGGCATTTTCTCTTATCCTCTCTTCAAATTTTTCGCTTTTTAACGGTATCAACTTCCGTTCAAATACCGTTTCAAATGCTTTTTCAAAAAAGTGATAAATTTCTTTCATGTCGAGTTTTTTTCCTACTAATTGTTCCATTGACATTGGTGTAAATTCTTTTATTCCACAAGGTATTATCATTTGAAAATGATTCATGTTCGTGTTTACATTTAATGCCAGTCCATGAGACGTTATTTTCTTTGATGCTTTTGCTCCAACTGCAGCTATTTTAGCAGGTATCCCATTGTTTTTTACCCAAATTCCTGGAAACCCTTCTCGTCGAAAACCAATTATCATTTCATGCTTAATTGTTTCTATAATGGTTTGTTCCATCCCCCATACAAAATCTGGAATGGACAGCTTTGCACGGATTAAATCAAGAAGGAAATATCCAACTAATTGTCCTGGTCCGTGATAGGTCACTTTTCCACCTCTATCAGTGATAATAACGTCTATGCCTTCTTTCTCTAAAATTTCATCAGAAACGATGATTTCCTCTCTTCTTCCTCGCTTTCCTAGTGTAAAAACTGGATTGTGCTGTAAAATCATAAGAAAATCGTCATATTCCCTGTTAGTTTCTTTTATTACTCTAATTTGAGATTGTAACATCAGTGCTTTCTTGTAATCTAAATAATCATATTCAACAAAGTAGCAAGTATCCATTATTTCCCTTTTTTTTATATTCTTTTTCAACTTTCGGTTGGCCAACAACTAGTTGGTCTCGCAAAATTGAAAAACAAGTTGTACATAATGGTTCACGAGTAAATATGGTTAAGTTTATCACTATCCTACTAGCTAATGCAGCTCTTGAAACTTTTCCCTCTGAACTTGTTAAAGATCTTGAGATTAGACAATATTTGTCCAAATTAAAAAAGAAACCCACTGAAATCATACTTGATGCAAATTACCACAGCAATTTCATGAAGAGTTTACCAGATGCGGAAAATAGGGGAAGGCCTGATATTACCCATTTTGCGCTACTTTCCGTTTTTGGCTCTATATTGGCTCGTGAAAAGAGGATTAAGGTTCTAATACATACTTGTGACAATAAAATCATTTTTCTTAACTCAGAAATTCGCTTACCCAAATCTTTAGAGCGTTTTAATGGTCTTATCTTGCAATTACTCAAACATAAGCGAATCCCTCCCGCTTCTAATGAACCATTAATGGAGCTTTCCGAATCATCCCTTGAGGAATTAATTAAAAAGTTACGATTGGAGCACGATGTTATAATAGAATTTAGTGTTGAAGGAAAAAAGTGTACAGCTCTTGAGTATTCAGAATTAATCCATTATAAGTCAGTTAATCCTCTTCTTATCTTTGGAGCTTTCCCGCATGGTCATATCAAGGAGATGCAGAAAAATATGGTAGACCATAAAATAGCAATATATAAGGATGGTCTAGATCTTTTTTCAGTAATTGCTCAAATTTTAGGTAGCATCCATACTCTAGAAGAGGAATCAATAGTTTCTAGTTCACCAAAATCAGAGAAGGTGTCTTGAGAATAGAAAAGTAGAAAAAGAGAGTTCTTCCTTAATATTTCCTTCATTGTGCTGTAACGTTTAGAAGTTGGCTATTTATAGAAGAGAGAGCATTAGTAATAATAGTAATGTTACCCATTAAGTCATCAGGATTGGCTAATGGTCCTTCTCCTGCGATTGATAGTACATTATTGAAGTTAACAATAATACTATCTAATGTGTTTTTTATGTTTATTAATGCTGTTCTTGCATCTTCAAGCTGCACCATTTCACCAGCTTCAGTTTCAGTCATATACATAATTGCCAACTCCATCTCAGACATTGCACTATGGAAAGAATTGTTAGCAGCAACAAAACTATCATTCGCTGCTACAAATTCCGTGTTATTAAATTGGGTTTCTCCTACTGTTACGTTGGCATATGTATACTTTAGATGTTCCATAGAGTTGAAAAGATGATAAAATGAATGGGCTATATTATTCGCATTTATTACATTGGACGTTAAATTAAAACCATTTAAGAAGTTAGCAATTTTTCGACTAGGTTTGCTAAACATTTCATATGTTCCATTATTGGCGTTTGATTGTATAATTGAGATCCTATTTTCTATTGAGTATGCGGTGTTGTTTAGATTATCAGTTAAATCAATAATATCAAGAACCTCGGATTGTAATGAAGAATAATCATCTATGTTCTCATACCCAACACCAAAACTTTCAACAACACGGGTTAAATCGCCATAAACAGTTCCTACATCAATTCCAAAGGAACTTATATCAACAGCTAATGCAGCCATATCATATAGAAAGCTTAGAGTACTGTTAAGAAATGGTGTATCGGAATTAATCACCCGTATTATTTCTTCCTTTCCAAACTCATTATATACCACACTAAAATTTGAATTTGCTTGCTCAAAGAAAACTTCTGTTCCATTGAATGAACTATAATCACCAACGTTTAAAGCCGCTTTTATCAGATTATAAGACCCATATAAGAAGTGTGTAAGAGTAGTATATTGGGACTTCTCATCATTAACCATCGGTTGCTCAATTAAAGCTTCAAGAGCATCGGTTGCATTAGTAAACAAATACAGATACTGTTCCATTTCTTTTATTTTTGTCTTAACGAACTCAACATTATTCCCAAGTAATGTGTCTAGCACATTATAAATATCCGAAAATTCAATTTTTTTAACCTCTTCATATGCATCTTTAATAAGGACAGTACTATTACCAAGATGGATTAGTCCATCGTTAACTTTTGCCATACCTTGTTCAAACAGACTATCGTTAATTTGATATCTTTTAATAGGGTACGTTTCTGTTGTTGAATCGCTATAAGGCTCAACACATAAAGGAATCGATATACTATAATTTAATGCGTCAGTAACATCTTGGAATCCTTGGTATATCTGATAGGAACCATTGATAAACGGTTCAATACCTCCAAGAAGTATAAGTGATGCATCTAAGAAGTGAAGAAGATCATCTGTAATTTTTGTAATAATACTAAATACAAAAGAAAACATCTCGATACTTTTACTTCCATCTTGAATATATTCCGCAGCTAAGCTGAAGTTCGCTAGTATTTGATTAATTTCCTCTTGAGTAATATTGTCAAAATCATCTATTCCTTGAATTCCATTTACCATATAGATTATACCTTGCGTTGAGGCTGAGCCAAAATTGACAAGGCTCCCCATTGCTAGATGAACAATTGGGGTAATTATCAAACCAATTATTAAGAAAAGAAGTGCAAAAACCAGTGTTATTATCCTTTTTGGTTTAATTTCTGATCTAAATATTTGTATTAGCCACGTTAGCGCCAGAAGAGAAAATATAAACATTGGTATAGCAATAACAAAATCAATTAAGAGAGCAAGTTGGCTATACTCTTTAATTGTTTCAATTGTAATATCTCCTGGTAATGTAATGTTCCTGCCATAGAGATCAAGTCCTGCTTCAGCAGTCTCCAAAAGGAAATCAGTTCTTTCAGAAATGGGGGCAAATGGATTGTATACTGGAGCACCAACATAGTGAAAAAGAAAACTTGCACCAAATAGGAGTATTAGTAAGAGAGGTACGGAAAGAGCAGCGGTTTTTTTGCTACGTACAATAACACTATAACCTATTAAACCAACTACACCGAGAGCATATGCAACTATGCTTGCAGTTACACTATCGCGCGGATGGAGAGAGATTTCAAGGAGAAACATAAGTACAATATTCAAAAGGAAGAAGAATAAGAGCCCCCACCAAAAAACATACTTTCTCCTTTTTTCTTCAACTTCCTCCTCTTCAGTTTCTTCTCTTGCAGTTTGTGTACGAAAACTATCAAGTAAATATTCAGGACGTGTCGTTTCCTCTTTTTTAGGTATATCTCTTAATATAGGCTTTGGTGAGGGTATTTCTGAAATAAGTGTTGGTTTCTGTGGTGTAGACTTTGGTTGAGAAGGAGGAAATGGTCGGACTGGTTTAGGAGGGTATTCTTCTTCTGTTGGCTCCTCTGTTGGCTCCTCTGTTGGCTCCTCTGTTGGCTCCTCTGCTACTTCTCTTTCTACTTTTAGGTTTTCTTCATCATTTTGTTTAGAAGGAACACGACGAGGAGGTTTAGGAGGTAGGTTTTCTTCATTCATTAATAAAACACTTAAACATTACTAGAAAAGAGAGAGGTACAACATATTTATAGATATCGCACCTTCCCGTAATAGAAGAAAATGGTGGGGTATGGCGGAGTTGAACCACCGACCATCTGGTACCTCAGCTTTAGCTCAAAAAACTTATGAGCCAGACGCTTGTCAGTTTTAGGCTCTCGGCCTAATAAACCTCTAACCAGGCTGAGCTAATACCCCTTTCATATTGACTTCTATACTCTGTTCTATCCTTCTTTTATTAAATTTTTCTTTTCATTCTTTCTTTTTCTGTCATACCACAATTTTTTATTATATGTTTAAAATAATATTATTCACTCTTATTAGGTGACATAAATTGGATTCAGATTTCTTAAAGGTTGTTGATGATATTCAAGCTCTTAGAATACAAGGTGCGACCAACATAGCTATTGAAGGGGTAAACGCCTTTTCATTATTGGGAGAACATATTGATTGTGCTTCATTAGAAGAGCTGTTTGTGAAATTAGAAAAAGCTAGAAAAGCTTTATCGGCTGCTCGTGCAACTGAGCCTGCTCTTAGAAATGGGCTAAGGTTTATTTTGTATAATCTTCGCAGAAAAGCTTCTTCTTTGCAAGATGCACGAGAACTTATTGTTTCATTTTCAAAAGATTATGTTTTATTACTCAAAGAATCAAAAAAGAAAGTCATTTCATATGGAGCTCATCGAATAAAAGATGGTAGTACAATAATGACTCATTGTCATTCCTCTTTGTCAACTGGAATCATACTTGAGGCGCATAAACAAGGAAAAGACATCAATGTCTTTTGCACTGAAACAAGACCACTTTATCAAGGCCGAATCACTGCAAAAGAACTGGTTTCAGCAGGAGTTCCAACTACGCAAGTAGTTGACAGTGCCATGCGTTGGGTCATAAATAGTTACAATATTGATATAATTATTACAGGGGCTGACGCTATAACTAGTCAAGGAACCGTTATAAATAAAATTGGAACTAGACTTTTGGCGCTAGCAGCGAAAGAGATGGATATTCCATTCTATTCCGCTATTAACTTGCTTAAATATGATCCTGAAACAAGTATAGGAAAGTTAACAGAAATAGAGATGAGAGAACCTTCAGAAATTTGGGAAAATCCTCCTGAAGGATTAAAAATTCTTAATCCAGCTTTTGAGACCATATCCCATGATTTGATTGATGGAATCATTTCAGAAGGTGGAGTCTTTGCACCATCTTTTATTTACTTTATAATACAAGAAAAATATCCATTTATGATTCACGAAGAAATAGGGATGGACATTATTAATCAAGGTGCTTAAATTATGAATGAAGAATTTAAAGAATTATTAATTGCAAAATATTACGTTGAGCATGTGAAAAGTGTTGAAAAAGCCGCAGAAGAAATATGTGACGAAGAATCAGTAGGCACATGGACAGATTTAACAACAACTGTTGGCAAACCACATATAGCTCGACTTAGAGCAGAAATATTAGACAAACAGGTTTTTGATGATCATGGAGATTACCAAAGCGGTGAAGTTACTATCGGTTTTCAAACGGAAACCTTTGACTTAGAAGCAGGGATAACTAGTATCCTTTCCATGGTAGCTGGAAACTTATTTGGTTTAGGAGCTCTACGAAATATTCGCTGGTTAGATGTTGAGTTTCCTCGAAGTATTGTTGAAAGTTTTCCTGGACCAAAATTTGGCATCGAAGGAGTTAGAAAGATTATAGGAACAGATAAAGGAGAATTTCCAAATAGGCCACATATTGGGACAATTGTTAAACCAAAAATGGGTCTAACAGCACAGGAATGGGCAGATGTTGCGTATGAGGCTGCTGTAGGTGGAGTCGATTTTATTAAAGATGATGAGAATTTAAGTGATCAACACTTTTGTCCTCTTGAAGACAGAGTTATCCAAGTATTAGAGAGACTAGATCAAGTAAAAGAGGAAACAAATAGAACTGTAATACATGCAGTTAATGTTACTGCGACTCATGATGTAATGTGGAAACGTATTGAAACAGCTTTAGATAATGGTGCAAAATGTCTAATGATTGATGTAATTTTAACTGGTTATCAAGAACTTGCTCAAATGGCTCGTGACCCTAGTGTTAAGGTCCCAATCCACGTTCATCGGACAATGCACGCAGCTTTCACACGTAATCAAAAACACGGAATTTCCATGCTTCCTGTAGCTAAGATAGTGAGAATGTTAGGAGGAGATCAATTACATATAGGATCCTATGGACAAGGGAAAATGGATACTGATCTCGAACTTGAACTTCAACTTAAGCAAGCTTTAATCGAACCAATGTATGAACTCAAAACTACCTTTCCAGTTGCTTCTGGTGGATTATATCCAGCTAAGATACCTAACCTAGTTAAGTATGGTGGGAATAATGTTATCATACAAGCTGGTGGAGGCATCCATGGTCATCCTGATGGAACTCAAAAGGGAGCTATAGGCATGCGTCAAGCCCTTGATGCTACATTAAAAGGAATATCCTTAGAAGAGTATGCAAAAGATCATGCTGAATTAGCTAAAGCTCTTGAAAAATGGGGAAATTAACCCTTTTTTAATTTTTTAATTTTTTCAATGATTTTAGGATGATGAAATATCTACAGAGTTATTCAACAGTTCAATTTTAGAGTTTCTCACTAGACGGCAAATAAACAAACATTTAGATTATGTATGAAATTTCTGGAGGATTAATCCCTAATAATCTTAGATAAACACTTAATTGTCCTCTATGGTGAAGACTATGTTCCAACATCTCTAAGAGTATCTCTCCTTTAGTGCCTAATCTATTGAATGAATCCAAATTCTGCTCTAAATCTTCTGTTGTTATTTCATCAAGATATTTGGTCATTTCTGCTGTAACAGAATCATAAAGATTAAGGATTTTTAACAGAGTGGGGAAAGCAGTTAAAGAATAAAAGAGCGGTTCCCACACATTCTTTACAATTCCTTTAATATAGAATTCCATGGATCTAATCATGTGGAGAAGCACTTGACCTAAAGAACGACCATCCTTTACTGGTATTTTGAATAGTATTTGATTTGGTTTTATTACATTAGATTTGAACATGTCAGAAATTGTATCTTCAATTAAATCACTGATAAATGACCTTGTTTCTTTAAAATGTCTCAATATAGCTTTCTTCAAAAACATATTAATCATGATATTATCCACTATTTTTTGATAACATTTCATATTTCAGATAAAAATAGATTCTTTCAACTAATTTTTAAGTGAAGAACGGAAAAATTAAAAATAGGAACTAAATCATGAAGAATAGCCGAGTTTGCGCTAATAGTCTAGTGGCTATGACTTCGGCCTTCCAAGTCGACGACCCGGGTTCAATTCCCGGTTGGCGCACCAAAACAACCATGAAACAGCGTATAATAAAGCTCGCGTAGTCTAGTTGGCATGACTCAGAGTGTTTATTTAAAAAACACGAGTAACCCTGCCACGGCTGGAACCCGGGTTCAAATCCCGGCGCGTGCACCAACCTTACTTACTCTTTCTTTTCAAAATTTGATGAATAAATTCATTATTTATGTCTAACAGAGGTTAGGTTCCAATCTGTAGACTTACGTAATACTCAGAGATTTTCTCTGTAATATTTGCTTTGTTATTTATCATATAGTATTTCCTTTGAGTGGTATGACTCAACAGCATAATGAAAACCATCAATATAAATATCAAGAATCTTATAAGGACAATTATGATTCAAACAACCCTCCTGACACTTTCAAGAGTTCTAATGCAGACAAAGAACTGGAACAATTTCTTCAAAAAAGGGATACTAATTCTGACAAATTTGACAGTCAAGAAGCTAATTCCTTCATTCAACGAGTGCTTCGAAATAACCGTATCCTTGCTATAGGTGTTGGAGGTGCCGGTTCCAATGCTATTAATAACATTATGATGCGTGGAGGAATTGTGGGAGCCACTACTGTTGCTATCAATACTGATGCACGTCATCTACTAAGTGTTAAAGCTACTAAGAAACTTCTTATTGGTCGGGAACTCACAAATGGAACTGGAGCTGGAAACGACCCTAATATAGGTCGAGCGGCAGCAGAAGAGAATGAAGACGATATCCGTGATCTCGTTCGAGGTAATGATTTAGTTTTTATTGCATGTGGTTTAGGGAAAGGTACGGGTACGGGTGGCGCACCTTTCGTTGCTAAAATTGCACAAGAAGAGGGGTGTTTGGTTGTCTCTGTTTGTATATTGCCTTTTGCTTCAGAAGGAAAAGCAAAAATGGAAACTGCTTCCCAAGGACTTGAAGAATTGAATGAACACTCAAATACCATTATTGTTGTCTCAAATGAAATGTTACTAATGTATGATCCTGAACTTCCTTTGTGGGACGCGTTTAAAATCGCAGATGATGTTTTAATTAATGCAGTTATTGGGTTAACTGAGCTTGTTGTTCTTCCTGCACGTGTAAATGTAGATTTCGCAGATACAAAGAAGATTCTTCGCCGCAGTGGTCCAGCTGTTATTGGAGTTGGAAATGGTAAGGGCGAAAAAAGAGCAATACAAGCTATTACTGATGCTTTATCTAACCCTCTTATCGATGTGGATATTTCTACCTCTACCGGAGCTCTAGTCAACATAAAAGCTAACAGAAACATAGCTATGACAGAAGTTGACGCTATTACAACCATGATTACAGACCAAATTCATCCTAAAGCTGAATTTGTTTGGGGTTGTAATATAGATGAAACCATGCCTGATGATGAAGTATCTGTTACTGTTGTAATTGCGGAAGTTAGATCTCCTTACCTCTTCAAATCTGAAGAAATGACAATTGATGCCTTATGGGCAGAATAAATTCCCATTTTTTCTTTTTGTGGTCTTTTTATTCTTTAGTTCAATTATGATATTAGACCACTATGTCTAATCTCCAAATTCATGATTTAGAAGATATGTTTATTTTGGAGTCTACTAATCAATCAATCGGAATAGTAGGTTTCACGCTTCTAAAGAATGAAAAGAGCAATTTTTCTAAATTCTCAAATAAATTGTTTAACTATATTGATTCCTTTGGCTATCCGTATACTATAAAAATTACTCAACACTCAGTCAATCTTTTTCTCCTCATCAGTGCTAAAGACATTGGAGAACTTATAGTAAAAGTTTCCACATTAATGAATCGAATGAAAAAACTTGGTCCTTTTGATTCACGTTTAATTATGTCTCCTTTGAATCACAGGAAAATAACAGAGCAAATTCAAAGTTTTTTCGCTTCAAAAATCAAACGAACCAAAGATCCAGAAATTGTTAAAATCAAGAAAAAATACTGGACGTTTCTATCTTTGAGGTTTTCAAAGTATGACTCCAACCATTTTACAGGATATATTAAGAAAGTTTTGGCTTATCCTTCATGTTCAATTCACCTAAGCAAACGTTTCTCCAATAGAAATGCTAGAAAAAAGAAGAAAACACAATTTGGAATCCAGATTTCATTTAACTCTTTATCCATTAAAGGATGCAAAGATTTCATTGAAAAACTAGCCTTATTCTCTAAAGAATATCAGAACAAAATTTCCTGTATCTTGAATTTCCATTCGTACCATGATGTAAAAAACGCTAAAATAGCCCATTTTCTAGGTTTAACTAAAATAACTAAAACCTCTATTCTATGGAACAATGTTTTAAATTTAGAAGTTCTTATTCCTAATGTTAACGTTCAGAACATTTTACCTCGAAACAAAAACAGTGAAGTTTTACAAGTAACTAAAACAACACAAAAGCCCTATCAGAAAATAAGTAAAACTCAAACACATATTGATTTGATTCAAAAAGTCATTTCTCCACTGCAAGAAGAAAAAAATGCGCTAGGAATTAAAGAAACAGAGAAGAGACGCGAAAAAGAGGAGATTTCACCAACCTTGTCTTTCTTTGGTAAAGAAGTTACAGATGAGGAAGTGGAGCAGCTTGTAAAAACTATTCCTTCAGCCCCAAAGTAGACATAAAAAGTACCACAAAGAGCCATTTGGTATTTAAAAGATTACAAGAGTAAGTTTCTGCAAGGAAGCAATGTTGATAAGGACAACATTTTATCCGTATCAAGGAAGAAAGGAATGCCAAAAAATACAAAAAGAAAACGCTTTCATAGAAATAAATCTTTAACGCTATCGGAAAGGGACATTGAACATCAAGTTATCCAACTATTAGAAAAAGCAGATAAAATCATTCAATCAGATATTGACCTCGCTCAAAACTATGCTAATCAAGCGAAAAGAATTCAGATGAAAACAAGGGCAAGGTTCCCTTCCCAATGGAAAAAACGTTTTTGTAAACATTGTAAATCTTTTCTCTACCCAGGGGTAAACTGTAGAGTTAGGCTTTCCTCATCCAACAAAAGATTAGTTATCAAATGTTTCCATTGTAACCAATATTCGAGAATTCCATACCACAATAAGGAGGGTAATAGTGAAAGAATTAATCAATAAAGTGCGCCATGATTCCCCTAAAATTAGAATTGGCAAAAAAGGGATAACAGAGAACATCATAAAGGAAATTAGATCTTTATTAAAAATAGACAAAACTATTAAAATAAAATGTCTACATGTGATACCTAAAGAATCAATTGAAGCGATTGCTCAAAATATAGTAAAATTAACTAATAGCAATATCATAGAACTCAGAGGAAAGACAATTATTTTACAAATAAAGAACTAACAATATTCCAGAGACTTTTTTACTTCAAGTACTTCAGGGAAAGAGAGAATTTTATTAAGTTGCGTGCTTACTGGCTTTTTGTTGATTAAATCTAGATACCTTTCGTAACTTCTTTTTATATTTACATCAACAACATCTTTTTCTAGTAAAAACAGGTTTTCCTCTTCAATCACTTCATTAAGATTTGATGATATTTTATCTCTAAAATATGTCTCAAAAACTAGATTGTTTAGAGTGATAACAAGAGATTCTCGTAGGTTTTGAATATCCCGGTTTAGATCTCTATTTTGGATTAATCTTAAGTTAATCACTATTTTTACTATTCTCCGGAAATTTTCTTGATTTTGTAGTTTTGGAATCGGAATTCGGGCAATTTGATTTGTACGGAAATCATATAGATTGTAGACTTTCTTGTTTACTATTTGTGTATAATATTGAATCATAGTAGAATTAAGAACAGCAAGGAGATAAAACCAGTTTATTTTTTCGATAAATTCATCCTTAATCGCTAGTGTAATAACATCTGTTTCATTTATTGTTAAAGGAGAGTTCTCATCAACAAAAGCAAATTTGTTTCTTTCATTTTGGTAGGGGCAGATTATTTTAGGCACATGGTTTATTAAAGAAAGAGAGCGATAAGCAGCGTAATCATAAAAATTTTTTAACTTATATTTTACTTTTGAGCGCTCTAAACGGGATTTGTATTTTCTCAAATAATTCAATAATGTTGGATAATTTTCTATGTTTTTTCCCTTTAAAAAAATCCAATACTGATCGCTTTTGTTCCAGAAAAATTGTTGTATATCTCTATTCTTTATCAACATCCGTAAACCATCGACTTCAGAATCAGGTAAGTTGATTTGGATACCATTATACCCTTTATAGGTTGATTTGGATAATTTTTTTAGACAAAATATGTTGTTGTTGCCTGTTGAACACCCTTTACCTATACTACAAATGCCTGTAAATGATTGTGATTTCTTATCATCACCGAGATAGTAGGAAGAATGATCTTCTATATAATCAATTATGGATGTCTTTCCAAAAATCCATCTTTTATCCGTGAGTTCAGCTTGTTTTATCTCTACATTAGAAAAAATAGCCTTATTGATATGGGATATAGTCCCTATTTTATTGAGGAAGTAGACATCAACTATTGTTTGAACTGGGAGTTTTTTCTCAATGGAAACGATAGCTGTATCTACTCCTAAACGCCTTTCTCTTTGATAAAAAACCGTTCTATTGCTCCGAAAATCTATAATTTCTCTAATAGTAGAATTGGATAATAAAAACTGTCTTAGGGAATCGCTATCAGTTCCTTCAAGCCAATATCGCGGAGTAATAAATGAAATTAAACCTCCCCTCTTACACAGATTCAATGCTCTTTCCCAGAAGATATTTGAAATATCTCCATTTGAATTGTAAGTTGAATAGATGCTTTTGTAGACTCTTCGTTCACCAAGTTTCAGTTTTTTTACATTTATATATGGTGGATTACCAACAATTACATCAAAACCACCATAAGCGTGAACCCTTGAAAATTGTTTAAACCAATGAATAAAAGGTTGTTTCATCAACCATTTCTTTACAAAAATTATATCTTTTTGTGATACACTGGAGAAGACTTTTTTTTCCCACTCTTTATCTATATTTTTAATTCCAACATGATTTTCTTGAATAAAATCGTACCCTAAAAGACTATTACTTACAATAAAATTGGGTGTTGTCAACGGTAGAGTTTCACTATTAATGTTCTTGAAAGCGTGTTCATACAGTTTTAGTTTAGCTAAATATATTGATTCAGAAGAAATGTCTAAACCGTAAAGATTGTCTCTAATAATACAATAAATTATCTTTTCTTTTACAGTTTCGTCATCCAGAGATGAAAATTTCCCTTGGTTTTCACTTTTTAGTATATTGCTACATGTTAAATAAATATCAAACAAAAAGTCAAATGAGCGCAAAAGAAAAATACCCCAACCCATCGCAATATCGCAAATTGTGAACTGAGGCAGTATCTGATGGTATAACAATGAAGCGATGTGAACATTTCTCTGCTTTAGAACCTCCTTAAAGTTTGTTAGTTCTTTTAGACCTAACATTTTGCTTAACTTGCTATTTAGTGAATAAGGTATGGTTTTATCAATAATATAATCTACCACAAAATCAGGTGTATAAAAGAGTCCTTTACCTTTTTTTTGATCACTAGACTGAGAAAATAATAGCTTTTCTGTAGAAATTACTTCACTCTTTATCTGATCAAAAGAAACTCTTTTACCATTTTTTAACATGAAATCAATATAACCTTAAAATTTAGCATTTTTTTCTTTTTCGTATCTGTACAAAATTAGTATGAGGAAAGTTTTCTACCTTTATATTGATGAAAACTAAACATATGGGTAGAGAACCAATTGTGCCTATGAAAAAGTTCTTGCAAAAAAATTTCAAGGCTTAAGTGAAACTAGTTTCGAGAAAGATTTTCTGAAACTCTACTTCAATCAAGAAGTGATTGATGAAAGCACAAAAGCTTTGGATACCGAACTGAAAAGGTCAATGCTTATTGCGCTTCCTAACTAAAGGAAAGCAATCTTGCAACTTTTTCAGCAGCTCTAGACATATCTAAAAACAATAATCCTAATTTTGCATCAGGAGTTGAGCTTACAGTCAGAACAGCATTTTCACCAGCTTGCATTGTTATAATATGTCCATGTTCCCCTTCAACAAAAATTTTCTTTAATCCACCCTTTTTTAGTTCTGATGCTACACGCTCTCCCAGAGACAACATAGCTGCAGTCATCGCAGCAAATCTAGCATCTTCAATTTGTTCAAGTACTACGGATGCAATTGGTAATCCCTCTACTGAAACAATGGAAACATCAATGATGCCAGGAGACCTGAATCTCAATTCGTTTATACATTCCATAAGTTCAGAGTTCATAGATTCTAAGTTTATGCTTGAATTAAATAATGCCATTTTTTATCACTCAGACATTATACTGCACATAAACATAAAAACCCAACAATAAATTAGGATGAGATTAGTTGGTTTCAATTTTAGGGTAAATGTCTTGACATAATTGTTTTATTTCTTCCTTTTGTTTCAAGGGATTGCCAGAGAGAAAGATGGATTTAGTGGGTTTGGTGAGTTTGACTATTTCATCGGTAGTAGTTGGTTTATTGCGGTTAATAGATCTGTAATTATCAATTGCCCTAAAATAAGATTGGGGTTCGTAAACAAACATTGTACCTGGACCTACTAGAACTACAATATCAGAATCTCTAATACACCATGCAGGATGAGCAGAATCATTAAAACTTTCTATAATTATAATATTTGAATTAGTTTTAAGATAATCATAACAAGATTGCACGGCATTGGCATAATATTGACTATTCAAAGCATAATATTCATGTTCACTTCGATATTTTTTAAGTTGACAATTACTTTCAATTATTACGGAATCAACAAGGGTTCGGTTTGTCCAAAACTTTTGATTAGAATATATTGATTCATCTAAAATGTAAGTGCTCTTCAGTTCTTCTCCTCCACTATAAGTAGTAAAACGTTGAAGCAAAGAAACGCTACCAGAGAACCGAGAAAAAAAGGTATTCAATGTACCCTCCTCTGAGAAATAAAAAGGAAAGGCTTGGGTATTAACGCGATGAACAGGGTTTACTAGTATAGGAGAAACATCATTGGAAGAACAAGAAAGTAGATCAAGTATGTCAAGTGACACAAAATGTGAATGTTTTTGCACGTGTTCCTCAATTTGAGGGGAATTGAAAAAGAGATTAGTCCCACTTAAGGGTTTAAAAGGAGTTGTTATTATAGATTTTTCATTTTCAAAAAACGTAATTATTTCTTTAGCTACGGTAGTCTTACCAGAATTAAATTCTAACAAACCACCAATGAAGATAGTGAAAACCATCGATAATACCTAAAATAGCGAGAAAAGAGAGTTGATATATGTTTCGAAAAAGGAGAGGAACAAGAAAGCTTCTTGTTGAAACTGACTAAGTGATTTTTTAATGTCTCAAATACCCGATTTTAATGATATTTTCACATAATTTATAACATTAATATCGTCTCACCTTTTTTGTCGGCACCGATAAAATATGATGTTTTCCATGATATTAATAGACTTGAAATAATTTATTTATTCAGTGATTTTTTTCTCTCGTTTTTTCTTTTTTAAATCATTATATGTTGGACAGAAGAAAGGAAATTGAAAGATAAACTAGATAGGATAATGTTGCTTAGAAAATTAGAGTTGGAGCGGGGTGGGAGATTCGAACTCCCGTCCATGGCTTTGCAGGCCACTGCATAAACCGCTCTGCTAACCCCGCTTATTTAAGGTTTTTTTCTTCACTTCCCCTTTTTTTCTGCTAATAAAAAATATTTCTATCCTTCAGATGTTAACTTTTTTTATCTTCAATTATTTTTTATTGTCTTGAATACACGATATGTTTAAACTCCACCAATTCCCTAATCATCATAAAATGCGTATCCTTCTTTGCTTCGTTTTGCATTGACTTATCCATTGTTATTGCTTTTCTTAGTGATTTTATAGCTTTGCGCTCTTTTCTAGAGTTTGCTTGTGATATTGCCAATATGTACCAGTATTCAGCATTTTTTTCCTTCCTTTTTATTTCCCTTAATAGGTTTGCTATTTCTTCGTAGGAACTTTGTTCTAGAGCCAATTTTACTTTCAATGACAGAATTAGCCTACGTTCTTTTTCTTGGTTCAATTGTTGTATCATTTTCTTTGCTTTGTCATATTTTGATTGATTTATATAACAAGTACTCAAAGCGAATAGAACCTCTGGTGAACTCTCTGTCATCCCTTTTACTTCTAATAGAACCTTCTCAGCGGCCTTATTATTCTTCATTTTCATATAACACAAGGCTAGATTAACCCATTCTATTACTGATTCACCCCTTAAGGATAAACCATCTAGAAACAAGTTTATTGCTAAATCAAATTTCGTTTCGTTCATGTAAATATTAGCAAGTCTAAAATATGCTTTTGAATAAGCTTTATCCGCCTCTATTGTTTTTCTAAAATATGTTTTCGCCATCCTTATTTTATTTGTGTTTTCATAATTCGAGCCTAAAGAGTATAGAATCCATATATCGTTCTTGTTAATTTTCAAGCTTTTTAGAAGTATCTTAATCGCTTCTTTATACTCATTCACGTTTCTATATGCGATACTCTGAAGTTTCAATGCTTTTATTGACTCTGGATTATTATCCAAGTATTTGTTAATAATCTTTATAGCTCTTCTATACTTTTTAGCATATATTTCCAGAGTTGCTATTTTTAATAAGAGCTCCTTCTCCTCATCATATATTTTGTAACTTATTAATGATACAATTGCACTTAAATGCTGCTTATTACGTGCTTCTAATTTTTGTGAGCATTTTAATAGATTCTGTGCGAGTGTATACCTAAAAGAGCTCATCATCTATTGTTGTTCTTTTCAAAGTAAAAATCTATCGGAATTGGGAATTAATCCTAAACCATTATTTTATCAAAAAGAATTAATAGTTTCATCTACTGTGGTCACATAATGGTCTCTTCAAAAAGTATTACTTGGGGTTGGCAAGGGAGAATATTTCACGTAAAAGTCCTTCATTCTCTTGCTGGTGTCGCTACACAAATTCTTGTTAGAAACAAAGGTACTAACCGATGTGTCCTCATGGATGTCGGCGATGGGATAATTCGTGATCTTTTACCCTTACAATCAGATTTCTTTAACAACATTCATACAATATTGATAACCCACGGACATTTTGACCATATGGGTGGTCTTTTTTCACTTCTGGCTTTCTTTAGGATGATAGGTAGAAGAAGTAAACTAACTATAGTCTGCCCTAAAGATGTTGTTGAAATAAAGGGTATCATACAGTTATTCAAGAAAAGCTATAGAGATTCTATTCTATATGAAATTAAATTATTTGAGATAAGCCGAGAGTTTGTTATTGAAGGTTTGAAGGTTGAAGCTTTCCCGGTTCAACATCGGGGTTCGCTTGTAGACGGTAGTGAGCTCTCTTCAATCCCAGCTGTTGGTTTTATTCTTTCAGCAGGAAAAGATGGGGAAAAGATTGTTTATACAGGAGATACTGGTTACTTTGAAAAATTAAAAGATTATATTTCCAATGCAGATTTTGCATTAATTGAAGGTACTCACAAAGGTAAAACATCGTCATATCATCTATCTATTCAAGAAGCTGAAGAACTCGGAAAAAATGCCAAACAATATTTAATCATTCATAAGACACCTTCTTTAGAAAGATAAAAACAGACCTAGATAATCAACTATTTCTTTCCAAAAACACGTAGTCTTAAATACTGAAAGTAAAATTGTTTTATAGATAATGGCTAACAAAAAATCACCTTCAAAAAAAGAATCAAAAACTAGACCATCTAAAGGTCCCGTTATTTTTGATGAAAACATTGAAAAAATCGAGACTTTAAAAGAAGAAGAAAGTCTTAAGATGGAAACATCAAGCGAGGTAGCTACAAGTACATATATGATAAAACTTGTTCTCATTGGGGATGCTCAAGTAGGTAAAACTTCAATACGTAAAAGGTATTTAGGGGAGGGGTTCCCAAAAGAGCACCTAGCAACGCTAGGAGCAGATTTTGCCGTAACCACAAAGGTAGTTGAAAATCACACCATAAAATATCAAATTTGGGATCTCGCAGGTCAACCAATGTTCAAAAATGTCAGACCTCGCTTCTTTAAAGGTTGTTTTGGTGCATTGCTTGTGTTTGATATTACACGTGAAGATACTTTTAAAAATCTTTCATCTTGGTTAGATGAATTATATAGAGATAGTGGAAGAGGTGCTGTTCCTGCTATTATTCTAGCTAACAAGACGGATTTGGTTGATGATCAAGTTATTTCGGTTGAAGAAGTAAAAAAATTTGTTGAAAACTTGAACAAAAAGACAAAAACTCATAATGTTGAGAACTTTTTCTTAGAAACATCAGCTAAAACAGGTCTCAATATTGAAAAAGCTTTTGAGATAATTGGACAATATATTATCGGCAGTTTTAGCAAATGAACAAGTGTTTCATTCATAACATTTTCAGTGTATAAATACCAATCAGTACAATTTCACAAACCAGTAGAATCAAACCGGCTATTAAATGACCATATATGAAGCTTACAGTCACGCTCATCCCATTTAAGAGAATACCAGTCAAAATGAAAATATTGTCCAAAGAATAGATAAACTTAACCTTTCTTTTTTTTGTTATGTGTTTATTAGATTCCAACGCTATTTCACCAGTAAAGTATGATTAGTATTTCTTAGAGCTGTTTATTTGCCTTTCGAATGAGCACACAGACTATCTTTTTTTAGGTTAATATTATAAATGTGATATAATTGATAAGAGTTAACGTTTTTCACTTTATGTATAAGCACATCTCTATCAAAGCAATATTTTTAAACGTAATATTGTTCCTCAAACACGGAAAAGGCGAAAAAAAGCTTTCTCTTCCGGTAAATGAAAATGAGTGAATAATATGCCAACAGCTTATGATGTACCAGCGAATCTATTGATTGAAAGAATTGCTGAAGAATTAAAAAAAGAAACCGAAATTAAACCTCCTGAATGGGCAACTTACACAAAAACAGGAGTTCATAAAGAAAACGCGCCTGATGAACAAGATTGGTGGTATACAAGATCTGCTTCAGTTCTGCGTAAAATTTACCTAAGAGGACCTATTGGAGTTTCACGCCTTAGAATAGCTTATGGTGGCCGTCAACGCAGAGGTGTAAAACCAAACCATTTTGCACGCGGTAGTGGAGCGATTATTCGAAAAGTCCTTCAACAATTAGAAAAAACAGATTATATCCAAAAACGAGAAAGCCATAGTAGTAAAGGACGAATTGTTGTAGGGCGAGTAGTTACACCGAAAGGCCATTCTTTCATAGATAAGCTATCCACAGAAATAAAAAGAACAATACCAGAATTAGAAGGATATTAAAAAAACAATTAACCTATCTAAAGATAAAACTTCAATTCGAGAGGATTGCTAGAAATGTATGATGATGAAGAAATGGAAGCTATAAGACAAAGAAAATTAGCTCAATTACAAAAACAACAAGCATCAAATGTACAAGAAGAGAATCAAGCTGTTCTTGATGCACAAAAACAAGCAATCCTACGCCAAATACTGACAGAAGAAGCCAGACAAAGATTGGCAAATGTCAAATTGGCTCGACCTCAATTAGCAGAAGCTGTTGAATTACGATTAATACAACTATCTCAACAAAGTACAATATCAGAAAAAATATCAGATCTTCAACTTAAAGAAATCCTGAGAAAACTTCAAGGACAAAAACGTGAAACAAAAATTAACATTAGGCGATTATAAATGGCAAGAAACAGATATTTACCTAGAAAATTAAGGTATGCAAAAGAAATGAAACGAAGTTCTCCTGTTCCTAGTTGGATCACGATTAAAACAGGACGCAAAGTACGAACTAATCCTCAAAGACGTAAATGGCGTTCTAGTAGAATAAAACGATAAAAAGATGAAAGATTATGTCTCAAACAGAAGCTATTGAAACAATACTAACTGTTCCTTTATTCCCAAAATTAAATAAGGTAGCACCTTATAAACGCACGCCTAGAGCAATTAGACTTCTCAAAGAGTTTGTTGTAAAACACACCAAAGTAGATCAAGTAGTAATTACCAATGAATTGAATGAATTTATGTGGAAAAGGGGGATTCGAAAACCACCGCGAAAAATAAAAATTAGGGCAATAGTTGAAGAAATCGACGAAGAAAAAATAGCAACCGTACATCTTATTACTGAAAAGGTTGAAATCGAGAGTCGTCCCGAATTAAGAGGAATTAAACTTCCTGGCGAGCTCGAAGAGGAAGAAGAGGAAGAAGAGGAAGAAGATATTTCTTCCTCAGCTGAAGAACAAGCTGAAGAACAAGCTGAAGAACAAGCTGAAGAACAAGCTGAAGAAGAGAAATAATCCTTCTCATTTTTCTTTTATTCTGAGGGGAACAATTTGGAAATCGCAAAAACAACCTTTTTAGGAAACTCTAGTTTAGGTATTTTCGCATTAGCTACCGACAAATACATCTTACTTCCTCACAGCATCAAGCAAAATATACTAGAAACAGTAGAAAAAGTACTAGAAGCCCCGATAATTCAAACAACCGTTGGAGGAACAGTGCTAGTTGGTGCTATGGTTGCAGGAAATTCTAACTTTCTTTTTGTTCCCTCCACAATAAGTCCTGAAGAGATGCGTTTAATCCAAAGTCCACTAGAAGGAAAAGTCGAAATAATAGAATTAGAGAGTAAATTAACTGCCCTAGGAAATTTAATTTCAATGAATGATAAAGGGGCAATAATAAGTGAGACATTTGAAAAACATGTTCAAAAGAAAATTGAAGATACAATTGGAATCGAAGTTGTCTTTGGTAATTTGATGGAATCTCCTCTAGTTGGAACACTTGCTTTCTCCACAAACAAAGGTGCGCTTGTACACCCTCTCCTTTCTGAAGAGGAATCTAGAGCTATATCTTCGGTACTAAGAGTAAAAACTGATTTATGCACAGTGAACAGAGGTGTACCCTACCCTCGAGTTGGGATTATAGCAAATTCAAAAGGGGCAGTTATTGGAACGGATACAACTGGACCAGAATCTATGCGTATTTTCGAAGTGTTGTTATCTCCTTAAGCATGTGGACAATTACAACAAAATTGCGTTTATTTTATAAAAACTAAAACTTTAGTTTCAAAAACTTGAAAAAGACATTATTAATCGGAGTATTGGTGTTACAAGAATGACCTCTGTTAAGGTTTTCAAAATCAAAGGCGTATATAAATCAGGAAAACGCGAAATTACATTTGGAAAAGAAATTAGAGCCCTAAATAAGGAAGATGCTTTAGAAGAATTGTACTCAATTCTCGGGAGTAAACATCACGTGAAAAGAAATCTTATCAAAATCAAACCCAAGGATATTAAAGTGATTACAAATCCAGGTGAGATAAAGGATTTCGTTGTAAAAACTTTTACGACTGAAGACGATTTGAAAATTCCCTTCAAAAAGTGAGCAAATTGACCGAAACACCACAACCTCAAAAAATTTCTAAAGAAGAAATAAATAATCTTATTTATACAGCGCAACAACTCGAACAACAAGCACAACAATATCAAAAGCAAATTGATATACTTAACAGCTATTATACAGAGATACAAAGTGCAGAACAAACCCTAGTTGAGCTTTCTGACTGTGAAGATAAACATAATCTGTTAGTTCCCATTGGTGCTGGTTGTTTTATCTATGCTTCAATTCAAGCAACAGAAAAGGTTATTGTATCAATTGGTGCTCGTGTTCATACAGAAAAAAACCTTCCTAAAGCTATTAAAGGAATTCAAAAGAAAAAATCAGAAATTGACAATCAACTTTCACAGATAAAATCTAGTTATAATGAAGTTGTAGAACGTTTGAGTGGTATAGATATGCTTCTCAAATCAGTTTAAATAAAAACATAGGAGAGGTGTTTTCTTTTGTTTAACCAACTTAATAAAGGTCTTTCAAATTTTTTTAAGAAGGTTACAATCAAAGAATTCTCGCCAAAGTCTTTTCGAAAACTAACTATAAAATTAAATGACATACTCATCCAAAATGACGTAGCCGTCAAGACAGCAAAAGCCATATGTAAGAAATTAGAAGATAAACTTATACACACAGAACACTCAAGATTTTCTAACCCTAAACCATTAATCATTTCAAATCTCAGGGACGTTTTGCTAGAAATAATGGCACCTCCAGAGAATATTAATATTTTAAGATTAGTAGAAGAGAAAAAATCACAAAACAAACCGTTAGTCATGATGTTTATTGGTATAAATGGTGTGGGAAAGACCTTAATGATCGGAAAGATTGGTAAGTATTTACAAAATCATAATTATACTTCAGTTTTTGCTGCTAGTGACACTTTTCGTGCAGGTAGTATCCAACAGCTTCAGAAACATGGAGAGAAATTGGGTATTCGTGTTATTGCTCAGGAATATGGTTCTGATGCCGCAGCTGTTGCTTTTGATGCCATTAATCATGCTGAATCAAAAAAAATCGATGTTGTCTTAATAGACACAGCTGGTAGAATTGAAACAAATGTTAACCTTATGGCGGAGTTAGAAAAACTAAAACGTATTGCTGAACCAGATTTAATCGTTTTTGTAGGTGATGCTTTAACGGGGAACTCGCTTGTCTCACAAGCAACAATCTTCCATGAAAAGATTGGTATTGATGCTTCAGTTTTAAATAAAATGGACGCAGATGTTAGTGGAGGAGCCGCTGTTTCGATTACAAATATCACAAAAAAACCAATTCTTTTTATTGGAACGGGTCAGAAATATAAAGATATCCAACCGTTCAATCCAGAGAAAATAATCGATCAAATTTTACCTAAAAAATAATCTCTTTCTTTAGAATAAAATAAAAAAATAAAAAAATAAAAATGAAAAATGAAAAAGAATTAAAGGAATTATCCAAATAGAGCTCCAAGCCCAAGATCTGTATCTTCTTCCTCTTCAGGTTTTTCTTTCTTCTTTTTTTCTTTTGGAGCAGATTTTTCACTTGTGGCTGCTACTGGTGCGGCTGCTACTGGTGCGGCTGCGGTAACAGCTGTTTTTAAAGCTTCCTCGACGTTAACTTCTTTCAAAGCTGCTACGAGTGCTTTAACACGTGATTCGTCTATCTTTGCGCCAGCTGCTTCAAGGATACCTTTAATCTTTGTTGCAGTGATATTTACTCCAAGTTCGTGTAGAACTAAAGCTGCATATACATATTCCATATTTTTCACCTATCCAAATAATGATTCTAATCCCAAATCCTCTTCTTTTTCAGGTTCGCTCGCTTCTTTAGCTTGTTCTTTTTTGGTTTCTTTAACTTCCACTTTTTGTTGTACTTGTTGCGTTTGTTTTAGAGATTCATGCACTTTATCTGATAAAGCACTCGAATCTTTGCTTATGATTAGAGAAGCTACTGAACGTGCTCCTTGCAAAGCTTTCGTCAAAATAAGTGGTAGTGATTTAGTTGTAGGTATTCCAGCATTAACTGAAAGATTTAGAGCTTTCTGATAGACAGCTGAGAGAATTAACGGGAGACTTGCTTTTGTCAAAATTCCAGCATTAACTGAAAGATTTAAAGCTGAACTGTATGCCCATTGAAGGTTTTGTTCATAGACTCCATAATCTAATACTAGTGAATCTCCAAGAATAATTTCACCGTTTTCAAAAGCAACGGAGAATTTTAAACCTGCTTGAAAAGGATATATATTCAAACGACGCAAGAGAAGAGCAACGCTGCTGTTAACACGTTCACCTTCTTTAGTTACGACTGATTCCTCAGAAATTCTAATTTGACCACCTTCAATCCTTGTCTTCAAACCCATCGCTTGTAATTCTGAAATCACAGGTCCTGGAGGTAATCCTGTGTTCATTGGCAGTATAACTACATCATTGGGTGCTACTTGTCCTGCTTTTGCGGGGGCAGGAACTTTGTTTTTGTCCATGTATGTTGCGAGTTTGAAAGGGTTTTTCTTAGTAAGTAAGAATGCACATGGCCCCTGTATGTGCTTTAAAAGATTTTCAATTCCTGGAATCTTCTTTTGAACAGCTAAAATAGCTTTTCGCATAAAACTATTTTTAGCCATGATTATTTTCGCATCTTTTCTTAAATCGGAACGCATGGCTTGTACGACGCGGGTATCTATGTTTTCAATTTTCACTAGTCCAATTATAGAATAGGACAACAGTTCTTTTGTTAGGTTATCGACAATTGCTTTTTTCTTATTGGATATTTTTACTTTTACTGTGGTCATATTGTCACTCACCTAATTTTAATTGCGGGTCCCATCGTTGTTTTGATGAACAGAGAACGAATATTAAATTCGCCCTTCTCTAGTTTATTTTCAATAGATTTAACTATCGCTAAAACATTTTCACTGAGATGTTCAAGCTCCATATCTGAGTTTCCCACCTTTACGTGGATAACAGGAGCTTGTCTGAGTCTTACTTGCACAATTTGTTTGACATTATCAATAATCGAAGTTATAGAGGCAGTTGGTGGAACAGGTTTAGGCATTTTTCCCCTAGGGCCAAGGTATTTTCCCAGGTTTCTACCAATTATTGGCATCAGAGGGGCACTGGCGATGAAGAAATCATATTCCTGGGCTATTTTTTTAGCAATTTTTGGGTTGCGACTAATATCATCCAATTCTTCCTTATCAATTACTTTGGATACGCCAGAAGATTGTGCATCAACTAGCTGAGCACCCTCTGCGAGAACACAAATCTTCATTTTCTTGGTTAAAGGGCTAGGTAACTTAACCTCTATCTGGAAACGATTAGATGGGTCTTGAAGGTTGACGTCACGAAGATTAATAGCTAAGTCGACAGACTCAGTGAATTTTCGAGAAGGAGACTCACTTTTCATCCTTTTAATAGCTTCAACAAGTTGTTGTTCGTTCATAATATCATCCTCTACCGCTTCCGTTAGGCCAGTTAATGACCAACGGTCAACGCAGTCAGAACTTAATGTCAGCAAAACAAGGAAACTTTTAAACCTTTTCAAAGACGAGAAAGGGTTAAAAGAAAAGAAGAGAAAAAGATAGAAGAGAAAAAGTGTAAAGTAAAAGTTTACCTAAAACAATAATATAGATATGGAAAGAAAGAGGTAAAATAAAGACAGCTTCCTATAATTTTCAATAAAAAAATACTGTCTTTATCATTTTATCCATAGTTTTAATTGGTGCTATTGTCTCTGTTATTATTTTCAGTCAGTGATTTTGCATTAATTGCTCTTCCAATGGTGATTATAACACTACAGTTACTACTACTGCCCATTACAAATGGGTAGAAATTCTTCTCACAGAGCAAAAAGAATAAAATAGTGTAAATATATTGTATGTATACCGATAAAAAGGCGTCGACAGAAAAACCATTAAACGATACCTTAAAAAAGCATCGGAAAACATGAACAAATACAGTCTAATAAGACTGAGTCACCTCCTTTGGAAAACAAGAACTCCGAGATGAACTTAATTTTTCAAATAAGAATTGAAAAAGACAGAAAAAAGGTTCTGTACTAAAAAAAGCACAAAACGTATAAAGTGTGCGTAAAAAAAGTCAATTCGAATTCATTAAAAAAAGTGAAAAGTTCAAAGATCGTACAAACACAATCAGAAAAAAGAAGCCGGTTGATCATGCCGGACCTGAGTGCTATTGGGTTTGCTAAAGACATGCAAGTGGAATGTCTCTTCGGAGGCATCGCGAAAGGCTCAGTAACACGTCGCCAATCTGCCCTGTGGACGGGAATAACCTCGGGAAACTGAGACTAATCCTCGATAGATATGGACTCCTGGAAAGGGCCAATATTCAATGGTCTACGGATCACCACAGGATGAGGCTGCGGCCGATTAGCTAGTAAGTGATGTAATGGATCACTTAGGCATTGATCGGTAGGGGCTATGAGAGTAGGAGCCCCGAGAAGGACACTTAGACACTGGTCCTAGCACTACGGTGTGCAGCAGTTAGGAATTGTGCCCAATGCGCGAAAGCGTGAGACCGCGAATCTGAGTGCCAAGGAGAACCTTGGCTGTGATGGAGTGTTCGTAGCTCCAACAGCAAGCAGAGGGCAAGGCTGGTGCCAGCCGCCGCGGTAAAACCAGCTCTGCGAGTGCCTAGGACGATTATTGGGCTTAAAGCATCCGTAGCCGGGTAAGTAGGTCTCTGATTAAATCTGCAAGCTTAACTTGTAGGCTGTCAGAGATACCGCTAACCTAGGGAATAGGAGAGGTGAACGGTACTGCGAGAGAAGCGGTGAAATGCGTTGATTCTCGCAGGACCCACAGTGGCGAAGGCGGTTCACTGGAATATCTCCGACGGTGATGGATGAAAGCCAGGGGAGCGAAAGGGATTAGAGACCCCTGTAGTCCTGGCCGTAAACGATGAGGACTAGGTGTTGGTCATGGCTAAGGGCCTGGTCAGTGCCAAAGGGAAACTATTAAGTCCTCCGCCTGGGGAGTACGGTCGCAAGGCTGAAACTTAAATGAATTGACGGGAAAGCGCCACAAGGCACGGGATGTGTGGTTTAATTCGACTCAACGCGAGGAAACTCACCTGGGGCGACTGTTAAATGTGAGTCAGGCTGAAGACCTTACTCGAATAAAACAGAGAGGTAGTGCATGGCCGTCTCAAGCTCGTGCCGTGAGGTGTGCTCTTAAGTGAGTAAACGAGCGAGACCCGCGTCCTTATTTGCTAAGAGCAAGCTTCGGCTTGGCTGAGGACAATAGGGAGATCGCTATCGATGAAGGTAGATGAAAGGGCGGGCCACGGCAGGTCAGTATGCTCCAAATCCCCAGGGCCACACACGCATCACAATGAGTAGGACAATGAGAGGCGACCCCGAAAGGGGAAGCGGACCCCCAAACCTGCTCGCAGTAGGGATCGAGGTCTGTAACCGACCTCGTGAACATGGAGCGCCTAGTATCCGCGTGTCATCATCGCGCGGAGAATACGTCCCCGCTTTTTGTACACACCGCCCGTCGTTGCAACGAAATGAGGTTCGGTTGAGGTTGAGGCGAATCGGTTCAGTCAAAACTGGGCCTCGTGACGATGCAAAAGTCGTAACAAGGTATCCGTAAAAAGGTGAAAAGCACTTTCCCTTTCGGTAAGGGGAACCTGCGGAAGTACATAAGTTGAGG
>Ga0114920_10000187_pt1 | contig 27614 bp, 20 predicted proteins | sample ChitaG_FD_88683 | JGI IMG/M metagenome (GOLD analysis project Ga0114920, IMG submission 88683) | Deep subsurface microbial communities from South Pacific Ocean to uncover new lineages of life (NeLLi) - Chile_00310 metaG | ecosystem: Environmental > Aquatic > Marine > Oceanic > Sediment ...
AAAAAATATGATATCGACACCGTCTACCATATGTCCGCCATCCTGTCGGCTGTCGGAGAAAAAAATCCCCACCTGTGCTGGGACGTGAACATGAACGGCACCAAAAATTTGATGGATATTTCTATCGAATACGAAATGGCCCAGATTTTTGTTCCCAGTTCCATCGCAGCTTTTGGACCGGAAACTCCCATCGACAACACGCCGCAGGAAACGGTGCTCAAACCGAAAACAATGTACGGTGTCACAAAAGTCTCAGGAGAGCTGCTGTGTGACTACTATGTAAAGCGCTTCGGACTCGACGTTCGCGGATGCCGGTATCCCGGAATTATCAGCTACGGGACTCTTCCGGGTGGAGGCACAACGGACTACGCGGTCGCCATCTATTACGAAGCCGTCAAAAACAAAAGATACACATGCTTTGTCCGTGAGGACACACGTCTTCCCATGATGTACATGCCCGACTGCCTCAAGGCCACAATTGATTTGATGGAAGCCGATTTTGACAAACTCAAACACTATTCGGACTTCAACGTCACGGCCATGAGCTTTTCCGCCGGCGAACTGGCGGATTCCATCAAGAAACATATTCCCGAGTTCGAATGCACGTTTGAACCCGATTTCAGGCAGGAGATTGCCGATACATGGCCCAATTCTATCGACGATACGGCTGCCCGGGAAGAGTGGGGATGGAAACCCGATTATGACCTGGAGGCCATGACAAAGGACATGCTTGACGTCCTGTCCAAACGTCACGCCGAAGGCAACCTGGGTATCTAATCGGAAAGGTCTTTCATAAAACCTGGCAGGGCGAATGCCGTTCTATGGATTTCGGTCGTGTAGTATTTTAGACCTGAAGGAGGCGTTTGTTCCACGTCGCGGGGCAGCCTGCTTTCAGACAAAAACACATAACACCAGCTTCCACCGGGATAAGTGGGGACAGGCCCGCAAAAGAAATGGACGATTGGATAAATATTCTTAAGTAGCCGTGCTTTCTCTTTCAGATGTTCTAGGTGAAAGACCGGGGACCCGGCCTGGGCAACTATGATTCCTCCCGGATTGAGGCACTTTTTCAGCTTCCGATAAAATTCCCGGCCGTGCAGGACGGAAGACGGCCCTACCGGCTCTGAAGAATCGATTAAGATCACATCAAATTTTTCTTCCGTCGTCGCAATAAATTCATTGCCGTCGGCTGTGACAAGCTCGGTTCGTTTATCCTTGAGTGACTCATTTAGCCAAGGAAAATATTTTTGACAGACTTCAATCACACGGCGGTCTATTTCAACCAGCCAGGCTTTTTTGATTGGATAGCGGAGGACTTCTTTAAGTGTACCACCATCGCCTCCCCCGATAATCACACACTTCTCGGGAGCCGGGTGAGACATAAATGCAGGATGGGTGAGCATTTCATGATAGAAATACTCATCCTTTTCACTGGTCTGCACAAGTCCACCGAGAAATAGGATATTCCCAAAGAAGTCATTTTCAAAAACTTCGATTTTTTGAAAAGAGGACAACTCGCTGTGGAGTTGTCTCCGGATCTTGAAAAAAAGTCCACTGGAAGGAGAGTGGTTTTCTCTTATTTCTATTAATTCAGAATTCTTCGATCCGTGTTTCAAGCTCATATCTCCCATATAAAAGGTTTATCTTCAGTTAAAACCTCTGCATTCTTCAGGGCTTTTTCCAAATAAAGCGGCAAGGCGAATAAGGCGCTGTGGAGGCCGGGATGATAGAATTTCAGGTTTTGAATTCTTCTATGTTTTAAACGGTCGGCAATCTGTCCTTGTCGAATATCGATGGGATCTATTTTGTTTGAAGCAAGAACAAAGCCCCAGGGCAAACCAAAAGAACTGATGAATGTCCAATACGGCCGGACAATGGAGAATACAGCCTCCAATGTTTTTGCACAGGAAACAAAAAACTGGTTATAGAGAGGATCTGCACTTCCCGCCTGAAGGACAAAAAGACCATCATGGTTAAGAATACCCTCGATCTTCTCGTAAAACTCCTTTGTAAAGAGAAATACTGAAGAGCCTTTTTCTACAGGTTCAGTAAGATCAGAGATGACGAGGTCAAACTTCTTTTCCGTACTTCCCACAAATTCTCCGGCGTCCGCAAATATCAAATCTGTCCGCTTGTCAGCAAAGGCTCCATCTGACCACTCAGGCAGGTATTTTTGGCAGATTTCAACAAGCTCTTTATCGATATCCACCATGGTCACATTCTGGATAGAGGAATGCCGCAGGACCTCTCTGATCGTGGCCCCTTCCCCTCCTCCTATCACGAGGACTTCTTTAGGAGATGGATGGATGAGAAGGGCTGGATGGACGAGACTTTCGTGATAGACATATTCGTCGATCTGGGCGGATTGAATTGCCTCATCTAAAAAGAGTGTTTTACCCAAGTATTCATTAGAGAAACAAAAAACTTTCTGATACTTTGTCTGTCCTTCAAAATAAAGCTTGTCGATTTTTATCTTTCTCAACAGATTTCCTATGTACAGTTCGACAAAATACCTGTCTTTATTTTTCATGCTTAAAATTATATCAACTGCCTCAAAAAGAAAAAAGGGGACAAACTGCTTTTTTCTAAAATATATAGACCTCATCTTTCATTTTTGATATAGTCTGTAGATTCTAAAAGGAGGTACAAAATGTACGGCAAAATCAAAGAAGATCTAACTAAAGAAATCCAATCCATACGGGATGCAGGACTTTACAAACAGGAAAGAGTCATCATGACTCCGCAGGGAGCCGAGATCGAAGTCAAAGGTGGGAAAGAGGTTCTCAATTTCTGTGCCAATAACTACTTGGGACTCTCAAGCCATCCCAAAGTTATCGAAGCCGCCCATAAAACTCTTGATGAGTGGGGATTTGGCATGAGTTCGGTCCGTTTCATCTGTGGAACGCAGGACATTCATAAGATCCTCGAAGATAAAATAACCAAGTTTTTGCAGACCGAAGACACAATCCTTTTTGTGGCCTGTTTTGACGCCAACGGCGGTGTGTTCGAGCCGCTCATTGGCGCTGAAGACGCAATCATAACCGATGCCCTTAATCATGCATCTATCATCGACGGTATCCGTCTGTGCAAAGCACAGCGGCACATTTACAAACATTCAGACATGGCAGACCTTGAAGAAAAACTCAAGGCTACTCAGGATCTCCGCTACAGGTTGATCGCCACAGACGGCGCCTTCTCCATGAACGGGCATATCGCCAAACTTGACGAGATCATTGCTTTGGCTGAAAAATATGACGCCATGGTTATGGTTGACGACGCCCATTCGACAGGATTCCTCGGAGAGACGGGAAGAGGGACCGCAGAATACAAAGGAGTCATGGGGAAAATCGACATCATTACCGGAACTCTTGGAAAAGCCCTGGGCGGAGCATCCGGTGGATTCATCTCAGGACGGAAAGAGATCATCGAGCTCTACAGACAGAGAGCCAGACCCTATCTCTTCAGTAATACTGTGGCCCCCGTTGTTGTCGGGGCCTCTATCGCCGTGTTCGACCTACTCTCAGAAACAACCGAATTGAGAGATAAATTGGAAAGAAACACAAAATACTTCAGGGAAAAAATGACTGAAGCCGGATTTGACATCACACCCGGAGATCATCCGATTGTTCCCATCATGCTCGGAAAATTCGAAAATGATGCCAAACTCTCTCAGGATATGGCCAGAGACCTTCTTGAAGAAGGGATCTATGTCATCGGATTTTATTTCCCAGTTGTTCCCAAAGGACAATCAAGAATTCGCGTTCAACTCTCGGCCGGACATGAAATGCACCACATCGATAGAGCGATCGAAGCTTTCACTAAAGTCGGTAAAAGATACGGCGTCATCCAGTAAATACTATTTTTCTATTTTTTCTTCAGACTTTTCGAGTTTTTCCATGGTGATCCCGGTATATCCATAAAAAATGGAAATAATGGGATTTGCCAGGTTGAGAAAAGCATAGGGAAGGTAGACAAGGGGATTGACCCCTAATGTGGCCCACATAAACGCACCGCAGCTGTTCCATGGAATCAGAGGAGAGGACAGTGTGCCGGAATCCTCAAGGGCACGAGAAAGGTTTTTTGGGTGCAGCCCTCGCTCTTCATAGGCATTCTTGTACATCCGGCCGGGGATAACAATGGCCATGTATTGGTCAGAAGCAATGATATTCATCCCGATACAGCTGAAAATTGTCGTGGCCACCAAGGAGCCGGTCGTCCGGACTCTCTTCAAAAGAGCCTTGGCCAGAACCTTCAGCATCCCGGTCTTTTCCATAATTCCTCCAAAGCAGAGAGCACAGATAATCAGGGCCACAGTGTCCATCATGTAATCCAATCCGCCTCGCGTCAGCAGATCATCCACCATGACCACTCCAGTCTCAGAAACAAAGCCCGACTTAGCGGCTAGAATCACATCTGCAAGAGATTGTGATTGAGTGATCATACCAAACACACCTCCAATAACCACTCCTCCAAGAAGAGCCGGAAGAGGAGGGATTTTTTTAATCACCATGACTATGACCAAAAGCGGAGGAAGAAGAAGAATAGGATGGATAAAAAAGTTCGATTTTATAGTTGTCAATATGATTTCGATGTTTTGGAAATCGATAGCTCCTCCGGCAAACTTTACCCCTAGCAAGCCATAGAGGATTATCGAAAGGATATAGCCGGGAAGGGTCGTATAGACCATGTGTCTGATATGCGAAAACAGATCTGTGCCGGCAATGGCCGGTGCAAGGTTGGTTGTATCCGACATGGGGGACATCTTATCGCCAAAATACGCCCCGGACACGATGGCTCCAGCAACCATAGCTACTGGGATTCCCAAGCTTTGGCCTACACCGATGAGTGCCACACCTACGGTACCTGCCGTTGACCAGGAAGAACCTGTTCCTAAAGATACGATGGAACAGATGATGAGTGTCGCCACGAGAAAAATTCCCGGTGACAGGACTTTCAGCCCGTAAAATATCATCGTGGGAACGATCCCGCCCTGGATCCATGTGCCAATCATTATCCCGACCACCATGAGAATCAGTATCGCACCCATGGCCAATGTGATGCCGTGCACCATCCCATCTTGAATTTCTTTCCAGGGATGTTTATGGAAAACGGCTACGGCAGCAGCCACAGCGGCTGCCAGGATAATAGGGATGTGTGGGGATTGTTTAAAAACACCAATCGTGATGGAAAGGGCGATCACTAAGAAAACGACAGGGACGATAGCAACCCCAAGTCTTATCTGTTTTTTTTGCTCTGCCACGTCTTCTGCCTTGCTAAAGACAAAAATTCTACTCAATCAACTGTCAAAAAGCAAGATTTGTTTAAGCTCGGATATGTTAGAAGGATCAGGTGAGGAGATCGTCTCTAGTAAGGAGTGAGATGAATTCGTAGCCGGCAGCCTCCAGATTCTCTCGGCCACCCTCAAGCCGGTCAACGATTGTCAAGGTTAAGACGACCTTCCCTCCTTCCTCTTCAACAGCTTGGCAGGCTTTGAGAGTGGACCCACCCGAAGTTACGACATCATCGACAACAATAACATTCCAGCCCGTCTGAAAGGGACCTTCAATCAATTTTCTCTCGCCGTGTTTTTTGGGTTCCTTGCGCACGATGAAAGCGGGAAAAGGCCTGGCGGATTCTGCCGAAAGAGCCGACACAACAGAAACGATCGGATCGGCTCCAAGTGTGTACCCGCCGATGGCATCAAACTCATAGGGCCTGAGGATCTCCAGGATCAGCCTTCCGATAAGGCCGGCCCCCTTGGGATCGAGAGTGGTCATTTTGGCATCGATATAATAATGGCTTGTTTTTCCAGAAGTGAGGACTCGCTCGACGTTGGTGATTAAAGATTTTTCTTTAACAACGTCAATGAGTTGTGCTTTTAGATTCTCTTTTAACAAGTGAAAACTCCTAATGATTAATAAATTTTCCCTATAGTAATACCTTTGTAATATTTTTTCAAGATCTCTTCATAGTCTGCGCCTGCCCGAGCCATGCCGTAGGCTCCCACCTGGCAGAGACCAACCCCATGTCCCCAACCTTTACCATTAAACTCAAATTGGATAATGTTTCCGGATTCATCATAGTCCCTGTCGATGACAAACAGGGTCTCTTTGAGGCCCAAAACTCTTCGGACCCGCAGTCCTTCCACAACGGCTTGAGATTCCGCCCCTGAAATGAGGAGCTCTATGACTCTATTTGATTCACTTCTTGTTTGAGGAATGATATCGATCAGCTCGCCGATGGGATAGTACTGGTTGATCCTTTTTTCCAGATCCACTTTTGACTTCCGCACCTGCCAAGAACGGTGAGGAGATCTGCGATCCATGATGTTGGTCTGCGGAAGATCAATAATTTCTACATAACCGGCCAAACCGTCTTTTTCTACCCATCTGATTCTTTCTCCTCCGATGAGATAAACTTCCGAAGCAAAATGATAATCCCCATGGCTGTTGATGAGAATGTAAGTTTCCGGCAAGAAAACAAACTGCTCTTCCTCTTTCTCGACATCTATAAAAACACTGTCCTTTTCCATTCTGTTAAATAGACCTTCCTCAACAGGAGTTTCGTGGCTCAGGACTGCCTTGTTTAGATAGACGATGAGTTCACCTCGAGAAATATATTTCCCGGGATCCCGTAAGTCTTCGGTCGGGGGAAAAACACCTGACTGAATGAGGTAGGCCACATTATCACCCTCATCGCCATTCCTTCCATTCATGCTCCTTAAGATAAAATCTTTCTCACTCGGAAACATCAAGTTATCGACTCTTTCCTGCCAACCAAAGGAATCAACCATCAATCGAGCCAGCCGTTGAACATTCAGCTGTGTCACACTCTCTACAGATACAGAATTGTTTTTTCCAAATATTTGTGCAGCATTTCCGATCCAGTTTTTCGCCTCTGCAAAAGACGCCTCAATATTATAGAAAACAGGATCTGTTTCCAGAGGAATAATCCCAAGGCTATTTAGGAAAGCAATCTGGGGACTGATGCTTTTTCCATCAATATAGACAGGTAGAATACTCCGTTCACTCGCAAGAGAATATCCTCTCTGTTTCTCGTATACACACTCTGTGCTTCTTAGATAAGGAAGAGCCGGACCATTAAATATTGCCTCAACATCTTCCGTCATCCCACCGCATGTGCTTGTATAGAGAGCATCAATCAGTTTCCCTTTGTACAGAGCGACCAGTCCGCGAGTCTGATCTACAGCCAGACTGCTCAGCGGATGTTCTGCATTCATACCTTTGTAAAATTGAGAATTGGGCGTGTCATCAAGATCAAAACCCAAATCCTCATACAAACCAAGTTTTTTAGAGGCATATGTGCGCGCAGCGATAGCTTGGGCCTTTTGGGCTTCCAATTCACGGAACAGGTAAGGCGACAGCTCACTGGGAACGACTCCCTTCAAATAATCATCCAAATTAAGGATGTTGATGAGCACCACGCCTTTCCGGGTCGCCTGAAGGATAAAAATTCCCCTGTAATCTCTTCCATTAAAAGAAAGGAAGCTTCGAGCATGACTGGGAATAAAATAAAGAATCGTATCATTATTCAAACTCTTGAGTTCGTCGTCGACAAGAATCCATAAAGGCTTCGATTCTTCCTCCGTGATGTCTTCGCGTAGTATCCATGTATCCTCGATCCCCAGACTGTTTAGCTTTTTAATATAGCTTAGGGCTTCCTGTCTTGTTCTAAAATCCCCCAAAAGGACCTGGTAGGTATCAGACGTTCCCTCTTCAGTGCTTTGAACCACAGAAACCTTATAGTCAACTTTGGTCTTTAATTCTTGAGCAAAAATCTCAGCGTCTTCCCTCTCTTCAGATTGGACGACTTGAATTAAGAATTTTTCATTTAACTTCTCTTTATTTCCTTTGATCCAAACTTCATCCACATTGTCGGCAATAAGTTTGTAACTCTCCTTGGCCTCATAGACCTTGACACCGGACGAGGAGGATATTTTGATGTCACTCAGGTTGATACCCAAACCGATTCTTATGATGGGTTTTGGAATCACATAACCATGGAAAAAGGATTTGTCCTCTGCGAACTCTTCGGGCACTCCAGCAAAAACCAATAGACAGAGCAGAAAAAATATAAAGTGCTTTCTGAAAAAAATAAGGAGGGTTTTCATTTTGCTGACAGCTTTGTGGGTAATTATAGGGTTTTTCTATTGAAAAGTCAAGGAAAATATCAATATGTTCTATATCTCCTCAGGGTATATACAATATCTAGTGTTTGTATTCTTATCTAAAAAAGACGCCAAATGATAGCCGATATCATGGGCAAAGTCAACATTATAATGGGATTTTTTTATTCTAAAGGGCCTATGGTTTTTTCGACTTCTTCTAGGATCTCGCAGGATTTGACAAGCTCTTGCATCCGTGTGTGGTCGGGATACAACGGTCTGTCGATATCAAGAAATTCAACATATTTCCGAATGATGTCCTTGGCCTTTGTCACACCTTTTCCGAAAACATATTCCCTAAAATCCAGAGCCTGTGCTGCAGCCATAAATTCGATCCCCAGGATTCCGTAAGCATTATCGAGAATCTGGATATTCTTTATGGCCGTATTCATGCCCATAGACACAAAATCCTCCTGATCGGCAGCTGCAGGAATGGATTGGATGGATGCCGGCATGGATAAAATACGCTGTTCGACAATTTGTGTGTCGGCTGTATACTGGCTGAGCATCATTCCGGAAAACATTCCCCCACCTCTTGTTAGAAACGCCGGAAGACCCACACTTAACGCCGGATTATTGAGTCTATTCATCCGTCTTTCAGATAGAACGCTGACCATCGTGATCGCTGCACCTATCATATCCATCGGAAGTGAGATGGGAGTCCCCTGAAAATTAGCTCCCGAAATCTGGAGGTTTTCATCAGGGAAAAAAATGGGATTATCCCCGACTCCATTCAGCTCAATTTCGACCTGGGAGCGAGCCCATGCTACAGCGTCATGGGCGGCACCAATCACCTGCGGAGTTGAACGCATGGAGTAGGCATCCTGGACACGAGATTTAACCCTACCCTCTTTTAGATCCCCTCCCGCAATCAGTTTTTGTATGGCTTTTGCACAGCGCACCGCCCCTGGAAAACCACGCACTTCATGGAGCTTTGGCGTATAGGGTTTCATATTGGCTTTCAGAGCATCAAGGGACATGGCGGCCGCAATTTCAGTCTGCTTCAACCAATTATTGGTGTCATAAAGGAGCAATGCACTCATGGCGGTAAGCAAATTGGAACCATTAATAGTCGCCAATCCGTCACGGGCAAGAAGGCCGGGAACTGGAATGCCGGATCTCTCCATAGCCTCTTTTCCTTCCAGCAGCTCACCTTTATAATAAGCCTTTCCCTCCCCGAGCATAAGCAGTGCAATCTGGGACATGGGAGCCAGATCGCCGCAAGCTCCAACAGAACCTTTTTGACAGACAAAAGGCGTTACACCTTTGTTCAGCATCTCCACCAAAGTTTTCGTGATTTCTGGCCGGCTTCCTGAATTTCCATGGGCATGGACATTGATCCGGCCTGCCATTGCCGCTCGCACAAATTCAATGGGTGCGGGATCACCAATACCAGCAGCATGGTTATATATCAAATATTTCTGGAAATCCTTCATCTGATTATCATCCAAAACCATCTCGGAAAATTCTCCTATTCCCGTATTCACACCGTACATGATCTCTTTGGCCTGAATTTTTTCCTCAAGCATCGCTCGACATTTTTTTATCCTCTCCAAAGCCTCTGGATGTAGTTTCACCTGTTCATTGTCTCGTGCAATTCGGACTATTTTTTCAATGGTCAAATTTGAGCCGTCCAGAGAAATCGCCATTTCTGCCTCCAGTTTTTATCAATATGTTAGACCTTTAACTTTTACTACAGTCCCTCCGTGATGTCAAAACAACTTGCTAGAATGAAAAATTCGACATACAATCATGCTTCAGAAAACCTTGAAGGAGCAGGCATGAGAAAAAGTGGGTTTTTAATAATGATATGTCTATTGTACTGTCTGCCGTTGGCTTCGGCCGACATCGACAGCCTTTCTCAAATCTTCCAGCTTAGTAGAGGGCTGCTTGACCGGGATGGTGATACTTATGCAGAAACGATTGCACTACGCATCATCATCCCGGATTTACCAACGGCGGAACAACTGGCGGTGGCTTCAGACATCGCGGCTCGCGCCAACCTGGAAAGCCTCGTCATTGACTTTGGACTTGTGCAAAAGGAATCTGACATGCTCACGGAAGAGAACCCTAAGCGCACTTCCATTCTCATTGGGACAAATTTGTACCTCGTCAAAACACTTGTCAAAAACAAGAAACTGAATCTCGAAAATTTAGACAGCGATCAAGGGCTTATCTCTCTCTATCCCCAAAACGGCCAAAATTATATTATTCTCGCTGCCGGGTCAGAGGAAGCACTCTTAAAAACGGGAAGAGCCTTTTTTCTCCGGTGGCCATACCTCTGGGATATTTGGGGAAGGGAGGAAGGAGATACATATCAAACAGTAGAGGAAAACCTGGAGGAGTTCTTGAAAAACATTGACTCAGATTTCAAGAACATTTCTATTCAATCCGTATCCTATAAATTCCCTTCTATGACATCTCCCCATGACGCTGTCAAAAGATTGAGATTCAATACCGGAGAGATCAAGAACCTCTCTGTGAGGATCGATTTTTCAAACCAGGACCATATGGAAAACGCCCGTAAGGCTTTTGAAGCCCTTCAACAAAGCCATAGAAAAGGAGAACGGACTGATGTGCTCAATTATTCCGGATGCAGCCAAATATCTATCCAAATGAACAGTGAGAAGAGCCATTCGGATTTGACCATTAGAAGAATTGGACTTCCGAAAAGAATCCTCACGCCGTCCTACAAATCTCCCATCAAGCCCAGTCGATCCGGCAAGAGTTTTGATCTGCTCAACCTTTTCTCTACACAAGGCGTGTTTTTGGATAGAGACAAGGATTCTCATGCCGATGGTTTGGACACACGTCTCATTATTTCTCACAGCCAAAGTTATCCAGGCACTGACAAATTGGCTTCCCGTCTCGTCCTGGACACAACCGGTGCATCCTTTCCTATCGTCCAGCTCGATACAGAAATCGAAAACCCAAAAGCGCTTATTTCACCTATTCTTATCGGGAGAGACAACCTGCTCTCCATGGAACTGCTCAAAACCGCAAAGCTCAAAATCCCTCATCTTGAAAAAGGATGGGGAGCTGTCACAGTTGTGCCGGAAGCATTCAATAAGTCCAGCGCCTTGGTCATCACCGGCGCAGACAGTGAAGGGATGGAAAAAACGCTGTCCTATCTGAGCCAGACCTTTCCCTATTTGAAAGAATTTAAAGATGGAGAGGTTCGCATTCATGATGTCTTTGCTCAACTGGAAAAATTTTTTAAGGGAGAAAATGGAACCGCCGAGGCGTATTTTTCCATTCAGCTCAAAACGACCCTCGAGGAGATAAAGGACAAAAATTTTGAATCCGTGGAACTGGAGCTCTACCTCCCCCAAAAAAACCGGAGTTTTGAAAAGGCACTGCAGGATAATCTGCAAAAAACACTCCGCACCGAGAAGTTCCAGTTCAAAAGTTTTGCCCTCAAGGACAATAAAGTCATCTTTGAAAAACAGAAAGCCTTTGCCTGGGAAAAAGATGAAGCTCTCAAAAAAATTCAAGAAGCCGCAGGACAGCTAAAGAAAACAAAACAGCCTGTCCGGATAAGTGTCGGCATCAGTGAATCTCCAGAAATTCGACAAAAATTCAAAGAGGACATCGAAAAACTCCTCTTTTCCGAAGGCATTCAAGATATGAATGTTGAAGTTCTCTCTTCATACAAACAGGGTTTCTTCTGGTTGTCGGAAAAAATAATTCCTTTTCTTAAAGACCAAGATGTCGATCATCTCCTGATCAGATTTGCTGAGGTGAATGACGATTTTAACCAACCGAAACGATTCTACTCCGATCCTTACCGCTGGCTTCAAGAACTCTATCCCGTGGATGAAATCATCGCTAGAGATACAAATATAACCCTGGAAAAAATCGAATTCGAGATTAAAAACCAGTCTTTGCCCGTATATGAAGCTCTGGCCTTTGATCAAAACAATCTTGTTCTCTTTCAAGAGACGTTTTCTCCAAGGACGCGAGAGGATTTTTATCTTAAAGTTCTTCCCGAATGGGGAAATATTAAACTGACGACAGGATGGGTTACCGTTCAACAGGGATCAAGGACGATTCTGGACACGTCTCTCAAGACCGATATGGAGAGATTCTGGGATTTTTATCAGGACGAAGTCCTTCCCGAAGTCTATTCCTATATACTGAAGAAGACAGGAAATAAGCCCGTTTTTACCAAACAGCCCTATTTCAAGAGGCTTTTGGTCGAGTTGTGGCTGAGTGAGCCCGATTACAGGCTGGGCCTCGATGAGGAGATCATCAGCAGTCTGGAATCCATCCATGATGAGCTCTATTTTGACACGCTTGATTTTATTCGAGGAATCACAGAAATTGAACTTGAGGACGACAGTTTAGCGGAAGACAGCTCCCGCTATTCTGCTCCGGGGAACATCCTGCCTCTAATCCATCCTTCCACTGAAGGACAGCCAGGTCGGGTCAAGGTGACATTTGAGGACTGGCAGGCACGATCGCCGCAACTCATTTTGAAGTGGAAAGAAAAGGACAGGATTGAGCACACAAAAAAATTCGTTTTTCCCAGCCTTACAATGGAAAATCCGAAGGTCCCAACATTCGTGTTTAACGGTACAGACAAGTGCATTGAACAACTTTATGTCGAACTCAATTTTAAAAAAGAGACAGAATACACCACCCTTATCAACATCATTGAGGAGCACAGGAAGCTCAAAGAACAAGGAGTCCTGGAAACACCCTTTATTTTCCCCCGTTTAAAATCTCTCATCCTCTTTCTTAAATTCGAGGACCTTGTCAAAGAAGAAATGTTTCCTGTCTTTCCCGGAGAAATGGATCCAAGGATAACTCTTCCAGAAAACGATCCATCAACTCCTATAACTCCGACAGATGAAATCATCTCTCCCCAGGAATGTCTGGATATTGTAAAAAAACTTGGGCGTCTGGACAAAATCCAAACCTACATTGCAGGAATATCATTTGAAAACCGAAAGATTCCGGTTTTAGAAATATTTTCACCGATTGGAAAATACATATCCCTCCCTCGGCTCATTACATTCAAACCTACGCTTTATCTCAGCGGTCGTCAGCATGCCAACGAAGTTTCAGCCACAAATTATATCCTTAAATTTGCGGAACTCCTCGCGACCGACGATCGCTATTTGGAGTACACAAAGAAGATAAACTTTATTCTTCACCCCATGGAGAATCCTGATGGGGCCGCCTTGGCGTATAACCTTCAAAAATTGACCCCCTTCCACAGCCTCCATGCCGGCCGCTACACGTCTCTGGGAATCGATGTCAGCAACCAAGTGGGATCTTCCAAACCACTCCTGCCTGAGGCTAAAGTCCGAGGGACCCTCTATAATAAGTGGCTCCCGGATATTTACCTCAACCTTCACGGTTATCCTTCACATGAATGGGTGCAGCAGTTCTCCAACTACTCTCCCTATCTTTTCCGGGATTACTGGATTCCCAGAGGCTGGTTCGCCTATTACAGAAGTTTGAATCTGCCCATCTATCAAAAATGGAAACTCGCAGGAACACAGCTTAAAGACACCATCATTCGTAACATGACATCAAATCCGAATATCAAAGACTCCAATACAAAATTCTATGACAGATACTTTCGCTGGGCCACACGCTGGCAGCCTCATATGAATTATTTAGAGAGAGATGAAGGACTCAACATCTATGCCAAGAGACGGTCATCACGAGCTTCCAGGTTGTCCAACCGTCGTAAATTGACATTTGTTGAAGAGACTCCAGAACTCATGGATGAGACGGCTCGAGGCCCCTGGCTCGATTTCCTCGTCACACAGGGTTTGACCTACCTGTTTGCACACGTGGAATATCTTTCTCAGGCAGATTATAAAATCGTCCGGATCGAAGAAGAAATCCAGGGCCGAGTGTCCATCCAGTTCGTCAGGGATCGTCCCGGAGAAATCAAGACAAAGTGATCTGAAAATAAAACAAAAAAATATAACATATTTGTACAAATATTGAACATGATTTGATATAATACAAATAGGAAGCATTAACCAGGTCCAATTCCGATGCAAATTCAAATAAGACTGCTGCTATTGATCGAAGATTTTTCCATCTACGATCTCCTTATGAAATCTTCAATTGCGGATAACTGTGAAGTTTTCTTTTTAGAAAAAATAGAAGATGCCTCCACCTCCATAAAGGCCAAAAATATCAATGCTGTGATCATCGATATAGACAGGAATAAAGGAGAAAGGTTTAACCTCCTTAAGGATTTAAAAAAATCTGACCGGTTATTGAATGTCATCATCACAGGTCAACCGCTCGGTACGAACGATGTCATGGAATTTATCAATCATGGGGCACTGGGTTATTTAGAAAAACCTGTCAAACTCGAAGAAATCGAGAAGATACTCGAAAAGATTGCCGAAAAAAGTAAATTGAGACGGGAAACCTACAAGTTAGAAAAAAAACTTGAGAAAAAATATTACTTTGAAGGGATGGTGGGAAAGAGCCCGCATATGTATGAAATTTTCTCCCTTATGGAAACTATTGCTCCCTATTTTTCAACGGTTCTTATCACCGGAGAAACAGGAACCGGAAAAGAATTGATCGCTAAGGCCATCCACAATCTCAGCCCATTTAAGAATAAAGATCTTGTTGTCTGCGACACAGCTTCCATCCCGGAAAATCTCGTTGAATCAGAACTCTTTGGTTATGTGAGGGGAGCTTTCACCGGAGCAGACCGAAATAAAAGTGGATTATTTGAGGAAGCCCACGATGGAATTATCTTTCTGGACGAAATCGGAGAAATCCCGCTCACCACTCAAGCCAAACTTCTTCGGGTCCTCGAAAACGGTCAGTTCAGGCCGTTGGGCTCCAATCAAATTGTAAAAGTGAATATCAGAGTCATTGCCGCCACAAACCGTGATCTGAAAGAAAATGTCAAAAGTGGCAAATTCAGGCAGGACTTGTATCACAGACTCAACAGAGTGGAGATCCATCTTCCTCCCTTAAGAGAAAAACCCGAAGACATATCCTTATTGATCAGGCACATGCTCAATATAATGAGTAATAAAATGGATAAAAAGGTATACGGCGTTTCTCGAGATGTGCAAAAACTATTCCTGAAGTATGATTGGCCAGGAAACATAAGAGAGCTGGAAAATGTCCTGGAAAGAGCATCCATTTTAACCAAAAAGACCTTTATTGACTTAGGTGATTTACCTAAAGACCTCCTGGATTACTCTAAATCAAAACTTAAAATGCCTTTCTTTTCTAGAGAAAACCTCGCCACTCTCGATGAAATGGAGAAGGAATACATCTCTTTTCTTTTGAAAAGAACGGAAAATAACTTGAGAAAGACAGCCATCATTTTAGATATCTCCCGCACGACCCTCTATAATAAACTCAAGAGATACAATATCCCCTTTCGTGAATAGGGCTTTATGTTCACTTTGTGAACATTTTACAGAAATAAGAGCCCACAAATGGACATGCTCATTTATTGAACAATCTTCTTATAACACTTAACTTGTTTAATATCAACTAGATAAAATATAACCCTTCATTGTGTTCACATATTGAACACTTTTTCTTGAATTCCCACTGTTTAGACCCAGCCTAATTTGTTTATTATCTACTAGATAGCCCAATTTCATATTTGGCATCTTTCTTGCTTTTAATTTTGACATGTGTACGAGGCAAGGAGAAACCAGGATGGAAAAAGGAAACGGGCTAGGATTCCTTAAAACAGTAATCATGGGAGTATTGATGATGGCTATTGTGATCAATGCTCCCATGATCGCCAGCGAGAAAACATCGGAGAACGATCAGGTTTTCTTCACTGAAATTTTACAAGAAACAGTGATTATAGATTCCGGATTTACACCCCCTGCTCCCAGCGCAACAATCGCTTCAATGGATATCAGTTTAGAGGAGACAGAAATCACATCAAATGCCCGATCTCTGACTCTTTTCCCCCAAAGACTCAGCCTTCAATCCTATTCCATTTCTCCACAAGATATATCCTTCAGCCCCAGACAAAGAGGAAGCTCAGGATTCACGGCCGCCTTGGCGTCCACCGTCCTCCTTCATGCGGCCGATTATTACACAACCGTGAATGCATTGAAATACAGCACTCTTAAAGAAGGCAATCCCTTCATGAAAAAGATAGTCGACAACCAGCTTCTCTTTGGAGCCATAAAACTCGGCGTGGCAGGATTACAGGTCACCCTTCTGAAGGGCCTCTATAAAAAAAACAAAACCCTGGCCTGGATTGTAGGAACTGCGATGAATGTGGCCCTCTCCGCCGTGGTCGCCAATAACTTCAGCAAAACCCAGAAAGCTAAATCTTGCCTGGGATACTAATCCAAAAAAAGGGATTCTAGGGTTCAAGGATTCTAGGGTTCAAGTGTTTTTTTTATATTCTCCAAAACTTTGGCCATAACAAAAGGTTCTACATCCATTCCTAAACGAAAGTGCTGAGGGCTTTCAAACAGGCTCCCCGGGATGACAGCCGTATCAAAGTCTTTCCGAAGAATCCGAACCAGTTCATCACCGGATAATCCGGATTCAATTCGGGGAAAGCAGATGATTCCTCCTGAAGGCTCAATCCAAGATAAACGACTCTCTCCCTTGATGAATCCTTTGATGAGGTTTGTGTTTTGGTAGATCCTTTCCTTGTTCCTCAGTTTAATTGAAGCAAGTCGATCAAACATCTTGGATGAAATCAATTCTCCGATAAAAACGCCTTCCACAAGACTGTAATCAAGAAAAATCTTCATTTTTGCCACAATCTCAGAAGGAGCAAGAATCCATCCGCAGCGCAAACCCGCAAGGCCAAAAACCTTAGTTAAACTGGAGATGACGATAATATTGTCCGCAAGATGAAAAGAGGTCTGCCCGACTTCTCCCTCAAGGAATTCGAGATAAACCTCATCAACAACCAAGAAAACTCCCTTTTTTTTGCGATCCCGGCCATATCTTTTAGCGTTGAAGGGGAGAGAGACACTCCACTTGGATTGTGCAGATTTGTCAATAAGACAAACTTCACATTTTCAGACAGATGTTTCTCAAGTTCATCCAGGTTAAATGCATACCCTCGTTCATAACCTCGATCCAGACGAACGATCCTCCCACCAAAAGCCTGTGCAACAGCCCAGAGAGGTTCATAGGCCGGCTTTTCGACAAGAATCTCATCACCGCTATTGAGAAGGAGGGCACAAACCATAAATAGAGCATGAGACGTCCCTACGGCAAGCATCACATTGTCCTCGTGGACTTTATACCTGTTGGCAATCGCCTGAATAAGGGGTGGATATCCATAAGAATTTTCTCCAAAAATCTCCAGATCCTCAAAGTCTATACCCAGCTCTTTAAGCGACAAGTTCGATACGCCGCTGGGGCATAAATCATATTGGGCATGTTCCCTTGTCTTCATCCATTCCATATATTTGATAGGCCTAAATTCCATAATGTGTCTCCGTTTTACTTTTAACCATCTCATATTTTTTTTTGCCAATCAACTCAAATATCAACTATAATGAGAGGAAAGGAGAAGACGATGAAAAAAGTCATCTTTCTGACCATCCTGACAATAGGACTGCTCACACTCCACCAATCCTGGATATTTTCTCAATCAGCTGAAGATATTCTCGAAAAAATGATCGACGCTCAAGGTGGACGCAGTGCCCTGGAAAAAATTAAAGACACCATACTGACCGGATATATGGAGATGATACAGATGGGTTTAGGAGGTTCCCTCAAAACATACCAGAAGGAACCCAACAAACTGCGAATGGATGCCACTGTTCAAGGCACTGTGGTCATTCAATCATTTGATGGAGAAACCGCCTGGATGACAAATCCTTTGACAGGATTGACGGAAGAAATGCCCCTGGTCATGGCTGAAGATTTCGGCCGGAGTGCTCTGGGAAACGATGCTCTTCTGGATCCAAAAAAATTCGGAATTACCTACATTCTAACAGGGAAAGAACTTTTAGAAGACAAGGAATATTTCGTTCTCTCTCAGAATTTTTCTGATGGATTTAAAGCCAGTTTCCTCATAGATCCTGAAACATTCCTCATGTATAAAACGAAGACCACATCAAAAAATGAGATCGGTGAAGAAGTCGAGATTGAGACAATTTTTTCTGATTATAAAAATATCGAAGGCATTCTCATCGCCCACAAGCTCGTCACCTACCAGGATGGCAGTGAATTCATGAAGATGGAAATAACCAAAGTGGAATTCAACACCGGATTGGAGGATTCATGGTTCAAAATGAAATAAGCATAGGCAGAAGTAATCTAAAAATGAAAAAATTTCTCGTATTTGTTCTTTATTTAATCTTTGTCTTCACCATTTCATGTTCCATAAATCCTGTGACCGGGCAGAGAGAAATCAGCCTGATTTCAGAACAGGGAGAAATCGCACTCGGTGAAAACACGGATAAACAAGTCCGTGCTCAATACGGAGTCTATAATGATCCTGTTTTGACCGGATATGTCGAACGTGTCGGAAACAAACTCGTTCCTTTCACTCACCGCCCCCATCTCACATACCATTTTGCGGTTCTCGACACCCCAGTGATCAATGCCTTCGCTGCGCCGGGCGGGTATATTTATGTCACGCGGGGAGTGCTAGCCATGATGAATTCAGAAGCCGAGCTGGCCGTCCTTCTCGGGCATGAATTAGGCCATGTTAACGCCCGTCACAGCGTCAGAAAAATGAGCCAACTGATCCTTGTTCAGCTCGGATTGGCTGTAGGAAGTGCATTGAGTGAGGAATTTGCAAAATTTTCCGGATTGGCCGGCATCGGAATCCAACTCCTGTTCCTCAAGTTCAGCCGGAATGACGAAAGAGAGGCCGATCGACTCGGTGTCGATTATTCCAGAAGTGGAGGATACGACCCGGGCCAAATGATCAATTTTTTCTCATCCCTGCAGGCTCTCGGTGATCTTTCCGGCGGACACAGCTTACCCGGATTCCTCTCCACCCATCCTTTGACCAGCGAACGCATTGAAAATACAAAAGCCATGCTCTTTGAAAACGACCGTCTTCTTGAGTACGGCCGAACGCCCTATTTCAACCAAATCGACAACATGATCTACGGAAGCGATCCAAGACAGGGATTTGTCGAAGGCAACAGTTTCTATCATCCTCAGTTGCGTTTTTATTTTTCGATTCCTCAAGGATGGACAGTCCAAAATACGCCTGCAAATGTCACCCTGATCTCACAGGACGGAAACGCAGCCATCGTTCTGCTTGCGGAACAGAGCAAAGATCAGATCAGGGATTATGCAAAGAGAAAGGCCTTATCTTTTGAAGGACACATTTTACAGAGTGAAAGAAGTCAGACAATTAACGGCATGGCCTCCTACCTCCAATCTCTGGATGTTCCTCAGCAGGAAGGAGAAAACCTACGTGTCATTTTGTCGTGCATAAAGAAAGGAGAATACATCTATTCGTTCGCCTCCCTGAGCACGGTTTCAAAATTCAGCAGTTATGACTATACGTTCGGAACGGTCATTGGTTCCTTTCGGGAATTAACAGACAGGACCTACCTTAACCGGCTACCCAAGAGGATCAAACTTGTCAAAGCAAACGGGCAGCAGACACTCCAATCCATGTTTCAAAGAGCCGGAATGAACAAAGATCTGTGGCAAAATTTTGCCATCATGAATGGATTGCAGCTGAACCAGAGACCTGAGTCAGACCGACTCATTAAGATTATAAGATAGCGAAAGACGCTAGATCTCCGCTTCTTCCAGGACATTGCAGGCCAACTTAAGGGCCTTCATCCCTTCTTCACCTGTCACTTTTCTGATCTTTCCGTCACGAATACATCTGAAAAAATTCTGGAGTTCTTTTTTTAAAGGCTCTTCTTTTTTTATTTTTAAGGTTTTTATATCCGTTTGAGGTCCGTCTAAAGGAAAGACTTTGACCTCTTGATCTATATAATCGATAGAGTAGTAAGAACTGTGTTCAAAGATCCGCATCTTTCTCACCTTTCCCTGGTGAACCCGGCTGGCCGTAAGGTTGGCCACACAACCTGAATTGAATTCCAGCCTAGCATTGGCGATATCGATCTTGTCCGAAAGGACATGAATTCCTGAAGAACGGATCATCTTAACTTCATCTTTAACCAGGGCCGTAATAATATCCAGATCATGAATCATCAGGTCAAGGACAACATCAATATCCAACGACCGCGCCGAAAAGGAACCCAACCTCTGGACCTCTATAAATTTTGGTTCGGAGATTTCCTTCTCTATGGCTTCGACGGCCGGATTAAATCTTTCCAAATGGCCGACTTGAAGGATGAGTCCGCTTTTCTTTGCCGCAACCACAAGATGTTCGGCTTCCTCGACCGTATCCGTCATGGGTTTTTCGACCAGTACGGATTTCCCCTCTTCCAGCAGCTTTAAAGAGATGGCAAAATGTTCAGAAGTCGGAGTTGAGACAATCCCCGCATCGATTTCGTCCAGCATATCCTCAAAATTCTCAAAGTATTTTACATTGTGGCGGTTCCCGATCTGCATAGCCCGTTTGAAATCGATATCGGCGACTCCCTTCAATTCTGCCTCTTCCAAATAAGACAGGATACGGGCATGCTGCGTTCCTAAGTACCCCACTCCTACAATACCTACTCGAATCTTATCCATTGTCCATTCTCCATTCTTGTTTCAACTCAATCACTCGCCTCCTCGTACTATGACAGCAATTCCGTTGGCATCAGCAAGGGATACGGCCTCTTCCTTTTGAAAAAAAGCGACATTGCGTGCTTCCAGACACAGTGCCGCACACTCAGCATCAATAAGTTCCCGGACGGTAGAGACACCAACTGCCGGCAGGTCGACACGTGGATCCTGCTGCGACCGGCTGAGTTTGATCACCACAGATCCCGGCCCGGCAAGCTCTCCTCCTCGCCTGATGGCTGCATCCGTTCCCTCCATGCCTTCAATAGCGACAACGGCTTTATCTTTTATAACGAGAGTCTGTCCGATATCCAAATCAGCCAGAACTCTGGCTTTCTCCCAGCCAAAATGGATATCTCTCTCGATTTGAGGTGATGGTTTCACTTCAGACAAGATCCCTTCGTCGGCAAATAAGGAAGACAGGAATTGAGTGGGATCTAAAACCGTGATTCCTCTCTTTGTAAGATAATCTATTGCCAGGCAAATCAGAGATGTAGGACTCTTGTCCTTACTTTGTGAGAGGATATCGAAAAGAACGGCATCAAAATCTTGCTCTTTATAGATTCTCCGATGGTCGATCTTTCCCGCAAAGAGCACTTCATCAATATTTTCCTGCTTAAAATAACTGATAATATCCTCAACCTGGTTGACCTTGAACCATTGGAGTTTCTCAATTGAATCAGCAAGAGCGGGATCGGCATCGCCTGTAATGCCGGCAACCAGACTGGAGCACCCCAGTTTTTCAACTTCTTTGAAAATGAAAAGAGGGATATCGCCGGAACCGGCGATTATTCCAATTTTTTTTTCCATTGTTCTTCAGCCTTCCTAACGATTCCTCTTGTTGACGATTGGATAAATTGAATAATCACATCCCGGTCTTCCCCTTGAGGGAACTCGTTTTTAATTCTATCCAAACCCTGATTCGTGTTCAAATTGGAGCTAAATATCAGCTTAAACATATCCTTGAGCGCACGGATCCTCTCGCGGGAATACCCTTTTCGGCGCAGACCAACTGCATTCAGGCCGTAAAACAGGGTCGGCCGTGAACCCGCCACTCTGCAAAACGGAAGCACATCTTGTGTGATTGTCGATACTCCTCCGATAAACGCGTGTAGACCTATGTGACAGAATTGATGAACAGCGGTCAGTGCTCCCACTTGGGCATAGTCTTCCACATAGACATGTCCACCCAGGGTTGCACCATTAATAAGAATCGTCTCATTTCCTATCCGGCAATCATGCGCAACATGTGAGTAGGCCATAAAGTAATTGTCACACCCAACCTCAGTCTTTTTTTTGCCGTTAACTGTCCCGCGATGGATCGTGACATATTCACGAAAGATATTCCTGTCTCCGATACAAACAGATGTCTCTTCTCCTTTGTAACTTAAATCCTGGGGATATGTCCCGATCGCACAGAAAGGATAAAAATGGTTGTCTTCTCCAATTTGAGTTTGTCCTTCGATGTAGGCGTGGGCACCAATCCTGGTGTTCTTACCGACCGAGACTTTTGCCCCTATAAAAGAAAATGGATCGATCTGGACGCCGCTTTCAATCCGAGCCTGAGGATGGACGATGGCAGAGGGATGTATGAGAATCCCATTCTTACTCATTCAATTTCTCGATATCTATCAGGGAGGCAACAACTTCGCATTCAACTGCAAGTTCTCCATCCACCAATGCTGTACCTTTGTAATGACAGAATCGATTCTTTAACCTGAGCATTTCTATTTCAAGCCGCAGTTGATCCCCTGGAACGACAGGTCTTCTGAATTTTGCCTTATCGATCTTGCTCAAAAAAAATATTTTATTTGCCGCATCAGGGAGAGAAGTGCAGATCAGAATACCTCCAGCTTGGGCTAGAGCTTCAAGGATGAGAACGCCGGGCATGACTCTTAATTCAGAAAAATGACCTAGAAAAAACTCCTCGTTAACAGTGACATTTTTAATAGCCACCAACGATTTCCCCTTTTCCATTTCCAGCACTCTATCCACAAGGAGAAAGGGATACCTATGAGGCAGGATTTTAAGGATTTTTTCTATACTGAGAAATCCGGAATTATCTAGAGGCTTTTGAGGCATCGTATTTTAGAATGATCTCCGCTGTTAGATTGATCTCCGGATTGAAATAAATGGCGCCACTTTGTCTAAGATCGAATATGAGATCAAGATTCCTTTCCTTCCCAACCACCTCTATAATTAGAATAAGCTCGGATTGGATCCTCCCGAAGAGTGTATCGGTCAACTCGCGGATTTCTCTGCTCTGGTCCTCGGCAAACCGCGTCCTCTCCGTTCTCTTCCTTTCTAAATCGGCCTGCATATTCCTCATTGATTCTTGAGTCAAGGTCAATCGCTGTGTATTGAGCCTTGTCTCCAGTATCCGCATATCCTCATCCATCTTTGCGATATCAGCTTCAGCCTTGGAATTTTTACTCTGGAGCTGAGCCATCACTTTTTTCCCCTCAGTAGATTTCTCCAGAACTTCCGTGGAATCGACGACGGCAAGCTGAAGCGTTTGTTGTGCAAACCCAGCAGAAACCAACACGGCAACGAAAAAGATGAAAACGATTCTTTTTCTTGCGCTTCTTATCATCTTTTTTCCTCCTCTTTATGAGTTATCTAAAATTCACTATACCAATTAAAATGTGGTTCCGATGGCGAACCGAAAATTAAAGTTATTATCACCTTCATAGATGCGTCGATTATTATAAGCAAAAATGAGTCTGAATGGAACTCGTAATGCAGGAATGAAAATTCGAAGTTCCAAGCCTGTTGAAAAGTACATATTGTTTATACTGATTTTCTCATCCAGAGCATATGCATTCCCTGCATCAAAGAACAAAATAGAGAAGATTGGACCGCCGAGAGGAATGATATACTCTGCGTTAAAAACGAGCGATTTTGATCCACCGATGTTTGATCCCTGCTCACTGCGCGGCCCAATAGAATAGATAGTGTACCCCCGGATAGATCGTTCACCGCCGAGGTAGAATCTCTCCCAAAACGGAACCTCTTCATCTCTGGTGGGTTTGACAAAAGAATATTCAGCATGAAAACCTAGCCGAGTATTTTTGATTATAGGTTGATAATATGACAATTCAAACCGTGGCTTGATCAGATGGATTTCGCCTCCAAGAATGCCGCCGGCAAATTTGGCGGACGCCATAAACATTGTTCCCCGGGAAGGAGTGAGAGGGCTGTCGATGGTGTTGCGGTAGATGGTGGGCGTGAAACTGCTGATTTTGTAGTTTCCCATCCCGAACATCATACCCCAGACAGGATCGATGACCGGCGGATCTTCTACCCCATCCTCTTCATCGGCTCCAGGTAGTGTGATTTCAACATCTTCAAAACCGTAAGAAAAGTTTCCTCTTAAGAATCCCTTGATCCTGGCACCAAAAGTGAAATCAATCCCCCGGCCTTTCCTGTCATAGAGAAAGGGATAAATGATATCTCTGCTGAAAATGTTAAATCCGAGTGTGATGGGAAGATCAAAGAGATAGGGCTCTGAAAAACCAAACGAATAGTTTTTGACTCTCTTCCCATGCTGGAACGTAAGATCCAGTTTTTCTCCGGCCCCTAAAAAATTTACGGTCGAATAGCTTAAAGCTACAAACGTGCCCTCATACCCACTGTATCCCGCCGAAAATTGGATATTATTTCTCTGCAGCTCCGTCAGCCTCAAATTCACATCGAGCTGGGTAGGATCCTGAGGATCTGGCTTAATTTCAGGCTCTCCTTCTATTTCAACAAGCCCGAGTTGTTTCATACGGAGCAGGCTGTTTTTAAAAGCAGAAAAACGGAAACGGTCTCCTTCCTTGATAAGCATTTCACGCCGAATGACTTTGTCTTTGGTGTAAGTGTTGCCTGTGAACTCTATCTTTCTGAGATAGGCGACATCGCCTTCGTAGATATTAAAAGTCAAGTTGACAATCTTTCTTTTCGGATCGAGGTTTTCCACCGGAATAGCCTGGGAAAAAAGGTAGCCTCCATCCATGTACACTTCCCTAATTTTTTCAACTGCATCTTCTCTGACTTTTGTGGTATAATATTTACCTTCTTTCAGCTTAATTAACGTCAGCAGTCCTTCTGTTGAGATAATCTTATTGCCCTCAATTTTAATCTCGCCTGTCGTGTACCGGCTGCCCGGATTGACTGGGATAATAATCTTTTTCATTTTCCGTTTTTTGAGAAAGATATTACTCTTTTCGATATCCTCGATTATCGGTTCTCCAATAACGGCTTCCATGTATCCGTATTCTTGATACTTCTTCTTCAGACTGACCATATCATCAGAGAGCAAGCTTTCCTTGAAGTTATCCTTGCCGGCTATCCAGGAATAAAGGTTGTGCTTCTTGTTTTCCTTAATTCCACTCATAAGAATACCTACACGCAGCATGGGTTGGCCCTTGAAATAGATTTCACCCACCTTGATTTTAGGCCCCTCATCGATATCAAAAACAATCTCCAGTTCGTTGGAGCCTTTTTTATTTTCCTCGATTTTAACCGTTCCTGTGGTCAATCCTTTTTCGAACAGAAGTTCCTTAATTGTTTCTTCGATCCTCTGTATTTTATAAGGGCTGTAATAAGAATAGGGAAGAATGTATACGTTTTTCTCTTTTAATTTTTTGACGATATCATCCTCTTTCAGTTTTTTTCCGGTCTTGTAGACAATCTCTTTGATTACGGGATTCTCTTCCAATGTGATTTTTACGATTTTCCCCCTGGTTCCCTGCTCTTCTTCGATGATAATGTTGGAGAAAAATCCTGTGGCCCACAAAACTTTAAAATCTCTCTTAAGCAAATCGGGATTGAAATAATCCCCTTCCCTGGAAGAGAGATAATAAATTATAGTATCATCTTCAATCCGCTCATTTCCAACAATGATGATTCGCTCTACCATTTCCTGGCCAAACACAAAAAGAGGCACACACAATAGAATTACAGCTAAAGCGATCTTTTTCATAACAATCTCCTTATACCACATTCACCTCTTTTTTTCAAAGGTAAACCAGAGGTGAAACACTTATATAGAACTTTGAGGAAGGGGAAAAAGTTTCAGATGCCCATTTTCTAAAACATAGGTTTCATCGCAAAAGCGGGCGACTTTTTCGTTGTGCGTGACAATAATTGAAGACAGCCCTCTTTTTTTGTGGAGATCACGGATGATTTCCAGAACATGCTGACCTGTTTTCCAATCTAAATTTCCGGTGGGTTCGTCCGCCAGGAGGATTTTCGGGACATTGATCAAGGCGCGGGCAATGGCAATCCTCTGCTGCTCCCCTCCCGAGAGTTGAAACGGCTTGACCTGAGCTTTTTCTTCCATGCCGACTTCTTTGAGGATGTCCAGCGATATCTTAAAAGCCTCTTTTTTATCCAGGCCACGGATCAACAGGGGAAAGCTTATGTTCTCCAGTGCCGAAAACTCCGGCAGCAGATGATAAAATTGAAACACAAATCCGATGTCCCTGTTTCTGATCTCCGCAATGTCCTTATCGCTCCTGGAAAAAAGATCTTCTCCATCCAGGTAGATCGTCCCTCCCGTCGGACGGTCTAAGGCCCCAAATAAGTTGAGAAGAGTGGTTTTCCCAACACCGGATACACCCATAATGGCAATCAGCTTTCCCTTGTCCAGTTCAAAATTGAGATTCTCAAACACTTTTAGAATCCCATTGGGCAGGGGGTATTCCTTGCAGAGAGACTCTGCTTTTAGGATGTTACTCATATTTTAATGCCTTAACCGGATCGACCTTTGATGCCCTGTGGGCCGGGAAAATAGTCGAGAGGAAGCTGATCAAAAGTGTAACCAAAATGATGAGCAGCAGATCATAAAACTTTATACGAAAGGGCACAAACGCAATCTCATAGATGTCCGAAGGCACTTTGATCAATTCGAAAGTATTGGCGAGCCAACACCATACCAAACCCAGAAACGTGCCGACGGCCGTCCCGATAATACCAATGAAAGCACCCTGCAAAAAAAACACTTTTTTGATGCTCTGGGCTTGCGCCCCCATGGCTTTTAGGACTCCGATATCTCTGGTCTTTTCCATTACCATAAGGATGAGAGTGGCAATGATGTTGAGTGCGGCGACAATAACAATCAGAGTGATGGTCAGGAACATCAATTTTTTTTCAAGTTTTAGGGCCGAAAACAATGATTCATTGAGCTCCATCCAAGTGGTCCCATAGACTTTGCCTGGACGGATGCTTTCCACTTCTTCCTTCATGGCAGGAGCTTTAAATATTTCGGAGATTCTGACCTGGATCATGTTGACTTTGTTATCTAAAGAAAATATCTTTTGTGCTGTCTTAAGGTTGATCAGCGCACTCGTTGAATCAAATTCATAGAGTCCGGTTTGAAAGATTCCTGTCACTTCGAATTTCCTCATCTTGGGCATCAATCCCATGGGAGACAACCGGGTGGCAGACGTAAAGACCCTGATGGCATCTCCAACGCCTGCTCCGATATTGTAAGCCAGCTCTCTCCCTAAAACTATTCCGGGCCTGGGGGCATCGGAATCGGGGATCTGACCCTGTTCAAGCTCATCAAGCCATTTGGATGTCAGCCTTTCTAAATCAAAATCGATACCTCTCAGGAGTGCCCCATCACTCTTATATGGGCCAGTGATTAGGACCTTATCGTAAATAACAGGTGATGCCATGACGACGCCCTGAATGGCTTCAATCTCTTTGATCAGATCCGGATAATTCTCTATCCCCTCCCCGGTCAGATCTGACACCATCAGATGCGCGGTCGAACCAAGAATCTTGTCCT
>Ga0114920_10000189_pt1 | contig 27504 bp, 23 predicted proteins | sample ChitaG_FD_88683 | JGI IMG/M metagenome (GOLD analysis project Ga0114920, IMG submission 88683) | Deep subsurface microbial communities from South Pacific Ocean to uncover new lineages of life (NeLLi) - Chile_00310 metaG | ecosystem: Environmental > Aquatic > Marine > Oceanic > Sediment ...
CCCTATTGCATTTGCAATACTTTCATAATCTGTCTTACATAAATACCCACTCTTCATATGTTCAATATCTTCTCTTATTCCAGTGACATCCGAACCTATGCACGGCAAACCACAACTCATTGCCTCAAGTAATACTTTTGGATGCCCTTCGTAATAGGAAGGTAATATAAAAACTTTTGCTTGATTGAGGATATGAGGCAAGTCAAAATTTCGTATATTACCTTTGAAAGTCGCATCTAAAGTATAATTATTTACAGTTTTCTTAATTTGGTTATCTTGACAACAGCCGCCCACCATCGATAATGAAATACGCTTCCTTTTTGTTTTCAAGTAGTAAATCGCTTTCAAGAAATTGCCTATATTTTTTTGCTTCCCTGCTCTACCTACAAAGATAAGATCGTACTTTTTTTGTATTCCATGATATGGTTTAAAAACATCAGTTATGACATAGTTGGGGATAACCTTTATTTTTTCTGGATCAACATTATATTGGTTTATTACGATATCCCGTTGCCATGAAGAAGTTACAATTCCCATATCTGCAAAGGAGAACGCTTTTTTCTCCAATTGACTAACATCGTTGATTCTTTTTTTATTTTTTAACTGATTTTTAATAAAATAACTAGGTAAATATCCACACCGAACTATTAGCTTCTTGCCAAAATGTTTTTTAAACCAGATAGGAATTTCTGAACCCTGAATTTGGTTAGTCTTAAATATATCACTTCTCACTAACATGGGCCAGTGGCGAATCAGCAGGTGGGCTAATTTTATCGGCATTGAACCCCTTCCGCAAATAGGATAAAGACCAACATTTCCCAAAAGGTCGGCATATTTGTAGTCGGCATGTCCCCCATAAGTTACAAAATTGACAGCTTTTAAATGCTCGGCAAGTCGCTGATAAATTGTAATTTCGCGCTCCAGGTTACCGACTTCAGCCCAAGTTTTTAGCCCAACACCTCCAGAAAAAAAAAGAGTTAGTGTGATGTCTGATAATTCCATTAGGCCTATTTCTCCAACACCGCCCATAGGTTTCCCGTATAAAGATTACGCAAATTCACCGTTTGCGTGAATAAAATGCGAGTGATAAGAGGACGTAATAATCCTTTTATTCCTGACTCTTCTCTGCTAACTCCTTCAATATCCATTTGTACGATTTTCATTAGATTCTTCGCAGAACGGCAGAGAATAGATTCCTCTGCGTCACCTTACGATACTGCTTGTTGTTTTTCAAAAGTTCGTACAAAGTCTTTCTGCGATGATTGGCCCAAGAGTAGTATTTTGAGCTCTTTACCATTTCTTCTCTTTCATTGAGTCTAGTCTATTTAGCCTTAATTTGCTTACTCCCTTCCACCTCCAAATCATCAGTCTCATCCTATAAGAATTGATCCTTGTAAAGAAACCTATTTTCTTAGGTTTGTATCTGTCGCTTTGTACATCTTCGTAAATTCTCTCTGCGAACTCATAATATTCTTGACCAACTTTTTTAACAGAAAATTCTGGAATCTTAGATTGGTAGTAATAATAATGTTGGGCCACTCTTTCTATCTTTTCGATTACATCTTCTTTACCACTGAATAATTCTCCCCCTTTCTGAACTAACTCCAGATGTCCGCCATCATCCAAGGCAACTGCTGGTAGGCCACAGGATAAAGCCTCAATCAAAGAGTTTGAGCAAGGGTCATTTTGACTAGCAGTAATATAAATATCGTATTGTTTTAAAACATCTGCTAATTTTTCAGAAGAAATGGATTTTACCCACTTAATGTTTGTAAAATCAATTGGTGAGTTTCCTACAAAAGTCATCTCGTATCTTGAAAAATCTAAATTTTGATCAAGAAATTTATATATCTCGAATCCCTTTCTCCAATTGGGAGACCAGCTAGTGGTAATAAGTTTAATTCTCCCACTGGGGTCAAACTTCGCCTTACCGATTTTGTTAAATATTTCATTGTCTGGAGCATTATGAATAACTGTTTCGTATTGTGAAGAGATATTGAAATATTTTTTGTTCTGTTCTCTGCACCAGTTTGACTGAAAAATGATTCCATCGACAAAGAGGTTATTAAATAGGGCTAAAATCTTATCTATGGCCTCATCTCTTCCTCTTACTATAGAAATCGGTCCATCAAGTCGATAAATTATCATTTTGTTAGGGTATTTTTGTTTTATTTTGAAACTGTATTCCAAATTATGATGGCTATTAAACAAAATTACCTCTCCTTTCTCTAAATCCTCCTCGTAAACATCTTGGCTATCAAACTCTTTTTTCAAGGCTTTCAAGAACTGATTTCCTCCTCCCCAGGGCCCTTTTTGAAAATTGTATAAAATATGAATTTTCATCTTTATTCGTAAGGATTGTTTTCTAATGTTTCTATCCCGTTTATTTTTGGAATTTGATAATTAGCTTTCACGCTCTTAAAAAATTCTTCCACTGCTTTATCTCTAAGTTCACGATATAAAGGATTACTTAAACATCTTATTGCAGAGGTCATTCTGTTTCTACAAAAGCTACAGATCGGATTGTAAGGTGATTCATTCACCGTAGAGCGGATATACAACATTGTAGGATGATTCCAAATGTCTTTGTGCAAATCCTTGAAATCATATTTCTCATAATTTATTCGTAAAAGCAAAATTCTATTACATACGGTAACATATTGAGAGTTAGGATGCTCTGCGCATCCTTTAAATTTAAGGGTAGTAAATGGGTCAAAACACCAATTTTTTTTTATTATTTGTTTATTGTATTCTGCTAACAGATTGGTGTTTCTATCATAATCTTCTGGCAAAAATGGTGGTAACGAAGGAACAATCTTTATTCCTATCTCTTTTGCTTTATTATAGACTTTTTGGAGAATTTCATTTCCTTCTTTTGGAGAGAAATAAAATGAAATTTCCTCCGACAATTGATTTCTTACATCATAATAATGGTTTATATTGATATAGTCCACTTTTAATTTCTTTCCTAATTCTGGGTACTTAATGGCATCTTTTGCATTAAGCTTGCTTAAAGCGAAAGTAAGCCCAACCCGTGGTTTTTCCTTCGCTTGTTCGTTCTTCTCTTTTGCAAGTTTTCCAATATTCTTAATCAGGTTATCGTAGTTGCCTCCTACCAAATATTGATATGCTTTTTTTGAGGCACTATGAATCGAAATTAAAACCCCATCAAAACCTACTTCTACCATAGCCCTTATATTACGATCCGTAAGCAAAAGCCCATTAGTATTAACTGAGAGAAAAATTTCTGGGTTTTTATTTTTCAAAAACCTAATAATATCCGAAGAATTAGGGTTTAACAAAGGTTCTCCAGTCGCCCCATAGAAAGCAAGGGATTTCATTCGGGAAAGCAAAGGATAATATCCTTTCAAGATTCTTAAATTAATAAAATTTTTATATTGAATAGGATATTTTTGAAACACATAATGTATCTCACAAAACCTGCATCTAAGATTGCACGCATCTGTCAAGTTTAAGACTCCTTTGTATGGATAGGAAGATAAATATTCTTTACCTTTGCTAATTTCTATTTTATTGAGAAGAATATTCCTTCTTATTTTGCTTATAGGAAGTATCGGAGTTAAATTACCTACTAATCTTGAGAACCATCTATTCTCTAAAATACTCTTTAGTTTTTCAAAAATTCTCTTATTCATATTCATAATAAATTTGAGTAAATTTCTTTAAAGTATCTTCGCGCAATCTTCTCCCAAGAGTAATTTTGGGCCGTAGTGAGACTATTTCTGACCAAGGTATTTCTTAAGTTTTCGTTTTCCATAATTCGCATTGACTTTCTTACGATCTCTTGAACATCTTCTGGCTCTGCTAGTAATACCTCTTTACCGTCTTTTACCGTATCCTCAACCATGCCAACTTTTGTGCTTACAGTCGGCACACCACTGGCCATTGCTTCTAAAATCGCTTTTGGACCTCCTTCTATTCTGGAAGTTATTAGGTAGAAATCTAAGGCGCCATAGTATTTTGCCACATCTTTAAAATCCTTAAGATAGCCAATGTTTCCGTAGGGGATACCTTTTCTTTCGAGATTTACTTTAACATATCCCCGAGCAGGACCTACTAATAGAACAAAAATGGGATAATTTTTTGCTAACCTTTCAACTACCCTGATAAAAATATCCGGTCCTTTAACTAATTTTGGCTCTAGTCCTTCAGCCCACCCCACTCCATTTTTTTGAAAAGAACCCACCACTAGTTTGTCTTTTGCGATGCCCAGTTTCTCTCTTAGTTTTTGTTTCTCTTCGAACGAGACTGGTTTAAATAAATTCAGATCCACGCCAAGCGGAATGACGACTATTTTTTCTTCTGGAATACCTATTTCTATAAGTTTCTCTTTCGTGACCGTAGAGGCAGTATGAACAACATCAACATATTTCTGTGCTTCTTTCACAAGTCTGATCCTTGGATCATCTGGCACGACATGAAACCATGTCAAAACAACCTTGTTGGAGCTATGCGGTATCCGAAATCCTTGAGAAGTTAGAAAAGTATTCACCGAGCCAAGATGGATTATTTGGTTATGGATGTCCTTATGTGCTGTAGTTATTTTAGCTTTTAATAATTTTTGATTGTTTAGGTTTTTCGTTATATATATACCATCCTGTCTGATGGACCAGTTCGCTGACTCTGTGACGTAGAACAACATAGAATAGGGCTTTTTAACCTTGTTACATGCGATATTATTAATCCAATCGCGTAGCAAAGTGCATAAGGTTGTTAATCTCACTTTTGAGTCCCTGCTTTTTATTTAATAGCCTACAAAATAAGTGCTCTGCCAACTATGTTATAGGTTTGTCGGCACTTAATAGGCATACAGCTTCTTTCTCTTCATTTCGATAATATAGCCGGATCTGATTGATTCAATAATTTCTGGGAGTATTTCTTTATCATCAGGTAAATGGTATTTCCAAATAGAGAGCTTTGGCTTATGTTTTTGCGGTGAACCCCTAAAACCGGACAAAATGGGTTACAGCCCTCAAGTGTCTAACAGGACCAAATAAATCCCTTCTCAAAAGTGCCCAAGGGGGGTGCGAATTGATGAAAATGGCGCGAGCACTCTTTATCATAAGTCTAAGGAAAGTCCTTAGAGCAGCTTACAGAAAACACGGATCTGCGTGATCAAATAGAGGGAATCTGTGCGGATTTTCCCCGCTATGGATATCGAAGAGTAACTAAACAGCTACAATAACAAGGCTGAGAAGTTTTCCACAAGAGAGTACTCAGGGTAATGCGAGAAAACGATTTGCCCTGCCGGATTAGAAGACGAAGGGTTAAGACTACCGCTAGCGATCATTCTCATCCCATATTTCCCAATCTCATCGAGAATTTGGTGATCACCTCCATAAATCAGATCTGGATCTGCGATATCACTTACATTTGGATTCTGACAACCTTTGTTTGTCTGGCTATCATTCTGGATCTTTACTCTCGTAAGGTTATCGAGTATGCTCTATCAAGACATATAGATGCAAAGCTAACTCTTCGAGCGTTGCGGATGGCTATAAGGGATAGAAACCCAGCTTCACGCTGTATCCACCATTCTGATCGAGGCATTCAATACGCCTCATCTGATATTTCAATGAGCTGAAAAAATATGGTTTTCAAAACAGCATGTCTAGAAGAAATAATCCCTATGACAATGATACCTGTGAAAGCTTCATAAGAACTCTAAAGGATGAGAAAGTATATCTCTGGAAATATAAGACCATAGAGAATACTAAAACAAGTATTTACCATTTTACCAAAGATATGTGCGATGAAAAACGACTACCCTCGTCATTTGAGCTATTGTCCACCAATTGAGTTTGAGGAGCTGTTAATGGAAAATCAAGAATCAACCGTGTCCTGTCACATCACTCTAATCTGTTCAATCACAGAAGGGCCATTCATAAGGTCCATTATTCGTAAGTACCTTGTTTTCCCAACTCTCTCTAAAATTGGGTAGCAATCCATCAAGATCGGGGAGATTAGGTCGAGTTATACAAATGTCCTTTTCATTCTCCTCTGCACAATTCTCACCGCTCCTTTTGCACCTAATTTTCTATTTCCCCAGTCGTCCCATCTACACTACAATTACCTTTCTCCTCTTCCTCCGCTTACAACTCAACTTTATCGTATTTATTTGTCATACTTTACTCCCTCTTACTTTTGACTGCTACTATTCCATAACCGGTAGTGAATTTATTAAAAAATTCATGCTCTTTAAAATATGGCTTCTTTTCCATCTCAAAAGCCTTTTTCTCTCCCCAGGCAACAGCTTTATGAAACAATTTTCTTTTCAATATGTTCTTTGGTTTTCCCTCTTTTTGCATCTCATAAGCAAAAGACTTTACCATATTTGCCAGAACGCTAAAAAACAAACCTTGCTTTTCAATAACAATATCAGAAAAGCTTATTTCTTCCAGAACAGTTTTCCAGTAAAAATCCGTATATCTTCCATAATCACAAGGATCTGGATGGATAGGGAACATAAATGGAACACATAAGAGTAAAATTCCTCCAGATCTTAGGACCCGGTAAGCTTCACGAAGAACTGTTTTTGGGTCAGGAACATGCTCTAAAACTTCAGAGCAAATTACTCCATCAAAAGTGCCGGCTTCGACAGGTATGCAAGCCCCGTCGCAAAGATAGTCTGGCTCTGCTTTTTTATCTATATTTGCATACTCTACGCTAAGGTCGTATTTCTCAATATTAAACCGTCCCCGTTTCCTTTTTTTCTTTCCTCCAATATCTAAAATCCTTCCATCTTTTGGAAAATATGAGACATTGCGCCCGTAAAACTCACCTACATAATAGCGGCGAACAGAATAGCTTATCGCACGGTGCTTGGGATTAATATCCATGTTCCTCATCCTCTTGCCAATCTAGGTGCTATCATTGTCCTAAGAGTCTCTTGAAGTCGATAATTAGTTTATCTTCGTTTGAAATAGAAGAAATGTAGCGCTTTGAATTCTCAGACAGTCTTTTTCTAAACTCATAAGATAATAACTTTCTAAATCCTGCTAAATATTGTTTAACACTATTTGCTGTCAGAAAACAATTCCTTTGATAAGGTATTCCGGCAAAAGTTTTTTTAAATCCGATAGTCGGGATTCCTCTTAAGAGAGATTCCAGCATTTTCATTTTACACCCCCTTCCAGCTTTCACTGAAATGCAAGAAATATCCATATCAGCTAAAAATGTGTCCAAGTCATCAACAAAGTCAAGAACAGTCAAGTTCTTTACCTCTATATTAGAATAATATTTCAAGGAATCTTTACCTATGATATAAAAGTGAAATTTGTTTGGAAAAGAGATATTGACCGCAGGAATAATCTTTTTGATCAAAATATTGGCGCCACTTCTGTTAACATTATTTGTAAAATTACTCCCCATATAGAACACATTCAAAACATTCTTGTTGGAAACCTGATGAAAGACAATAGTTTTAGGGAAAAGAGAAGGGAAATACAATGCATTTCCCTTCGGCCAATACCATCTTTTGTAACTCCGAACATCACCGGGAGAAATACTCAAAACAGCAAAAGCATTCTTGAACATCAACTTTTCATTTCGATAAATACTTACCCATTGGGGAAAGGCATTTTTAATTCTCCTTATCGATTTTATAACATCATAATTTAAGTGTAATGCTTCTTTTTCTATGGCATGCATCAACTCAAAATTATGAGGTCGAAAAATAACCTTAGATTCTCCTACCACTAACCTTGTTAATAAATATGCGAAACGAGAATATTCAAAAAAAAGAACTTCTGGTTTTTCGCTGTCAATAAGGACTTGAATTGTCTCTATTGACTTCTGATTGATGAGAGGTGAAACCTGATACCAGCGGGTATAAATATTTTTAATGCTCTCTTCATTTCCTTTATCCAAAATAATTATTTGCTCAATACCGTAGTTTATAGAATCCTCTATAAGATTAATCCTTCGACTATTTTTGGAATAACAAAACAAGTAAACTTGATACCCTAATTTTTTGAAGAGTAGAATATGTCCCATAATGTCCTTTTGAGTTCCCTCAATAGGAGGAAAAACATAGCGAGGAGAAAGAATAAAAACTTTTTTATTATGCAACTAATTACTCTCCTGTGTATTTAGTAAATTAATAAGCCTAGCTCTTGTTGATTCTGCAATTAATTCCAACTCATAACAACATATAATTCTCTTTTTTATTTCTTCTTTATCTTCCCTGTATCTAATAGATTCTTGATAATTTTCTGCCACTCCGATAGGGTAAAGTGATTTCTTCTGCACATAAAAACCATTTCTGCAATAGCCCAGTTTTGTGATAAAGACTTATTTTTAAGAAGAAATTTGTTGAACAACTTCCAGAATAACGTTGGGAGTGGCCCATAAACATGATTTTCATCTACAACATCAAGTGAATTTAAGAAAGGGTATTGATTTAAACGTCTTAAATCAAAAAAAACGAACGTGATGCCCCTCCTTTAACATGATGTTTCCACCAAGTAAATTGAACTATATTAGGAGTAGAAATAATAAGACAGCCATCTTTTTTCAACAGTCTATAAACAATTTGTAAAGCTGAATCAACATCAAATATATGTTCTATAGCCACTAAACAAAATACAACGTCAAAACTGTTCTCATATTTTTTTATGATTTTTTTCATGTGGTTGTTCTAAATCCAGAACCTCTGCTACAAATCCCTTTTCTGTTGCTTTCTCAGCATTCATATGAGATATGTCAAAACATGCTCCATTCCACTCACATCTATCCCGCATAATCTCCGAAAATTCAGCGCTACCGCAACCTACATCAGCGACTTTTAACCCTTTCTTTAAGTGCTTATGATATAACTCTTCAGCTTTTATGAACCAAGATTTATTATATACAGGCTTTCTTTTGCGTGCCACCTCATTTTCATAATCTACTTTTGCCATGAAATTTCCGTTTCCGCCTTTTAGTAGTTCTTCCAAATCCAATCGTCACCTTGCTTTTACTGTCAATAACTTCCTGAAACAATTCTATTATTCGTGGACCTATGACAGTCCAGTCAAACTGCACGATTATCTTTTCTCTGGCTGCTTTTCCGGTTGTGTCTCGGTTTTTGATAGTATTTAGAACCGCCTCAGCCATATCTTGAGGCGCTTTACGGGAAACTATATATCCATTAACACCATGATCAACAGCCTCTGCCGATCCGGAATTTCGTGTAATAATTACAGGACAACCGCACGACATGGCCTCAATAGTGACAACAGCATAAGGATCTGCCCAAATAGACGGCACTAAAGTGGTAATCGCCTTGGAATATAGGAATCTTAACTCTTCCGCTTTCAGAAAACCAGTGAATATTACTCTGTCTTTCAGTTTGTACTGTTCAATGGTCTGCCTTATTTCCTCTGTATGTATGTTTTGCTCGTATTTTGGCCCGGAAAAAAGAGAAGAATTTCCTGCCAGTACTAGTTTTATGTCATCAGGAAGATACCGTAAAGTCTCCACAGCATAAGATTGTCCTTTGTTATGATGAATTCGGCTGGTAACCAAGATATACTTCTCTGGGATTGAATAATTTTTTAATATTTCTGGTCCATCTTTAGGAATAAACCATTTTGTATCGATGCCATGAGGAATGACCCGCGTTTTTTGCGGATTAAAAAAACCGGAATACATTTGAGATAAAGATACAATGGCATCGGCGCTGTCAAGAATCTTCTGATACTGACCATATCTTTTAACCAATGATTTTAAAGCCTTATAAACTTGTATTTTTGCATAAGGGACAGGAGATGCTAGATCAAAAAAAAGCCGTCCTACTCTTGATAGAGATTTTTGTTGGCTACCTAGCAATGCTTTGACGCGATTTTTGAAAGGTGGCCTTCGAAAAGAGCTGTTTACATCCATTGCAAGTTTACATTTTTTACAGGTCGTTGGACTTCTTTCATTATAACAAAGATCTTCTGAACCAGCTTTCAGAAAACGAATCCTTAAAGGACATAAGATACCCCAGCCATGACAGCAGTAAATAACAGGTATGCCAATTTTATGACTTGCCTTAATGATGGCAATTGAAGCATGATTATTCGCATAGACAATATCTGGTGCAATTGACCGAATGAGGGAGACAAATTTCTCCCAACGTTCTAAAACCAATTGAGGCTCTCTAATAGCGCCTACCATCAATGGAGTCCGTATAACGAACCCTTCCTCCATCAGTTCACGTTCGGGTTTACCTTCTATAGAGCCAGTTAAGAAAATGACTGTATACCTCTGTTCTTCTAAAAAATTTTTAAATTCTCGGACGTATTGCTGGATTCCTCCACCGATTGGATAATAGTTATCACAGGTAATCAGGATTTTTTTTATTCGCATATCTCATATAACCATTAATTTTGCCGAAAACTGCAGCAAACGTATATGGTAGCCATATTAAGTTTTTCTCAGATAAAAGCCGTTTAAAGCAGCTAATGATACCAGGAGTTCGATAACAACCAATCAATATATCTTTAAAGAAATGTCTAAAAGAGTTGGTCTGCCAAAAAAATCTTCTCATAAAAAAAAGATGATTTCTATTTGCATAAAAAAAATACTTTAAGCTTTTTCCTCGTGTAAATCCCCTTAGTCTAATAGAGCCCTTGTGCCAGATTTTTATCTCTGGATTTACAACTACTTTGTATCCACTTCGCTGAACTTTTAAACACAGATCGCTTTCGTATCGAAATCCCATCCCACAGGCATTATATATTTCATCAAATCCACCAACTTTTTTAAAAATATCTTTCCGAACAGCCATAAATGCACTTCGAACATGATCAACCTCTGTTATCCCATAACCTTCGGTCAAACTGAAGGACGTATTGAATTCGCCCTTAGCAGAAATTCTACCCGTTTCTGGTGGTAACGGTGACTGGCCCCTTTTTTTGACAACCTGATCAGGAGCTCGAAGTTCAATCCCCCCTACGATACCTACAGAAGAATCCTCCTTGTAAGTCCTTACTAACTTCCTTAGAGTACCTGGTTCTATAAACTCAATATCATCATCTAACGTTAGAAGGATTTCTCCTTTTGCATTTTCCGCACCTATGTTCCGGGCAAAAATGCACCCCTTGAGTATAGTTGATATATATATTATCCTTGTATCATTTTGTGAAAACGATTTTACAACATTCTCTGTGTTATCAGTTGAAGGACCATTATCTATTACAATCAACTCAAAATCTTTGTAACTCTGTGTTAATATTGATTGTATAGCTTTATAAAGCTGCTTTTCTCGATTGAATGTAGGAATGATAATTGAAACAAATGACATCGTATCTGCACACTTTAAATGTTCTCTCGCAACTTGCATCTTTGTTAAAAAGCCGGAACGATGGTTAAGATAGCGAGTATTTTTTACTTATGGACCTCCTTTTTTATCCATTTTGGGGTGAAGTAGTAGTAGTCTTTCTTAGCTCCTCGTTCTTCATTTATTTTTTGCCTAATGTCACAAGGATAATCGCCACCACTAGGACACATTTTACAAAACTCGTACTTATATCGATTTCCTGGCTTTGAAAGGTCTTTTACAAATTTTATATGGGATTCTGACCACCAGATTTCTTTTATACTATTTTTATACACATTTCCAATACTTACTGTATCTGTGCGGCAACACTGAATTACTTCTCCATCATATCTGATTATCAATCTAATTAACGGTTCGACACATGACTTGCCATACGCTTGCTTAGCAAAATCATCTATTGCACATTCATATTTTTCTTTAAATTTTTCTTCATCCATATTAACATCAGGTACTCTTGGGCCACCTGAAAACTTTATTTTTTTTGCTTTCCTCATTTTAAAAGTTAACTCGAGCTGGTCTTGCCGCCTTTCTTCTTCATTTGAAAAGTCATATTGTCCCATAACGATAAAATCAAGACATTCTGCTATCAAATCAGCAAATTCTTGGCTCCCTTTTCTTATCAAATCCGCATTAGTATAAATATAGGGGGATAATCCACATTGTTTCGCCATTAATGCGAAACCGTATACCCGTTCATCTAATAATGGTTCATTGTTTCTATGAAATCCAACCCGTCCAGCATAACCTAGATCTTCTAACTGCTCTAATACATGCACCACTTTCCAGGTAGGCATTTTTTTAACTGTATGTCTTCCATATTTATCTTTTCTAATTCCAGAACGATCTTTGTTTCTCATACAAAACCAACAATCTCTATTACAATCTGATATGGTTTCAAGTAAGACACTTTGCCACAAAGGAATAGTATTATCGTTTCTTAGAGCATTGCTTTGTATTCTTCTTCTAACCTTGTCGCCCATTGCTGTTAAAAAAGAGCCTAACCCATCATCTTTTAACTTCTTAAAAGCTTTTATAATCACGGACCTACCTCCTTTTTCAGCGTTTCTACTCCAAAAGCGATTATCATAATCATTGGATTGTGTCTATAAGGTCGCAAAATTTAGCTCCCTGTCTTTCCCAGTTCAGTTCTTCTGCGATTCTTCTTCCATTAAAGATAAGTTCCTCCTTGAGAGATCTATCTGTCCACAGTAAATATAAAGCTTTGTTAATTTCGTCTTGTGTATAAGGATCAACAATTAAAGCATCTTTTTTGTCTCTAAGTATTTCGGTTATGCCGCACTTGTTGCTAAGAAGAATGGGGCATCCTGCTGCCATAGCGTCGGCAAAAACAATGCCCCAACTTTCTCCCTCAGTGCTGGGCAGAACGAAAACTCTGGAATGTTTATAGAATTTATATATTTCTTCTTGGGGAAGCCTTCCCAGAAATATTATGTCATGGAAATCATTGGCTGAAACAAAATCTTCCATCTCCTTTCTTAATATCCCATCGCCTATAATTACTAACTGTACATCTTCCCCCTTACTTTTTAAATAATCAAAGGCCAAAATTGTTCGCTTAATATTCTTCTTTTCTGAAAAATTGTGAACTGACAAAATGATTTTCTTTTCATTGTCTAATCTATATTTTTCTGCTATTTCTGAAAACATACAATTAACTTTATTGATCTTTGAAACATCTACCCCATTATGGATGACATGAATCTTATTTTTATCAGCACCTTCGGCTATTAGTTTATCTTTTACATAATTTGTAATGGCTACTAAAATGTCAGCTTTTTCGATAACTCTTTTTTCAAGGAATGGAGGATTTTTTATCCATCTATCGACTCCGTGAATTGTTGCAATTGTTGGTATCCCTGCATCAATACCAGGAATGGCGTTGATTCCCTGGCCATCTACTAAAGCAATTCCTGACTTATTTCTTAAATAATTGGTAGTTTTATTAAGGAAATATTCTTCCCAATGTCGCTTACGATATTTCTTATGTTTATAAGGATCACGATAGATTCGAAGGCCTTTTTCAAAAAACAGATTTCCCCCTTCTTTCTTAAAAAACCATTTTATCGCATATAACATTTCTACATGATGATTTTTAGCTAAATAATTGGCAATGTTCTTAGCTCGAGTTTCGACCCCGCCGTAGTTTAATCTGTAAAGCCAGCAAACACTTTCTATATACATGAATTATTGAATTCCTTTCGCTTTTGCCCAAAATCCAGCGACATAATGAAAAGGTAGAATCTTTCTTGCTAGAAAATAAAGGCAACTATGTAGATTATCTTTTGTTCTATCTTTTAGAAAGATATTTACGTCTTTCTTAAAACAATTATGAAATTCCTTCTCTACCAAAGCATGTAAATAATTCTTCATTTCTTCTGTTAATTTATTAGTTTTCCATGCCCAAGGTACCTTAGCGTAATTAAACTTTGAATAATCTACATTAGGAGGGATTAATCCTTTCCTTTCAAACAGATCATACAAATAAGTACCAGGCAAAGGAAGCACCTTCGTACACTGCATTTTTGCAGGTTTTATCTTCCGAATCAGTCTTACAGTGTCACTTATCATTTCGATATCTTCATCTGGTGCACCAATCATTATATATGCGCTGGCAGAAATGTTAGCTTTCTTACACCAACGAAAAACGTTGAAAATCTGCTGATTAGTAACGCCTTTCTTATAGATGAATTCTCTAATATACTCATTACCTGATTCAACTCCGATTGAAATGTCTTTTGCACCACCTTTTGCTGCGATATCGATCATCTCTTCTGTTATGATATTCGCTCTAGTATTGAATTTCCAAGATATTTTGGTCTCGTTTGCCAGAAGAAGCTCACAAAATCTCATGAAGATTTTTTTGTTAACAGTGAGAGTATCGTCATTAAACGAAAATCTGTTGACTCCGTAAATACTTTTCAAAAATTTTATCTCTTCAATAACATTTTCAGGGGTTCGGTATCTGATTTTCTTTCCAAATGTTTTATCAAGGGTTGGTTGGCAGTATGTGCATTGAAAAGGACATCCTCTACTAAACAAAAGATGTAACTTGTTAGTATTGGCAAAGTTATAGTATCTAGCAATGGGGAAAAGGTCTCTTGCAGGAAATGGAATTGAATCAAGATCATCGATAAATGACTTCCCTGAATTTGTTCTTAGTTGATTGTCTTCATCCAGAAAAGTTAAGCCGATAACATCTTCCGGGGAATCCCAACTATCCAATAGACTCTTTAAAACAGATTCTCCTTCCCCTTCAATTACATAATCAACAACACGTGAATCTCTCAACACAGACTCTGGCAATACAGTAGCATGTGGACCACCCCAAAGCACTTTCGAGTGGGGCTTTTTTGCTTTAACATACCGTGACAAAAATACTGCTCGTGCGTAATAGGGAGTCATTACAGAAAAACCATATAACTCAGAATCAGATTCATCAATCAAATTAAGCAGCTCCTGAGTATCATATAAGGAAGTATCTATTACATTGACAGAGTGGCTTGACTGCCTCAGGTATGCTGCTAGATAGGCGATTCCAAGGGGAAGGAATCCATTAAAGCCTTCTTTGATGTAAAGGAACGTTACTTTCATGCTTTCCTTCCTATTTTTAGAGTAAAAAAGTTTTTAGCGTTAACCGCCTTAACCTGATTTGCTCTTGAAAGGTAATTTGAGATTTTTTGCCGACAGTCTCGCCACGGTAAAGTTTATTCTGTGAAGGTAATAAATGCTCTCGATATTCACGACTTCAATCCTTGCTTCAACCATTTAACCTGCTATCACTATTTCCATAACTACTTACAATGTGGGAACATTTTTGACATGGTTTTGGAAGTTTTTCCCATTGACCATCCAAATGAAGTCGGCGATATTCTTGAACGACGTTGCTATTCCAGACATCTAGAAGACCTTGGTTGTTTGAATCTCCTATAATTAACTCACATTTACCATCTCTTGTACATGGCAGTACTTTCCCCTTCCACATAACAACAAGGGCAGCAAAAATGAAATTACATACTTCTATGTTTTTAATATCTTTTACCTCGTTAAAAACAGAACCACCCCAACCGTGATATAGATATGTTTTATAATCTATAGAATTACCAAACATTTGCCGTAATTTTTGCTTTTTATTTTCGTTTTCTCGATTACTATTTCCAAGTGTATTTATACGCAATAGAATATCTGATTTCATTCCATGTTTAACTCTTACCATCATTTTAATATTCTTACATGTTTGCTCAAATTTTCCACCTGCCTGATTTTTTTCATATTCTTCCTCGGTTGTCTCATTTAAGCTTATTACGATTTTTTTTAACCCTGCCTTAATCAATGCCCTAAAAAGTTCTTCAGTCATTATTGAAACATTTGAGTTAAAACCTATTTTAAGGCCTCTGGAGCTAGCGTAATCTACAAAGTCAACAATCTTTGAATGGAGCAGACTTTCTCCTAAATAATGTAAAGATATTTTTGGTTCCTTTTTAAAAGAAGATATTTCATCTATAATTTTTTTGTATAATGAGAAGTCCATGAAACCTTTTTCGACTTTAAAATCATACGCCTGGGGGCAGTTAACACATTTAAAATTGCAAATGTTTGTGGGCTCAATCCAAATAGCTTCAGGATAATACGCAAGCTCAGTGACCTTATTTTTCATAGCATCTTGCCTGGTTAGACATTTTTCTTTTTTCCCTAACAAATTTACTTTCTTTTTCCCTTGATAGAAATTGAAAATAATCTCATGAGTATAAACGCTGTTCTTTATATTTGAAATTGTTTCGGTATTTCCTGAATTATAAGCTTGTACAAACTCATTCAAAATATCCGCATAAGTTCCTCGTTTCATTTTCTCAATTTTTGCTTGCTTTGGGGAAATTGCTTCTTTGACCCTTTTAATTAAAGATTTAGGGGCCTCTTCTACTTTTCTTTTTTCAAATATGTGGAATTGGTCAAGAATAACTTCATAATTCGAAAAATTAAATAAATGTCTGATAACTTCTTCACATGCAATATCTGACGTCGTAACAAAAAAAGTGTGCAAATATTTTTTTGGGCTGTCTATTAAGACTAAGGCTACCGTATCCTCAACTTCCACATTATGGGTTAAATTATCTTTGAATCCAGTCACTCTGTCAAAAGAGAATAATTGACAGAGTTGGTCAAGTTCATGAATACCTGCGTAAATAAGACTGCCTCCGCCTGCATATTTTATTGTTCCTTTTCTTTCATCATAATATCCTTCTTTTCTTGGAACAATTACTTCAGTATGGCCTGAAATTAGTTTACCATATTTATTGTTATAAAAATTTTCCTTGAGTTTTAAAAAGTTTTGGTGATAGCGCCTTTGAAAATTAACAAGCGTAATAAGCTTTTTTTCTTTTTGAAGACTTACAAGCCTATTTAATTCATCAATATTTATACAGGCGGGTTTTTCCAATATTATGTGTTTATTATTGAGTAATCCTATCTCACCATATTTGAAATGATTTGAGTTGTAGGTGGATATGTCAAAAGCATGGATACTCTCTGATATAATATCTTTGATCTTGTCTGCATAAGAAATATTGAAGTTTTCAGCAAGATCCCTTGCTCTTTTAATATCTTCGCTATAAATAATCACTGGATTTGTGTTAGAATTTCGCAACAATTCCTCAATATGATATTTGGCAGCTGATCCCGTTCCTATTATTGCAAAATTTATCATAATAATTATTCTCCCGGAACTTGTTTTCTAATTTTTTACCTGACAAACAGATACCCATTTTTGTTAATAATTCATCAGAAAGAAATAACATCTGTTATATAATTCAATTGTAATGTTAAATTTGCATATTCAAACCTTAATTGGCTATTTTCTGGCTCTTTTACAAGAAAGGTCGCTGCGTTATTAAAATAAAATAAATGGGAATTTTGGTTTTTCTCGATTACAGCTATGTCGACCGTAAATACTTGCGGGTATAAATTCGCTTTCTTAATCAAAAATCTAATTTTACCATCTCCTGAAAGACGGTCGGATAAACTTATATTGTCTCGCGAGCTTAGATTACAAATCCGCTGGTTGTTAAAGGCAGTGTTTATTCCTACCCTGAATTCAGGATTTTCTATCACTTCTTCGCAGTGATAATTGAATTCTATAACAATATTCTCATGATACTCAATTTCGTTTATATCCTTATTTCTTCCTTCTTGATAAACACGACAATTAGTCAGAATGATATCTCCTGTTCCAACAAAAGTAGTAAGTTTTGAAACTTTTTCGCTTTGCATTTGGACACTCGCAAGTTCTCTTTTATTAAGCATATAACTATACTTTGAAATAATATCGCTGACGTCTCCTATCGCCTTCATATTTCCTTTATCCAATATCAGCGCCCTATTACAAACTCTTCTAACAGTTTCCAATGTGTGGGAAACAAAAACAATAGATGTCCCCCTATATCGTAATTCCTTGAACTTCCTCTGACACTTTTCCCTAAACTTAATATCTCCAACAGCCAGAATTTCATCGATTAACAGTATTTCGGGTTCGCAATGGATAGCGACGGCAAATCCAAGTCTTACAAACATTCCACTCGAATAATATTTTACTGGAGAATCAATAAAGTCGCCGATGTCTGCAAAATCAACTATGGAATCAAATTTCTTATTAGTCTCCCGCTTACTTATACCTAGAATAGCACCATTAATATAAATATTCTCCCTGCCCGTCAGCAATGGATGAAAACCTGCCCCTACCGCGATAAGTGCACCAACTTTACCTTTAATAGTGATTTTGCCTTTATCGGGCCAGAAAATACCATTTAGAAGTTTAAGGAGTGTAGTTTTTCCTGAACCATTAGGACCAATAATTCCTAGAGTTTCTCCTTTCTTTACCTCAAAAGAGATATCATCTAAGGCCCAGAACTCACTGTTTCTCAAGTTTTCAGAATGGGAACTCATTCCAAATATGTTTCTTCCAATATCTTTCATTCCATAAAGCATAGACCTTTTTAACGATTTGCAATATTTTTTGGAAACATGGTCAACTTTTATGGCAACCTCATCAGTCATTTTAGACTCTCTCTGCAATTCTTGTCTCCGTTAAATGGAATGCAATTAAACATATAAAAAGAATAATGAGTGATATAACACTTGCAATCAAAAAACCTTTTAGTTCGGGAATTTTGCCCATCAACACAAGGTCTCTGGGCGCTGAAACTAAATAATATAATGGGTTATATTCTGTAATACGTGCAAGAATTCCTGTTGTTGGTTTAGCGTATAAAACAGGGGTTAAAAACATTAAAAATGTCATCAGCATTGAGAGCATGTTTCCAATATCTCTCATAACTCCATTTAAAAGTGATAAAATAAAGCCAAGCCCGAGAGTGAGTAACATTATGGGAATTATAATTAGGGGAACCCATAAAATTGCTATGCTTGGTGTAATTCGATAATAGGCAAACAGAAAACCCACCAAAACAAGTTGGATGAGAAATGATACAAGAGACTGCCCGGTAGAGGCAATTACTAATGCTTTTTTAGAGAAATTAATCTTTACTATCATTGGACCGGCTTTCACCAATGAGTTTGAACTGGCCACTAGCCCTGTTGAGAATAGCTGCCAGAATGCCATACCCAGTATGGCATAGATTGGATAAGGCACATTAATATCGCCAATGGTAAATATACCGGAGCGATTCAAGATGATAAATGTGCCAACACTGACAAGCGGTATGATCAGTGCCCATAAAACTCCAATGAATGATTGTTTGTATATAGCAAAGAAATCCCTTTTGAATAACTGATAAGTAAGCCATCTGTTTCTCTTAATCTCATTGAATATCTCGCTGAAGATAGATAGATACCCTTTCTTCAGAGAATTATCCGGCTCGTACGTTGTAATTATCTTACTCATGTATGGCCCGATCTTTTTGCATTATTGTTCCGTCTTCCAGAATTCTTATGACCTTGTTATTCAATGTTTTTCGGTAAAGTCTGTTTTGGAGGCTCTTGATCACAAATTTTCATCTTCTCCTTAGCCTTTTTGCTAAGAATCCAATATAGCATCTGATAACAAACGGAGAAAGAAGCCACCTAATACACTGCAAAAGATGTTTTATACCATACCTTTTTATTCTGACAATCCAGCTTTTCATATTATTACAGAGATATTCTTCGGATATTTCCTCGAACCACTTTTTTTCGTTTACCTGTTTTCTCACTATTAGGTTGGATATTTTAAGGACAAAATCCAAGATTTCCTTTCTTTCCCTTTCATTCATTATATAAGGGACAAAATCTCTGTCTATCTTAACCGGGATTGTATCATAATCCTTTAATCCATTCTTCTCGATTTCTAAGGAAAGAATAATAGATTGATTAGTTCTTTTTTCTCGCTTGCCAATACATTCCTTAGGATTGAATTCAAACTGAAAATTCCCCAGAGAGTAAGCAATCAAACCATCTTTATATTCTTCTATCCCTTGGATTACATGCGGATGGTGCCCTAAAAGTACGGTTGCTCCATAATCAATTAATCTATGAGCCAGCTCTATTTGTTTGGAAGAAGGATAAAATACATTTTCGATCCCCCAATGCAGAGAAACAATAACGAAGTCACATTGTTCTTTTATCAATTCTATATCTCTCATAATATCCGCTGGCTCTAATCTGTTTATCCACACATTATTTTCAGGCAGTTCAAATCCACCTTCCATGTAGCCCAAGAATCCAAGTCTTATTCCTTGTTTCTTCAATATCACATGGTCTTTCGCAGGCTCATCGTTTGCACCAACAAAAGCCAGGCCTACCTTGCGCAGAACCTCCAAAGTGTCATGAAATCCTTCTACTCCTGAGTCCATTATATGATTATTGGCTGTGTTAAGAACGTCAAAACCTGCATCTTCCAAATAGCTCACTTTTTCCGGGGGTGAACACAGAACAACAGCCTTCTCGGCTTTCTTTCCTCGATTTGATAAAACGGTCTCCAAATTTCCGAAGAGAATATCCTTATTTTTGAGTATCTCTCGCACCTTATCGAAAGGCCGTTTCCCATCTCTAGTCTGTAGACAAATATCACCCGCAGCAATCAACCTTAGTGTCTTCATACAGAGAGTTCCTCTTAGTCTCCCCACTTGATCGGGAGTTTCTGAATTAGAAACCTGTACTTCCCGCTTTTAGCGGAGGGAATACGACCGAGAAAAAAACAAATAGTTCGACCTTGCCGCCTCATCTAAACCTCCCTTAAACCTTTCTCAAAAGAGTCTTTAGATACTTCGGATATTATCCACTTAAACTTACCAGACTTAGAAAGCTGAATGGATTGAACTATCTCAGTTTCAATCTTCATTTGGGGACCAAGGATATTCTGCAATCCTTGACAGAGCTGATGTAACTCATCTTCTAACACTTTTGAGCTACAGTTACCCCAAGAAGCAATTCTCAATTTGATATAATCTAAAGATTCTTGAATTATTTGGGTATCCTTGATCATTTTAAGGTCCTTAAAAGGCATTGTAATAACTGCAGGAGAAACATGTATTCCCTCAGGTGTAATGAGAAAGTCCTCTAATCTCCCCTCCACACTTGGAAAAACAGGAAAATAATTTCTATTGCACTCGCCACATTTCGAGTGAATTATCTGAGAAGCAATATCTGTAGTGCAGTAACGGATAAATGGATTGACGTAATTAAGAAAACTTGTTCCGATAACTTCATTAGTGTCGGTATCAACCTCGGTCATCCCGTACTGAGGCAAACAATGATAGTAATGAGTGTTCTCGCATTCTCCGGCCAAAACGGCCTTTTCTGCCATACCATAGTGGCTAAACACTCGGCAATCAAAAACTTCTTTGGTTATCTTTCTTTCCCATGAATAAACGGTTTCTGAGGCAAAAAGCACTGCCTTAAGCTTAAAAGGAACACGGAAGTCATATTGCTTTATCATCGAAGCAAAAATTGCGATAGTACTAGGGTAACCGTGGAGAAATTTTGCCCTAAAACGTCGTATGTTTTCTAAATAATAACGGATGATTTTTTTGTTATCTAGTCGAGGTGATAGCCGTAGAACCTTTCTAATCGGGTCGTGTTCAACTGGTCTATTCCCATTGATCATAGCACCTCGGAGTTGTATTAATCGATCGTTCGGTTCAAGTCCCACACGTGACCACTGGTGATAGATAAAAGCAAGTTCCTTTTGGCTGGTAGAAGGGTTTTCATAAAATTGCAGGGGCTTTCCAGTGGTCCCACTTGTACGGCTCATAGGTAGATTCTTGAGTTTAATGTTTCTCGCCACTAGCTCATGAAAATGTAACCTAAAATTATCTTTATCTAGATACGGCAATTTCTTCCAGTCGTCAAAATCCTGGATATCTTTTGGCCTTAATCCTCTTTCATCAAGTACCCTTCGATAGTACGGCACATTTTCATAAGAGTGTCTTAATAGTTTCTCTAATTGCTGCATCTGGTAGTCTTGCAGCTTCTCCCGACTCCACCACTGAGATTCCTTCAAAAAGTTGTAGGTCTCCCAGAAGACTTTGCCGTAACGAATAGAGGGAGGAATCGTACCGTAAAGATATCTGAGACCCTGCTTGATTGGATCGGGAAAAGATTTTGCTAAATCTTTTAGGCTCATGGGGTCACTTTTGTTACTCAGAAGAACTAATTTGTTTCTCCACTTCAAAGCTTATTTTTGTTGCCTGAATCAGTTGCCACAGTGGTATAGGGTAGCCGCTGCCATTGTTTATTGACTCGCCTAACTCCTGGATTTCGTTTAAATGACCTTTGTCCTGGGTCTTAGTGAATGGTGAATGGTGAATGGTGAATGGTGAAAACTTCTTGAATCCGAAAACCTTAAGCTCTTTATAATCGTCGAGGAAGATTATCTTACCATCAAAATAGATTTTCATTTGTTCTTTTGGATAGTCCTTTGCTCCCATCGCGGTGTAAATCAAATTGCAGATGGAGGCGTCTTTAAACTCTAAACTGGCTATAAAGTTGTCATTCTCTAAGTATTTTCCCTTTTCAGGCCTTATCGAAAAAGCATTAATTCCTTCAACTTTGCTCTCAGTAAAATGGGTAAACAAATCATAAATATGACAGGCTTCACCAATATTTCTTCCGCCACCAATCTCTGTTTGAACCCAGTGGTCTTTGGCAAGATAACCGGCATTCATCTGGTAGTCAATTATCATGGGGGTTTCTCTTTTTTGAATCAACTCCTTTATTCTTTTTGCAAAGGGAGAAAAACGGCGGTTAAATCCCACTAAATAAGGAACTTTTGTTTCTTTTAAAGTTTTTATTAATTTATCCAATTCCTTTTCATTTAAAGCCATTGGTTTTTCACAAAATATAGCTTTACCGCTTTTAGCTACTTCGATAGCTACTTTTGAATGTAGATTGTGAGGTAAAGTTATTATCACCAGGTCAATGTTCTCATCTTTCAAAATATCTTGATAATTAGTGGTACAATATTCTGCTTTAAAATTCTGGGCAGTATTTTTTGCATTGACGCCGTCCAAGTCACAAATAGCTAAAATTGAATATAAATTGGAAAGCTTTTTAAAATTGGGAAGATGCATCCCTCTGGCAAATCCACCCGCACCAATTAAACCAACATTGAGTTTAGTGGATGGTGAAAGGTGAGGAGTGAATCGTGAAGAGATGACAATTTTTGTTTTTTCTGGTTTTTTCTCTTCCTGAAAATGATAATCCAGGAGGACTGCTGGATTCACCGCTTGCTTTTCTTCTAAGAGTTTGTAGGCTTCAGGAGCTTTTTCGAGAGGGAAAACCTTAGAAACAAGTTCTTGGAAATTTACTTTCCCCTCGGATAATAATCTTAAATACTCCTCCATATTTCTTTTCTCGGTCCAACGAACATAGCCAAAGGGATAATCAATCCCTTTTTCCTCATAATCTTTATCGTATCTACCCGGGCCATAGGAAGTAGAAATTAAATAATCAATTTCTTTTTCGTAAAAGGGTGACCTTTTGGGACCGAGCCCAATATTGCCAATAACTACTACCCGTCCTTTTTTTCTGGTAATCTCCATTGCCTGTTGAATAATTTCATTATTCCCTGGAGCAGAAGCAGTGATGATAGTAACGTCTGCTCCCTTCTCTTCGGTAAAGTCTAAGACTTTTTCTGGGACATTGTTCTTTGAAGAGTTGCATCCTTCGTTCATTCCTAAGCTCTTTGCCAAATTGACTCTCTCATCACTGAGGTCAAAACCAATAACCCTTGCTCCGTTTGCCTTTAAAAGTTGAGCTAAAATTTGACCCAAGAGCCCCAGACCAATTACAGCAATATTTTCTCCCAGTCTTACCTTTGTTCGCCTCAACCCTTGCATAGCAATTGCCCCCAGAGTAACTGAAGCAGCTTCTTTTAAATTCAAATTATCAGGAACTTTTACCACCAAATTTTGAGGAACGCAGACAATCTCAGCGTGATTTGCACATCCTGCGCCAGCACAGGCAACTCTATCGCCAATTTTCATATCCTTAGTATTCTTACCTATATCGATGACTACCCCCGCACAGCTATAACCAAGAGGGTTTGCCGTATCTAACTTACCTTTTACTCTGGTAATGGCAGTCGAAATGCCTTGCCTTTTGGCCAAGTCCAGGGCTTTTCTTACCTTGTCTGGTTCTTTGAGCGCTCTTTGCAGGAGAGATTCTCCCGAGGAGGTAACCCCGGATATTTCTGTACCGGTGCTTATGCAAGAGTAGGCAATCTGAACTAATACGTTATTATCCTTCGCAATAGGTGTGGGCACCTCTTCCACTGTTACCTCGCCTTTCTTGAGCAGTACTTGCTTCACAATATCTCCCAGTACGTAGTTACTATCCTGCGTAGATATTAGAAATATGCTTTCGAGTCAGAGCTCCAGGTTTCACTCATACTATGTCCTCAGTTCAACCTCAAGAACTACTGTGCCACCGCCAGTGATTTCGCAAGGATCCAAACATTGAAGATAAGCTCTATCTCCTTCTTTAGCTAGTCCTAGAGTCTTGGGGTCTATCCCTTTAGATAAGGCTACATAGTAAGGCATTATGGAGGCTAAAGAGTGCATGCAAACTCTATCGGTCTCTTCCAGATTAAGTTTATATCCCTCATCAATGACTACTTTGTCACCGACTTCATAAACAGGACAGTTGCCTCGTATCTTCAAGACTTTGATGATTAGTTTATTCATTAGATAACCACACTCCTCTGGCGTCAATGATGATGTTACCTCGCATTCTTCCGAGGGGCTCCTGGAGTTTGATCTCTTTGAACTCTTTATGATCCACCAGTAAGACCAGGCAATCTGCGCCATTTACTGTTTCTTCTAAAGAGAGAAGAGGGAACTCAGCAAAATCCTTAATATAAGGGTCGCAGGCTCGGACAGTATAGCCTTTTTTTCTTAATCTTCTTACTATTTTCAAAGCAGGACTTTCTCGAAGATCACCTGTCCCTGCTTTGTAAGTGATGCCGAGACAGGCAATAATGGGACTCTTTATCTTTGCTTTTCTTACAGCCCTTTCTACTTTTTCAACTATGTAATCGGGCATCGAGTCGTTAACGCAGCGGGCAGTTTTTATTATGCTTGCTTCATTGGGAGCTTTTTCTACAATAAACAAAGGGTCTACAGCAATGCAGTGACCTCCAACGCCGGGGCCTGGCGTCAAGATATTCACTCGAGGGTGCTTATTAGCCAGTTTAATAATTTCCCAAACATTAAGATTGAGTTTGTCACAAACCCTGGAAAGTTCATTAGCGAAGGCAATATTTACATCTCGAAAGCTATTTTCTACTAATTTTACCATTTCAGCAGTAGTGGCATCAGTAAGATAAATTTCTCCTTCTACAAAACTCTGGTAAACTTCTTTCGCTAATTCAGTGGACTCTGGATTAATTCCTCCAATTATGCGATCATTCTCGATCAACTCTTTCAGAATGTTTCCGGGAAGAACTCTTTCTGGACAATAGGATAGATATAGCTCACTTCCTACTTTTAGACCACTTTCCTCTAGGATGGGCTTGAGAATTCCTTCCGTAGTTCCAGGTGGAACGGTGGATTCAAGAATAACTGAATTGCCTTTCTTCAGATAAGGTAAGACGCTTTCTGCTGCATTTTTTATGTAGCTAAGATCTGCTTTGTTTCCATCAGTAAGAGGAGTGGGAACGCAAATCATAAATACGTCTGCCTCTTCTGGACTGATTTTAGCAATGAGATTAGCTGATTTTATTGCTGAATTCGCTAAATCAGCCAATCCTGGCTCGAGAGAGTCTGTATTAACTTGATTTAGCTCTTCCACCAATTCCTGGTTTATGTCCACACCTACTACTTTGAATCCTTTGCTTGATAAAATGCAAGCTGTGGGCAAGCCGATATAGCCAAGACCGATGACGCAGATTCTCTTCATTGCTTACTCATCTCTCCTCAATACCTCCACAATCTTTTTGCCCGCTTTTCCATCCCCATAGGGATTTATTGCCTTAGACATTTTCTTATAAAGAGCTTCATCATCTAATAATCTCTGTGTTTCCCGCACAATTTTGTCCTTATCTAATCCTACCACCCTTACCGTTCCCGCTTCCACTGCCTCGGGACGCTCAGTAACTTCTCGAAGAACTAAGACGGGCTTGCCTAATGAGGGCGCTTCCTCCTGAATACCTCCCGAATCAGTTAGAATGAGATAAGATTTTTCCATTAACCAGAGGAAAAATTGGTAATCCAAGGGATTTATGAGATGGATTCTTTGATTATCTTTAAGTATCCTCTTTACTGATTCCTGAACATTGGGATTAAGATGAACAGAATAGAGGACAGCCAGATTATCATTATGGTCAATGATTTCTTTAAGAGCAAGACAGATATTCTGTAAGGGCTCTCCAAAGTTCTCCCGGCGATGGGCGGTGACAAGGATAAATCTTGAGTTGGAAGATAGAAAAGAAAATTGAGAATCAAGGCTTTGTAATTTTGATTTGTCTTTTTTTAAGTTTTCCAGGGTCATAAGTAGGGCATCGATAACGGTGTTTCCAGTGACAAAGATGTTTTCTTGCGGGATACCTTCCGAAAGTAGGTTGTTCTTTGCTCTTTCTGTAGGAGCAAAATGAAAATCAGTGAGGACACTGGTTAGACGACGGTTGATTTCCTCAGGGAAAGGACGGTATTTATTATGTGTCCTTAATCCCGCTTCAATGTACCCAATCCTAATCTTATGATAAAAGCCAATCAAGGCAGAGATAAAGGTGGTAGTCGTATCCCCCTGAATAAGAATCCAATCAGGCTTTTCTCTTTTCACTACAGGGTCAAAGTTCTCTATTATTTTTGCAGTAACACTTGACAAAGTCTGATTATCCTCCATTACATCAAGGTCATAGGCGGAACTTATCTCAAAAAGACGTAGTACCTGATCAAGCATTTGTCTATGCTGAGCGGTAGCGACTACTACTACCTCGAACTCCTTTGGATACCTTTCCAATTCCTTTATCACGGGAGCTAATTTGATTGCTTCCGGGCGTGTACCGATGACGGGCATTATTTTTTGCATTTAAACCCCTCAATATAGCTCATACCCGACGGCTGAATAGAAAATTCGAAAAGCCAAAATTCAAAACATGGCTCATTTAATTATTTCAATTTGAAGAAACTTTTGTCCAGGGATAGATCAAAATATTCATCTTCCCTGGCAGATCTCCAACCCCGTTTTTTATCCCAGATCATATGAGGCTTTGTCCATCTGATACTCCAAACTTCTTTTTAAGAGTAAATTTTTCCCCTTCGTCACTGTGAACAAAACAATGAAAAAGCAGTGCTTCTAAAATGGTTAGCTATATGCCCCATCTAACACAGGAATAGAGATATTTTCTTTTTTGAACTGTCCATTTTGAATTTTCTCATAAAGTCTCTGACTCACATGTGGGGAAAGAACCTTTTCTCCGCAGGAGGGACATTCTTGGTAAGAAGTGTTTCGAACTAGATATAGCCTTCCCTTTACTCTTAAATCAAACTCTCCTTTTTTTAAAATCATATTTGCATGGCATGTTGCGCATTTCATCTCTGCTTTCGCCTCCTTTTAAAATTATCCTGCCACTCATTGGGATTCAATGTTGGATCATAGGTAGTAATAATCCAGACAGGATCTATGGGACATTGTACATGTAAGATTCTTCCTCCTCGAGTAATACCATA
>Ga0114920_10000190_pt1 | contig 27297 bp, 28 predicted proteins | sample ChitaG_FD_88683 | JGI IMG/M metagenome (GOLD analysis project Ga0114920, IMG submission 88683) | Deep subsurface microbial communities from South Pacific Ocean to uncover new lineages of life (NeLLi) - Chile_00310 metaG | ecosystem: Environmental > Aquatic > Marine > Oceanic > Sediment ...
CCTCCCACTTCGTACCAGAACATATGGGACTCGCTGCCCAGAAGAATTTCTTCGCCAAGGTGGGTGTGGGTCAGGACGGCTAGGAGGTTGCTCATAATGCCGCTGGGTGTAAAGAGGGCGGATTCCTTCCCCAGCATGTGGGCAGCTAGCTCCTCAAGGCGATTCACGGTGGGATCCTCTCTGCTGACATCATCACCCACCTCGGCCTCATACATGGCTCGGCGCATTTCCTCTGTGGGTAGGGTTTTCGTATCGCTGCGCAGGTCGATAACCTTCACGAAGTCCTCCTCTCAATGATTTCCCTTATCCTCGAACGGACCTCTCTCTTTTTTGTATATTCCATTAATTCCTGCCAGCATTTTTGCGTCTGGCACAAGTTTTGAAAGGGGTCATATTTCGGCACAGCCCCAGTCTTAGCAAGGATAATATTGTTTAATGCCTCATGACTACCATGTCTGTCACCCTGGACAAGGTACTCTTCAGATAATAATTGGCATGATTTTTCAATCTTCTCCTCAAGATCCGTTCTCAGGAAACAGCCCGGGTAAGGGTCAAAATCCCTGGGGTAAACCTTGTTCATTCCTCTCACCTCTTTTTGACTCTCGACCTTTGTTCTCTCATAGATAAAACGATAGATGTCCTGCCTCAGCTGCATCCAGACGGGGTGAGCCTTTGGTGGTGGCAGATGCTTAATAGATAGCTGATTATCTAGAAAGAAGGTAAATCCAAACATCTTGGCATTTATCAAAAAATCTATGTCCTCTCCTCTCAAGACCTTGGGATCAAAAGGCACAGCAGTAAAGAGATTTTGATGGATAATCATGTTGCCACCAAATGCTAACGGGGTCTCCTTCAATCTTGGTTCGGTTCCAATGAACTTATCAAAGGCTTCATTCATTTGGTCGTATTGACCCCAATGTTTCATCCAAGGGGCCTGCCTTTTCTTGAGGTGGTAGTCACTATCTGGCTGAAGGTAATACCCGGCTACCGCATTTACAGTTCTTCCGCCGATATTTTTACCGATAAACTCTTTGGCCTTCGTCATGAATTCCGGGTCTTCAAATATCTCGTCATCGTCAATAAGCACAGCAACTTCTGAACCTAAGATATGCGGCGCGAACAAGCATAAATTTCGGATGTTCGAATATCCTCGGAGCTTGAGAAGTTTGCTGCAGTCCTTTTTGCCCTCGCTAGTCAATAGGTCATGTATCTGCTTAAGCTGCGAAGGCCCCAATAGCAGCATTTCTACTCCGGCACTGACTGAGGCTGATTTGATTATGCTGGCTACCTTCTTCTCAGCCTGGGTCTCAATATCCTCTGCAGTAGCCGCCACAATTATTACCAACTGAAAATCTTTATCTTTCAGTATCTTGATACTCTCAATAGTTCTAAGCAACGTGCCCTTGCTGTCCAAGGGGGTGGGGTGGTCATAGATGGCATCTCCTTCTTTCCAGCCAATCTCGCTTTGCCTTGCCCAATACGATGGGATTACCATTGTAACTGGCAATATTCTCTCCCCTTCCGAGGCTTGGTTAGATGTGAGCAACTAACCAAGATTCCATATCGGCGAATACCTGCTCACGTCCCGGCTCGTTGAAAATTTCGTGGTAGAAGTCGGCATAGAGTTTCAGGGTCTTGTCCCTAGAGCTAATCTGTTCAAATAGCATCTGGCTACCTTTTGGGTCAGATAATTGGTCAGCAGCACCATGCATAATCAGGATGGGCAAGTCTATCTTCGACATTTGACGCGGCAGTATCTGCATCGCCTTAATGAGTTCAGCACCTAACCGGGCCTGAATCCTACCTCGATATACAAGCGGGTCGTTTACATAGGTTTCCACGACGCTTTTGTCCTGGCTGATAGCAGACGCATCAATAATGTAGAGGCCCATTTTCGGCAGGAGTAGTGAGAGAATACGGGCTACGATGATTAGCCCCGATGACACGCTAGCTCCCAGGCTAAGCGTTGCCCCAGAGAGAATGAGCCCGTCAAACTCATCCTGGTGGCGTACAGCATAGGCAGTAGCAATCGTTCCCCCCACACTGTGGCCGACTAAGAAAATCTTGGTGTCGTGATACTTACTGCGTACAATGTTTAAAAAGGTTTTCAGGTCATTGACGAAGTACGAGAACCGCTCAACGTAACCTTGCAGACCCTGTGATTTGCCATGCCCTCGCTGGTCAAGACAATAGACGGCATAGCCTTTGGGAACGAAGTGGTTGACTATATTCATGTAGCGTCCACTATGCTCGGCTAAGCCAGGGACAACTAGCAATACGGCCTTGGGCTCATTAGCTGGTAGCCAGCACTGGTAGTAGAGAATGAGGTTCTTATATCCCTTGAATTTGCCTTCTATATGCTTCATACTTGCTGGTCTTATCCCTGGAAACGGCCTCCAATAACTATACAGACCAACCCAGAGTCCACTAAACGCTCTCCTCAACCAACTCTAACATCTTCTGCGGTGGCTATCAAATCTAACATATACTCTGACCTTGTTGCCTTCAACGCAGATACTTGTGAAATATTGACAGTCTGGAGCTAGGGCTACCCGCGCTAACAGTATTATCTGGCTTCCAAGTACCGAGGGTACTGGTACCAGGCCTGACCCGGGCCCCAGCTTCGCCACCATATTGGCCGGGGTGCCCTCACCAGAGACCCCGGGCTACATCTGGGCGATAATCGTTATCGGCAGCATACTGACCTTAGCCGTTATTATCCTGATAGTCAGGACCAGGAGGGTTGTCTAGTCTGGCTTTGGCTTGACGGGTAATACCCGTCCAGATACTCTGAGAGCCCCCCGAATTTCGGGGGGCTCTCTCTTTATTGAGTTTCAATTCCATTAGTGGTTGGAAATGTCCTTTTCATCATATAGTGAGGAGGGGGCAATCAGATTGTGTGACGGGAAATACAACCGGGGGCTCCATAAGAGCCCCCGGCCTGCTGCGGATTAAATCTCGCTTAGCCGGCAGCCCGGTTACCAGTAGACACTTCCGGATAGCGTCCTCTGGTTTCCGTTAAGGACCACCCTAGATGGCGAACTGCATGGTCTTTCTGGTAGTGAACATAACTACGCCAATCAGAATCAGGTCCAGCCCAATGAGGATAAAGACATTTGTAGCTATATCAGGCCAGCCGCCACCCCGCTGACTGATTTCTACTATCGGCTGAATTACGTAATAAGTGGGGAATATTCTGCCTATCCATTCCGGAATCTGGGGAAACATATAGATAATGGCAGGGGCAAACAGCAGGATTCCCCCACTCTTCCAGATAGTGAAGAGGGTGGTGAAGTCCTTTAGTAAGGCCCCGGCTATCAGGCCGAACTCCACCGCCATTATGGCGCCGAGCAACATCACCAGGACCAGCAGCAGCGGCTGGGCGCCGAAGGCCTGGTTCAGAATCAGGATGGCCACGCCCATAAACAGACTAATAACTACGCCAACGAGTCCCTTGGCCACGAAGACATCCCCGATTGTCGTTGGCGTTATGACCAGGGCCTCCAGCGTCTTTTTCTCCTTTTCGTTTATCAATGAGGTTGCCGGCACCATGAGCCCGCCTAAAAACACCGCCATAAGCACCACGATAGGCAGCAGTCGGTCACTCCAGGGGATGCTTACCTCATCGCCCAGAGTAACGGACTCTATTTCAATAGGAACCTCCTGGCCGCCCATTTGCCTAACCAGGTCGGCTATGGTTACCGGCAGTATGGTGCGGTTCTTGGCCAGGCTTTCCCCCCAGATATAGGCCTCAATATTCACCTTTTCTCCCCGGGTAACGGCGGCATCAAAGCCCTCAGGGAGCACTATGCCCATATCCACGGCGCCGCTTTCAACTGCCTGCTTAGTCTGAGAAACCGTGCCGTATTCTTTAGTGATGACCGAATCAAGCTCCTGAAACATAGCCACCAGTTGCGAGTGGCCTTCATCCACAATGCCCAGCTTTGGCTTTTCGGTGAATAGCGTACCAAAGACGAGCGAGAACAATAGTGAAATTAGTATCGGCATAACAATAGCCATGATGAAAATATAGTTCTTAGAGCCGTGCAGGAACTCCTTGCCCAGCAGGGCGGAGACACGTTTGACATTCATCTGAACTTCCTCCTCAGTGCCATAATGCCGCCCCAGACGATAACCAGGTTAAACCCCAGCAGTATCACTAAATTAGGCCAGATGTCACCCCAGCCGGCGCCGAAGTTGGCCGCCTGGTGGACGGTATCAGCCAGATAATAGGAGGGGATGGCCTTAGCCCAGCCGGTAACGGCGCCGGGGAACATTACGCCAAAGGCCGGGATGCTAAGGGTGATAAAAACGGGAATACTCCAGGCCATCACCGACATTATGTCTTTAGCCATGGAGGCTACCAGGAAGGCGATCCCGGTAACCAGCACGCTGCCAAGCAGCAGGGTCGTCAGGATAATCAGCGGCTGGCTGTTAAGACCGCCGACGATAACCATAAAGAATACCACCTGTCCCAAGGCCAGGCTGACCCCGATAACCCCTTTGGCGGCAAACAGGTCGGTTACACTCATGGGGGTAACCAGAAGAGCCTGGCCCGTACCCTTTTCAACCTCATTGCTAATCAGGCTGGCCAGGCCCATTGTTTCCATCATGAGGATGAGGACGGCAAAGAGGGGAACCATGCGGTCCCGCGGCGGTAGCTGTTCCCCAAGCATATCGGGGCCCAGAATTTCCGTTGACAGTTCAACAGCCAGCGGCTGGCCGGTCTGTAGATAGGCCAGCTCTCTTATCATGACCTCAACGGCGTCCTTTACTTCCTCAAGGGCATCCGATGGGAAATAAAGGGTTATCTGGGGTTTCTGCCCGGAGGCAAACTTCTCCATTATGTCCGCTGGCAGGGCCACCCCGGCGGCATAGTCGCCTTCAGTTACCGCCTCAATAAGCGCCTCCTCGGATTCAAAAATCTGAAATTTCAGGCCCGCTTCTTCCTGTATCAGCTCAAAGACGGGGGGCAGCACCGGCGCATAGAGCCCTATCTCCAGCTCTTCGTCCACTGAGCTCGGCAGGACAAAGTAAATAACTATAAAGCTTACAATGCCGAGTGCGGTAAGAAAGGCAAATAACCGATTCCTTAGGTAAAGGGAGGCGTCCTTGGCCACCAGAGTCTTTATAATACCGGGATTCATTCAACGAGTCTCCGCCCGGTGAGTTTGATGAAGATGTCCTCAAGGCTAGCCTCCTCACTGTGGATGGTGACCACCTTCTCTTTATCAAAGAGTTCATGAATGGCCTTTGGCGTCTCTGGAGCGTCCAGAATAACTTCGCGGTCCTCAAGTTTGCCACTGCGGGTGGTGACTTTAGCCTTAAGAGCCCGCTTGCCGTACTGCTGTTTCAGGTTGTGCGGTGTATCCAGGGCCACTATTTTGCCCTGGTTCATAAAGGCCACCCGGTGGGAAAGCTTATCGGCTTCCAGCATATCGTGGGTGGTGAGGAAAATGGTGGCCCCCCGCTCACGCTCTTCAAGGATGATATTTCGGATGGCCTCAGCGGATGCCGGGTCGAGCCCGACGGTGGGCTCATCCAGAAAGAGAATCTGGGGCCGGCTGACCAGGGAACGGGCCACCATGAGGCGCTGCTTCATGCCCTTGGAGTACTTCTCCACCCGGTCCTTCTCCCGGCCGGCCAGACCAACCCTCTTAAGCAGGGCATAGGCGTCAAAGGCGCTGACGCCGAAAAGACTGGCGAACAGCTTCAGGTTTTCCACGGCACTCATCTGTTCATAAAGATTGGTATCCTCAAAGCAGACGCCAATCTCCGCCTGCACCTTCTCAACGTTTGTGGCAACGTCCATACCGAGTAGTGTCGCCTTGCCTCCTTTGGGCTTTAGCTGGCCCGTCAGCATCTTGATGGTGGTTGTCTTGCCGGCGCCATTGGGGCCCAGAAAGCCTAAAATCTCGCCTTTAGCCACATTAAAATTGATGTGGTCCACGGCCACCAATTCGCCATATAAGTAGGTCAGCCCTTCAACAACAATCGCATCGTTGGCCATATTGTCTCCTTTCCTAGTGTAAACCGGGTCCAGCTTGCTGTATATCGTTCACCTGGGTCGCTGATTTATAATATGCCCGGCGTTGTTCTCAGTGGTTTTAATTGTGAACGGCTACCCTTTAAGTGCACCAAGGGGTGGGTTAATCAGCCCCTTGATTTTCCTGGCGGCAGAATCTGATGACTTCAGCAAAGTTGTTTATCCGGGCCAGATTGTTGCTCTCGGCAAAACCATCATAGGTGAGGCTTATCCAGGGTTTTTGGTAAATTGTGCTGAACCTCTCCGACATTGCCGCCACAATCCCCCCGGGCATACAGCCGTGGGGCATTACCGAGATAACACCGGCAAATTCAGGGTCCTCTAGCCAGCCGAGGCCGGCACCTATACTGAGGACAGCCTCACTGCCACAGCGCGGGGAAAGGTAACGACTTGACAGGGCCAGTATCTCGGCTGTTGAGGGCTCTCTGGTATCCAGCAGGCCGCGGCAGTGCCTAGCCACCGAGTGCTCATCATGCTCCTGTATCAGCTTCTTTATGTAGCCTGCTATCACCTTTTTGGGCCTTCGGTACTTGATGGCATCCTCGACGTTCCTATGTGAGATGTATTTTAACCATTCCCCGAACGGGGAAACGATGGCCTCAAGACCGGCCTCCTCGCATACCTTGACCAGGTTGTTATTACTGAATCTGTTGCTGCGTAAGAAAATCTCACCATTGATACCCACCAGTGGCCTTCTGGGCAGGTCAGGGTCAATCAGCGACCGGAACTCATCTGTGGCCGGTCGCAGAATATTAGAAATGTCTTCTTTGCGGCTGATGCCCTTGACAAGCCGCCTGGAGTACTCGGTAAACAGCTGGTCGGCCGACCCGGGCCGTTTTTCGTAGGGGCGGCTGCGCCATAGGAGCCTTTCCAGGCAGTCCATGGCGACAATGCCCTTCCAGGCGAGGCGCTCAAACTCATGGCTCAGGCCCAGGTCGCGGTAGGCGCTGTTTGACTCAGTGGTTCGTATGGGCAGGTCAAAGCCGATATCCTTGAGTGCCTTGGTCTGTTCTATGGCGTACTTGCCGAAGCGGCAGGGGCCGTAGGCGCCGGCCATAAACCCCTCAACTTCGGGGTGGGAGCCGTTGCTGTGGTAGAACTTCATAAAGTCACCCAGGGTTACCCGGTAGGGCAGGCATTCGGCCCCCGAGGTCACTTGGTTGCTGTAGAGGAGACTCTGCTCGTCTGACTCGGGCAGGATAAGTACCTTGACCCCGTAGGCGGCCATGGCCGCGGCCACGACCTCTATATGGGGGGACATCCTGGGGGCGATTAGGGCCTTCTGGGAATGGGTAATTACTGATGTTCCCCGGTAGGCATCCGGGCACCGGGTTTGGCCGCCTTGAGCCGAGCTGGCAAACCCCTTGATGGTGTTGACAAAAGCCTCAAGACGGGTGACGATGCCGGCCTCAGCGGCGTGTTCGTCGATCTCCAGCTGTCCCAGGGGCTTGCCGGCCATGATGTCTTCCACGGTTTTGAGAATGAATGAGTTGGGGCCACAGCCGAAGTTGGTCACTATCAGCCCGTATAGCCTGGGGTCCTGGGCGGTGATGGCGGCGCCGGCTATGTGCTTGGCCTCATAGAGCCAGTAGGGGCGGTCTGAGTACCTCTTGGCATCCACTGAATTAAGGGGCAGGAAGTCAAGGGGTATCGGTACCACCCCCAGTCGGGTCAGTATTTCGGCGATACCCAGGTTGGCCCCCGAGTCCTGTGACATATAGGACCGGGAGAAGAGAACCACCCCTAGCTGGCCACTGTGGCCCAGCTCTGCCAGCAGCTTCTGGCCCAGGGCCGCCATGTCTTGTTCGAACCTCTGTTGCTCCCTAAAGCCGGCCCGGGCGGCTCGCTTGCCCTGGCTTCGGCTGAAGCCCATCCTTAGGGCGGTATCGGTCAGGCTGTTTATCGTCTCATCTTGGCCCCGGCTCAGGTCAATTATGGGGGCCAGCAACCGTTCCCCCAGGTTGAGCGCCTGGCGCAGTATGAACGGGGATGCCTGGACCAGGGGGCAGGCGTATTTCTGGTTTTCGTCACCCTCCATTTTGCCCAGGCGGAGGGCGCAGGGGTAGAGGAGGTAGTCACAATCACTGAGATGGGCGGCATGGCCGTGGAGGAGTTTTAGGGGGAAGCAACTGTCACTGTAGCTTAGTTGGGCTGCCTCCTCCATAATCTTCTTGGTCGTCTGCCCGGAGAGGACGACCCTGACATCTAATGCATTTAAGAAACCAATAAGCAGCGGTGCGTAGTCATAGACTAGGAGTGCCCTGGGAATGCCCACCGAGGGCCCGGTGCCACTGCCCTCCCGGTACTCCCGGAAGAGCAGCCTTTCCCGCTCATCAAAGAAGGTCTCCCTTCTTGCCTGGCTCAGGCTGCTGTCGTAGCGGTCGCAGCGGCTGCCGTAGAATGCATCCTGGCCCTTGGCCATCTTCATCCGGGTGATGGTGCAGTTGTTGTCGCACCCCTGGCAGGTGAAGGTGGTAAGCTTATAGTCGCTTGAAATGACCTCTTGGAATCCCTTGAAGTTTGACCCCTGACCAGATGCCGCCTCCTTGGCCAGCAGGGCGGCACCGATGGCACCGCTGACCTCCCGGTGTTCGGCCACAGCCAGTGTTTTCCCTTCAAGCTGCCGGTGGAAGGCGGCGACAATAGCCTGGTTGTAGAATACGGCCCCGGTGAGGATAATCTTTTTGCCCAGTTTTCGGTTGGCCACTACCTTGGAGAGGTAGTTATCGGTTATCGAGTTGGCCAGGCTGGCCGTGATTACCTCCAGGGGGACACCGGTGGCTTGGGCTGAGGCCACCGCCTGGGCGGTAAAGGCGGCACACCTTGTTCCCAGGTCTATGGTATAGGGAGCGGTAAAGGCCAGCCTGGCGAAGTCGCCATTGTTCACCGAGATGCCGAGCATCTCGGCCAGCTCATCAATGAAGCTGCCCGTACCGGCGGCGCAGGCCTTGTTCATCTGGTAGTCAACGACGACGCCGTTCCTCTTGATGACCAGCTTGGAGTCCTGGCCGCCGATTTCAATGATGTCGGCCTCGGCGTCTATTTCGGCGGCTGCCCTTGTCTGGGCTGTTATCTCATCCCTGATTAGGTCGGCCCCGATGAAGCCGCCGACCAGGTATCTCCCGGAGCCGGTGACGCCAACACCATTTATGGTGACCCGGCCATTGACTTCCCGGAGCAGGTTGCGGAAGACTTCCTTAACGGCCTCAATCGGCCGCCCGGCGGTCATCAGGTAGTGCTTGGCCATGACCCGGCCCGAGGGGTTAATTATCACCGCCTTGGTGCTGGTGGAGCCAACATCAACCCCGAGATAGACGCTGCCCGCTGCCTTGGTCCGGTGAACCGGGCGGCTATCCTGAAGGCCAATCTCCTTAAGCTGGGGCATTTTAAAATAGTGCTTATGGCCATCTGTTTCGGGCAGCCGGGCCACCCGTGAGCTCTTGCCGATGGAGAGCAGGGCGGAACCCAGGGCCTCGATGTAGAGATAGTTCTCGGGGACAACTACCTCTATCTGATGCCCGTTCCGGGCCGAGAGTACCTCATTTAGGGCCTTGGTTACCGCCCTATTGGCGGCGACACCGCCGACAAAGTAGACCGGCTCGTTAAAATCCCCCTTCTTTAGGGAGACCACCATCCGGGCAATGCTCTGGCACAGGCCGTAGAGCATGGCCTCAACCGGGGTACCCTTCTGCTGGAGGTGGATGAGGTCGGTCTTGGCAAAGACACTGCACCTGGCGGCTATCCTGGGTGGGCTACCCGGGCACTTAAGGGCCAGCCGGGCAAGGTCATCCAGGCTGATGCCCAGCCGGTAGGCCTGCTGTTCCAGGAAGCGGCCGGTGCCAGCGGCACACAGGGGATTGGTGACTACCTGCCACGGCCTTCTTAAGCCATCCTCCAGCTCGATGACAAGGAAGCTCTGGCCGCCAATCTGGATGATAGATTTGCTTTGGGGATGGTAATGAAGTAGGCCGGCGGCAATGGCCAGCGGGCTGCTGTACTGGGCCCAGTTAAGCTCTTTGGGAATGACATCCTTGCCTGAACCAGATACGCCAGCAGTGACAATCTGCTTAAAGCTTACCCGCTCGCTTAAGCCGGCGAGCAGTGAATTTATGGCTGCCGTAGGACTGGCGGTTATTCTTTGGTGGTCAAAGTAAACCACCTGCCCCTTGTCATCGGTAAGGGCTAGCTTGGCCCTCACCGAGCCGATATCCAATCCTAGGGAATATACCATTTGGCACCAATTCTAACACAAGGCTGGGGGCAAAACCAACCCCACCACAGCCGTTTCCATGAGAAACCACGCCACTAGATGGGCATTAAGCGGGTTGAAGTATTTTATCTCGGCCCCCCAGGCATTAAGCAGGTCTAGGTTGTGCTGGTAATAGAAGTTAAAGGCTTCATCTCGGGCCACGGCGATGGCGGCCAGCACAGGCTCTCTTTTTTGGGGGAAGAGCCGCCTCTCCTTGGGCGGCGGCATAGCCTGGGCCCCTTCAGCCAGTTGGATGATTCTGGCCACATCTATGGTGGCTTCAATCTGCCGCCGCAGCCGGTCCAGAAACTTGTTTAGTTCTTCAGACTCGGCGGTGGGCACCAGGCCAAGGTGTCTTTCCGGGAGTGACAGCTTAGCCTTCTGGGGCAGGTAGCCGACTACGGGCACGGCGCCCTCTTCTCGATGGCCTCGGTCACCAGACGCAGATGGCTGGGGCTGGCCACCTGATTTAGGATAACGCCAGCAATATCTACCGCCCGGTCTAGCTGACGATAGCCCAGGGCGATGGCGGCGGCACTCTCAGACATCCCGGCTACATTGACCACCAGGATGACCGGGGCACTAAGCCACTTGGCTATCTCGGCGGTGCTGCCGATACTACCCAGGCCGTTTCTGCCGTCATAGAGCCCCATCACCCCCTCAACTATGGCCATATCGCCGTCCCTAGCCGAGTGGATAAAGAGCTCGATCATGGCCTCAGGGGAGAGCATTCAGCTGTCCAGGTTATGGCAGGGGACACCGGCGGCCAGGGCTAGATAGCCGGGGTCAATGTAGTCGGGGCCGCATTTGAAGGGCTGTACCCGATGGCCCCTTTCCTTTAGGGCCGCGATGAGCCCGGCGGTGATGGTGGTTTTGCCCACGCCGCTGCTGGTGCCACCGAGCACCAGCCTGGGAATCTTCATCAAGAGACCTCACCCAGAAGCACCGCTCGTCTTAGGCCTTTTCTTTCTGTAGTGGACTGCGGTGCAGTTCAACGGCCCGGGTAATCCGCCCATCGGCCATCTGGATATCCATCTGGACGGTATAATCGTTGTGGCCATCATTGAACTCTAGGTGAACCAGCCAGCCCTGCTTGGGTTCGCGGAACAGGGGAAAGCGGTCGGCTTTAAGTATCTTGATGTCCTGCATGGCCTCACCGTATAGGGCCTTAACGGCCCTTCTCACAATGGGTTTTAGCTCGATAGCATTATTCACCGACTTGTTCATACTGCCTCCTCGGGCCTGGGCCTACTGGTGCCCCTGCCTCTATTAGTTATTAGCTGCCGCTTACCTATATTTTACCACGAATTTCTTTGGAATGGTTGAATTATTATTTTTTTGACACTGTTTACCGGTGCGATTTGGTGATATGCTGTGGGCTGGGGCTTAAAGGTTAAGAAAGGGGCTTGTCGCCCGGCCTATCGGGCATAATCTTTATCAGGACGGTGCGGCTTCTGGGGCCGTCAAACTCACAGAAAAAGATACCCTGCCATGTTCCTAGGAGCAAGCGGCCACCATCTATTAGCAGTGTCTCAGAGCTGCCCACCAGGCTGGCCTTTATGTGAGCCGGGGCATTGCCTTCCAGATGGCAGTAGTCACCGCGCTGGGGCACCAGGTAGTCAAGCCGCTGGGCAACATCTCTAACCACGCTGGGGTCGGCGTGCTCATTGACGGTGACTGCAGCCGTAGTGTGGGGGACAAAGATATAGCAAACACCGCTTTCAACACCGCTTAGGGTGACCAACTCCTGCACCCTGGGGGTTATATCCTGAAACTCTACCTTTGACCCTGTCCTTATCGCCAGCCTGGGCATCAGGCCCTCCTTAAAAGACAAGCCATCAGGCAGAACCTTTCAAGAATCGGCCAACAGTTGCCCGCAGGTCTTCGGGACTAAATGGCTTGGTTATGTATCCCTGGGCGCCAATTTCTCGGCTTAGCTTCTTGTTTAGCTCGTAGTCTATGCCGGTCAGCATGACCACAGGGATGTCCCTGGTTGCCGGGTCTTGGTTAATCGTAGAGCAGGCGGTAAAGCCATCTACCTTGGGCATCAGGATGTCCATCAGGATAAGGTCGGGTTTCTGGCGGCGAGCCATGTTTATGGCCTCCTCACCATCAATGGCCACAAGGACGGTATAGTCTTTGGCTAGTATATTGGATACCAGCTGTCTGATGGGCTCTTCATCGTCGACAATAAGTACCTTCTTCTTGGCCATTGCCTTCTTCCCAGGCTGCTACTGTTATAAGCAAGATAGTATATCATAATTTAGACCACAACCTAAAATTGGGCGGCCCAGGATTCCGTCTATGGGCACCTTGGCATTTCCTTAATTTTAAGCCAGTCTCGTTGGCCAGCCAGCCTGAGAAAGGCATCGGCTACCGTCGGGTCAAACTGGATGCCCTTACCGCTCTCTATCTCGGCACAGGCCATTTCAGCGCTCATCGCCTCCCGGTAGGGACGCTCGGATGTCATGGCGTCATAGGCATCGGCCACCACCAGGATTCTGGCTCCCAGAGGTATTTGCTCACCCTTTAGCCCTTCAGGATAACCGCTGCCGTCATAGTATTCATGGTGATGCCTGACCGCTTTTAGAATTTCTTTATCTTCCACGATAGGAGTTAGGATATGCTCTCCCAGCTCACTATGATATTTTATATGTTGAAACTCACCATCGGTGAGCCTGCCTGGCTTATTTAGCACCGATTCTCTGACCCCTATCTTACCGATGTCATGGAGTAATCCAGCCAGTCTTATCCTGTCAATTCTGTCCCGGGGCAGCCCCAGCTCCTTGGCTATGGCTACCGCTATTTCGGTAACCCCCTGTGAATGGCCGCTGGTATACTTATCCCTGGCCTCCAGAGCGTAGGCCAGGGCGGTTATGGCACCCAGAAAGGAGTCACGGATTTTCCTGGCCTGGGCTTTAACCTTGTGCTCCAGGTGCCGCTGGTAGTCTCTATTCTCAAGCTCCAGTCTCCTTTTCTCCAGGGCCCGGCCGACACTTAGGCTGACCTCATCCAGGTTAAAGGGCTTGGTTAAATAGTCATAAGCCCCCTGCTTCATGCACTGGATGGCGATATGGGTATCGGTGATGGCGGTAGCCATAATCACCGCCGTATCGGGATAGCTGGCTTTTATCTGGGGCAGCAGGTCAACCCCCGATTTACCCGGCATCTTGATATCCAGAATCACCAGTTCAGCTGGCCTGGCCCTCAGTTCCTCCAGGGCCTGCTCGGCACTACCGGCCTCCTGGCACCGGTAGCCCTCACCGGATAGCCTCTGGCCGAGAAGTCTCCTGATAATGTCCTCATCGTCAACGATCAGTATTCTTGCCTGTTTCCCGGTCATTCTTATTAATGCCTCAGGTTTTCGGTGACTATCTTAATTAGTTCATCAGGGGTGAATGGTTTGGGCAAAAACGGTCGGCCGCTTTGCCTGAGAAAACTCTGAGTATCGCCACTCATCGTGTCTCCAGTAGTGAATACCACCCTGTTTACCAGGTTGGGATGCTTCTCGGTTATATAGTGGTAGAGGTCCTTGCCGTTCATCTCCGGTGTCTTGATGTCAATAAGAACTAAACCGTAGTCTTTCCCCCGTATCTTATCTTCGGCCTCCACTCCATTGGCGGCAGTGTCCACCTCAAACCCCTCCCTGTTGAGTGTCCTCAGGCAGACCTCGGTAATTGATGGCTCATCCTCAACCACCAGGATTCTCTTAACGCCGGCGCCAGGGTTTTTCATTTAGTCGCTCCTTCTTCATCAGTTTTACTGATGGGCAGTTCCATGATAAAGGTGGCTCCTTTGCCCAATTCACCTTTGGCATATATCCGGCCGCCGTGCTCGGTTATTATGCCGTGGCAGATGCTCAAGCCTAACCCTGTTCCCTTACCCACCTCCTTGGTGGTGAAGAAGGGGTCAAAAACATACCCCAGGTTTTCTTTAGCTAGACCGGGGCCATCATCAGCAAAGGAGGCCCTGATGACATCATCTATCCTCTCCGTGGTAATGGTCAGGGTGCCTTTTTTGTGGGCCTCAGTCATGAAATACTCGGCATTGATGATAATGTTGAGAAAGACCTGCTGCAACTGGAAATAGTCAGCCATGATTCCTGGTAGGTCAGGAGCAAGGTGGCTAATGACCTTTATGTTGCTTACCTTCTGCTCATAGGCACGCAGTTTGAGCACCTTCTCTATAATGCTGTTTATAGCCACCGGTTGTTTGGCTGGAGCGTGCCTTCGGGCGAAGGTGAGCAGGTTCTTTACCACTTCAGTAGCTCGCTGGGCTTCACGGTGGATAGTCTCTATGTCCCCTCTTATATCGGCCGGGATATCCTTATCTAGGAGTAGCTGGGAGAAGCCGATAACACCGGTCAGCGGGTTGTTAAGCTCATGGGCAATGCCTGAGGCCAGCTCGCCGACCGAGGCCAGCCGGTCGGTGATGATGAGCTTCTCCTGGGTCTGTTTGCGCTCGGTGATGTCTTTAGCAGCATGGACGGAGGCCACCACCTCACCCTTCTCATTGAATATAGGTGATGTAGACACCTCTAGATAAATCCCCAGGTGAGGCTCAAAGTATTCCGCCGTAGCTGGCTTTTTGGTCTTAATTGTTACTTTATGAGGGCAATTGGGCACAGGCTCGTTTGTCCCGTGGACCACTTCATAGCAGGTTTTGCCGATTAGCTCCTTGGGTTCCATCTTAAAGGCACCAGCGAAGGCTTTATTCACCCTAATAAGCTTGTAATCCTTATCCTGGATAGAAACCAAATCGGTTATGGAGTCAAAGGTTGCCCGCCACTCTTCGGCTGCCCGCCGTATCTTGTCCTCCGCCTGCTTGTGCTCGGCTTGTGATTTCTCTAGCTCGGCCACCCGCCGCCGCAGGGTTTCTAACTCTTGGGAAAGCAGTTTCTTGGTTTTAGTCATAATTGAACCTTTGGTGACAGATAGCACTATTCTATACACAAAAAACGACTTTTGTCAACAACACGACGGAATAGCCTAGTCTGATACACTGATTAAGCCACAGCAGGGGGCTATAGAAATTGCCTGTTGGCAATATATTCTGTCCTGGAGCGGGGACAGATGGGCAAAGAGCCGGATGCGTGGCCAACCTAAAAGAAGCGGCGCCGACTTCGGAAAAGATAGCCGGCAACAAGGCCAAAGACCAGGCCGCCAAGGTGGGCCTGCCAGGCCACAAAGGGGAGAAGGGATAAAACAAGGAAACCGCCGATAATGGCTACCCATAGAGGCATAGGGACCGGTATCGGGATGATAAAGACCCTGAGGTTGGGCCTTAACATGGCCAGGACACCACCCAGGGCGAAGATAGCCCCTGAGGCGCCAACGGCTATGGCCAGGGGCGGCCCCAGCAGTACAAATAGAAGGCTGCCTAGTATGCCACCGCCAAAATAAACAATTAAAAATTGCTTATTCCCTATCAATCTGGAGAGGTAACCGCCCAAGAAGTAGAGGGCCAGCATGTTGGCTATAATGTGAAAAAGGCCGCTATGGATAAACAGGCTGGTTATCAGCGTCCACGGCTCGGTGGGGAAGCTAGCCGGCTGCAGGCCAAAGGAGAGAATTAATTCGGGCTGTACGGTCCTAACTACAAACAGCAGCAGGTTGGCGGCTATCAGCATCAATACTGGGCTTAGCCTAAAGCCTTGATAGCCTCTATAGTTCATTGTTTGGCGTCATAATAACCTTTAAGTGCCCACTTTGGCAAGAAAGCCACAGATTGCCCAACCGCTTGAGAACAGGCCAATATCAACTATTGGCTTTAGTATACCCCGAGATGAACGCCTTCAGGCCGTCTTCATATTGTTTACCTGAGGTAGTGAATCCGTCACTGTGGCCGCCGGTAATCTCAAGAAATCTCTTGGGCTCCCGGGCCCTTTCAAATAGCCTCCGCCCGTGGCCAAAGGGTATTACCTCGTCCTGGCGGCTATGGACAATCAGAACGGGGCAGTCTACCCTACCAAGGTAGCCGGCCGTATTGAATCTAGAACCAAGCAACAGTCTGGTTGGCAGGTAGGGATATACCTTGGCGGCAATATCGCCGAGGGAGGTAAATGTTGATTCAAGGATGAGTGCCTTTAGCCGGTGGCTCTGGGCCAGCCGGGCGGCCACGGCACCTCCCAGTGACCTGCCGAAAACAATTATCTCATCAGGGCTCGCCCGTCGTTCCCGGACTAGGTAGCACCAGGCAGCCTCGGCATCCTGATATAGGCCCTGTTCGCTGGGCTTTCCCTGGCTGTGGCCGTAACCTCGGTAGTCGAAGATGAAGATGTCCAGTCCCAGCCGATGAAATATTTGAATCAACCCCAGACGGTGTGACATGTTGCCCGCGTTACCGTGACAAAACAGAAGCACCCCTCGGGCTCTCTGGTCGGCAATAAACCAACCGGAGAGCCTGACCCCGTCCTGGGTTTTAAATGAGACGCTCTCATAGTCAAGCCCGATGCTGGCCGGGTCGGCCGACAGAACACCTTCCGGGTAGTAAATGTAGCGGGACTGGAGGAAGTAGAAGAAGGTGGTATAGATAACATAGGCACCGGCGATAAGAGCCACAATCCAGATGCCCAACATAAAAGGGTCTTTCATCTCGGGATAATCGTAGTTCTGGGCTGGCCCATTGTCAATAAGGGGCACTAATAGAAAGACTTAAGGTGGCCCTATCTCTTTGGCTGGTGTTTCTTTTTCGTCTTATCCGGGGCCAGATTGATGATCAATCTTTCGGCGTCAAAGGGGGAATAGCCTTCAAAGGTCTGCCCGTTTACCGTAATCTTGAGTTTGGTGCCGCAGCTAGTGCAGGTTTGGTGCCGTGAGTAGAGTAACGCCCAACCCTGGTAGCGGGCACCGCATTTGGGGCATTCAGCATAGGGCATATTCATAACTCTATTATATCATAATATCAAGGACACCCTACCTAAAGTGTCAAGTCGGCTGCTGGGCGGTGTCGGCAGAACTCCACTTGTTGTTAAGCCTATTGGCTCGGTTTCATCCCTTTTTTTGGCCACTTTAATCACTGTCACTGCTTAACGGGTTAGCCTGGCTATCGGGCTTTATCTTGGGCCCGGGTTTGCCAAAGACAGGGGCTTAGTCTTATCATTAGTAATTAAACCAATGATAAGACTTGATAAGGTCAGCAAGACTTACCAGGTGGGTGACGAAACTGTCCACGCCCTGTCGACTATAGACCTGGCGGTGGCCAAGGGGGAGTTTGTCGTCGTAGTGGGGCCCTCGGGTTCCGGGAAGTCCACCATGCTCCACATCATTGGCGGGCTGGATTCACCAACCTCGGGAAGGGTCATCATAGACGGCCGGGACCTAAGCCAGGCCAGTGACCGGGAGCTTTCCCGGTACCGCAATGGCAGCGTGGGCTTTGTCTTTCAGACCTTCAACCTGCACCCGACCTATAATGCCCTGGAGAATGTCGCCCTGCCCCTAATTTTCTCTAGGGTATCGCCTAAACGGCGCCTTGACTTGGCCCGGCAGGCTTTAGAAACAGTGGGCCTGGCCCAGCGAGCCGGCCACCGCCCCAACCAGTTATCCGGTGGTGAAAGGCAACGAGTTGGCATCGCCCGTGCCCTGGTTGCCCAGCCCAAAATCATTCTGGCCGATGAGCCCACCGGCAACCTGGACTCTAAGACCGGGGGGCGCATAATTGAGCTGCTTCTTCGCCTTAACCGGGAAAAGGGCATAACCCTGTTTCTGGTAACCCATGACCTTGATATTGCCGCCCATGCCCCGCGGGCCCTCTTTATGCGTGACGGTGTCATTGTTGAGGAGAGGAGGGGCTAGCTTGCGCTTTAGCGACCTGGCGGCGATGTCTTTTTCCGGACTGTGGCGGCGCCGGCTGCGCACATCTCTGACCATTCTGGCCGTGGTCATCGGAGCTACCCTGATAGCGCTGGTGATATCTCTGGGTAATGGCCTGCAGAGTTTTATTGTCGACCAGTTTGGCCTTATGGTGCCTCAGGATTCACTGACGGTGTCTACGGTTGAGAGGGCCTTTAGCGGTCGGGGCGGCCCCCATGAGATAACCGTCACCGAGGTTGAGATACCCCAGCCTTTTACCCAGCAAGATGTGGCCCGGATACGGGCCACCCCAGGTGTTGAGCGGGTTGATTTTGCCATGGCAACCCCGGCCCTCTATATCAGCCCCCAGGATAGCGAGCGGAAATTTAGCCTTTTGGCCACCACCGGCCCTGACTATGAGGTCAGCCTGAGGCAGCTGGTGGCCGGCGGCTATTTTGCTGAAGCGGCCAGCGGCCAGTGCCTCATTGCCTATGATTATCTTGACGCCTTCGGCTGGGCCGATACCGAGTCGGCCCTGGGCCAACAGGTCATCATTACCGTGGGCAAGCTCAATCCCTACGACCGGGATACCAACCAGTACTCTTTTACCGTAGTCGGCGTAATTCAGAGCACACTCAATGCCGCTGAAGTCCTGATACCTATGGCTGACGCCCAGGAGATGGCCCGCTACTATCAGGATAATCCCCGGCTCTATACCGAGGAGCAGCCCGGCTTCCTACTTAAAGTAAAGGTAGCCGATGCCACCATCATTGACCGGGTGGCCCGGGACATAGAGGCTCTCGGCTTTTTTACCATAACCCCCAGTGAGATACTGGATGAGATAAACAGTGTCTTCAGTGTTATCCAGATTGGGCTCAGTGCCTTTGGTGTCATCGCCCTGGTGGTGGCCGCCATCGGTATTGTCAACACACTGCTGATGGCTATCCATGAGCGCACCCGGGAGATAGGGGTGATGAAGGCGGTGGGAGCCACCAAGGGGACAGTGCGCCTTATGTTCACCATGGAGGGGGCCGCCCTAGGCTTTCTGGGCGGGGCTGTTGGTGTTGGTCTGGGCTATGTTCTGGGGCAGCTGTTAAACATCATTGGCAGCCAGACCTTTCTCAGTGGCTTCCCCAACTTTCAGATGTCGGTTTTCCCCTTATGGCTCATCTTTGGCATTATTGCTCTGACCACCGCTATAAGCTTGGTGGCGGCGCTGTACCCGGCCAACCGGGCCGCCCAGCTCGACCCGGTGGAGGCGCTGAGGTATGAGTGATGTGGCTCAGGCTGAGAGATAGCCTACTGGCGGTTCAGCCCCTTCTGGCGGCGCCCATCTTCTTCTCCGTCCTCCTAGGGGTACCTCCCCTCTGGCTTAGCTGGCTGGTGGCGGTTACTCCCCTGGCGCTGCGTTTCTGGCGTGATGGCCGCCCCTTCCGGGGCACCCCATTTGACATACCCATCCTGCTCTTTTTTCTGGGGCTGCTAGTAGGTTTATTGGTATCGCCCAACCCGGCGGTAGGCCTAGGGGCATTTCACACCTTCCTGGCCGGCATCCTGATATATTACGGTATTGTTAGTAACAGCGATAACAGAAACGGCTACTGGCTCTGGGTGGCCGGCCTAGTCTGTCTTGTTGTCCTCGGTTTATCAATCTGGTTTTTCTCGGAAGGGGAGGGCAGGCCCTTCTTCTTTAATGAATGGGTTTTTAGCCTGGCTGAGCCGCTGCCCAAGATTACGGGCCCGATACTAAATCTACATTCCCTGGCCGCAGTGCTGGCGGTGGTAGTACCTGTGTTCTTGGCCATGGCCCTTTTTAAGAACTATCGCCGGCTTCGTTTAACAGCCCTGGCCCTGGGACTGGGCTTCCTGCTGGTGCTCCTGCTAGTGGCCAGCGGCAGCGGCTGGATGGCGGTCACCCTGGGCCTGACCCTGGTGCTCCTGTGCTGGCGATTTTGGACGGCGGCTATTATTCTGCCGGCAGCGGGAATAGCTACCTGGCTGGTGGCCGTTTACTATGACAGGGTCTCCTGGCTGGCCCAGGTCTTCTCCACAGACAGCTTTTTAGGTAGAATGGACTACTGGGGGAAGACCATTGATTTATTAAAGGACCATCCGGTTACCGGCCTGGGCCTGGGGGCTTGGTCTGAGGTATACAGTAGTCATTACGGCACCAGTCTGGTCAATGTCCATAATTCGTATCTGCAGCTTTATTGTGATACCGGCTTTTTGGGCCTGGTGGCCCTGATTTGGGCCGGGGTAGTCTTTCTGCGGCTTTCCTGGCCTATCCTGTCTTCATCAAAACAGGGTGTCTGGTATGGGGTGGCCGTAGGTATCATCGGCGGTATTGCCGCCGGTGCCGCCCAGGCGGTTGTTGAGGTCACCTTTAGCGGCACCATGGTGACGGCGGCAGGCTACTATTATATTGGCATACCCCTGCTCTGGATTATGGCCGCCCTATTTATAGTTGCTTATAACCGCCTTTCAAGGGGCGATATCAATCCAGAAGTGGAGCCTTAGGTAAGGCTGGCTGCCTCCATTCTTAAACAGCAGGAACTCTACCTTTTGGTCTTTTCCCGCCTTATCTGGGGTAAAGTCCAGGGGTGCCTGCCACTGCTCGTCATGTTCTAGGGTCACTGGGCCGGCCTCATTGTTCTTAACCCCGTCTATCATTACCTCTACCCGATAGGTAACCGTCTCGTGTTCTTGATTGATGATGCCTATAATCACCTGCCCCCTCTCCCCAATCGCTAGCTCCTGGGGATAGTCGGCTATCTGGCCATCAGCCCCCAGAAGGTAGAACTCGGTAAACCTCTCACCCACCTTGGGCATAACCACAGTATAGGCCAGGGCCCCTATTGCCCCAACTATGAAGAGCACCAGAATAATAGACAGTATCTTATCACCGATACCCTTACCCTCAAGCCGCCCCAGCCCAATCTCAACACTAAACCTTTCCTCCGGAGCCAGCCTACTCTTCCTAACCCCGGCAATAATTGAGGTAATAAAGATAAAAAGGGCCACAGAGTAGAGTACCGGCTCCAGCCTTATCCCCCACTGGGTGTAGTTAAGAAGCAGGCCAATCAAGGGCACCACGGCGATACTCAGCCCCCAGGCTCAAGGCCAGCCTCTCAATGCCGCCCAGCCCCTCCTTTCTGGGGAACAGGGCCAGCACCAGCGTATAACCCGGGAAGAAAAGCAGGAAGGGAAGTCCCAGGATAATGCGCAGCCAGTCAGCTGGGGAAAAGAGGATGGCTGCTATCAGCAGAATAACTAGCAGGTTCACTAACAAAAGCCCGCTACCTATCCTAATTCTCAATAACGCACCTCGACACTGGTCATAGTCCTGATTAGACTAAGAGAATACCATAGACACATATAGGCCGTAATATTATTGGAGTGGGTTTGACGGCTGGAGGCCGTATGTGTATTATCAGGCGTGATGGAATCCTCAGGGAAAGGGAGCTGGTTTAGGACGCTATGATAGTCGAAATGAGAACAGGTACCACTCCAGAGGAGATAGATGGTGTCGTGCAGAGAGCCAAGTCGCTGGGACTGGGCGTCCAGTTGAATTTAGGTACTGACAAACAGGTGGTCGCCATCCTGGGCACCAATACAGGACAATTGTCCACCGACATATTTGCTGTCCTCCCCGGAGTGGAGAGCGTAACCCGGATTATGAAGCCCTACAAGCTTGCCTCGCGGGAGTTCAGGGCCGAGGACAGCCTGGTTTCTATTAATGGTATTGAGATTGGGGGCAGGCGTATCGTGGTCATGGCTGGGCCCTGTGCTGTGGAGAGTGAGCAACAGCTTGTGGCCGCGGCCAGGGCGGTAAAGGAGTCCGGGGCCAGCATCCTGCGTGGTGGCGTCTTCAAACCGCGTACCTCCCCTTTCAGCTTTCAGGGTCTGGAGAAGGCCGGACTGGAAATACTGGCTAGGGTCAGGGAGCAGTTCTCTATACCGGTGGTCACCGAAGTGGTTGACCCTCACGATGTCAGCCTGGTAGCCAAATATGCCGATGTCCTCCAGGTTGGTGCCCGCAATATGCAAAACTTCGCCCTGCTAACCAATATTGGCCGGAGTAAGTGTCCTGTTGTCCTAAAGCGCGGTTTTTCCTGCACTGTAACCGAGTGGCTGACTGCGGCCGACTATCTACTGGCCGAGGGTAATAGCCAGGTTATCCTGTGTGAGAGGGGAATCAGAACCTTTGAGGACAGCACCCGCTTTTCTCTGGATATCTGTTCCATACCCGTAATCAAGAGGGCCAGCCACCTGCCGCTGATTGTTGACCCGAGCCACGCCGCCGGCCACTACTCACTGGTGCCGGCCATAGCCAGGGCGGCTGTGGCCGCCGGGGCTGATGGGCTCCTTATTGAGGTTCACCCCAACCCCAAGGAAGCCCTGATGGATGGCCTCCAGTCCCTGACACCATCGGGCTTTGCCAGGTTGATGAAAGAGCTTGGACCGATTGCTGAGTCGGTGGGCAGATATATCTAGTTTTACAAAGCTTAATTTTTGGGCTAAAATAGCTTTGATTTTGGGCGGTTAGCTCAGTTGGTAGAGCGCTCGGTTCACATCCGAGAGGTCAGAGGTTCGAGTCCCCTACTGCCCATATTCACCTGTCCTCTCTTCTGACCGGCCCAAAGCCACAGGTAGTAGCCGCCGTAGACAAGGGCCGACCAGCCTAGGCCTATATAAAAGAAGGCCGGCAGACCCCAGAACCAGACCTGCTCAAAGAAGGCACCGACCCTGGCCAGTGGTAGCCATAATGAGCCGAACATAGCCTCTCGCCAGTGGCCGATGAACTCGGGGTAGGGGTAGCCGCCGCCAAGATATTTAATGGACCAGGGAATAGCGTAGAGCATGTCTTCCAGTATCCAGAAAAGGGCCAGACCGCCGGCACCGGCCAAAAAGAAGGTCCACCACCAGCGTAGGTACTTATTCTTGATATTGTTGAAGGCGTCCTTATGCAGCCACCATATAATAAGACCCGAAGCTACCCAGGCTAGGATGTGATAGACGGGTAGGCCAGTGCCCAGTTTCATCGTGTTCTGCCAGCCATTCTGTATCACCAGCCAGTCAATAACGGTAAAGGCGACCAGGGCCAGCATAAATAGGGCCATCTTCCTCTTCATCGGCTTAAGCCTGGATAAATGCCTCATCACTACCGATACCTGTTAGTTAAAAATTCTGGGATGGATTTTTACTCATCCTGCTTATTCCCGGCACCAGTCTCGTTCTCCACCCTGGCCATCAACCTAGCCAAGCACTCCGGGCACAGGCCGTGAGAAACCCCCTCAACACCCTTGCCGTCCTTGTCGCCCATATCCTTGTTGCAGCTGGCACACACAATCTTCATTCTCGGCCTACTCCTTCTCCTACCTCCATCTTATGGGGCAGATATCTAATAGCCATAGAATGTCTGTCGGAGTCTTCTAGAAATAGAAGCCGCAGCTCCTAAAGCGGTGTTGTCTTCTGTCTTGCTTTTTACCTAAGAAGGAAATGACTATTGGCAATTTTCTTGACATTTGTGGTACAATAGTCACAAATATCGGTTAATGAGGGGGTAGGGGCCTGGCATGGGGAACATGGTTGAAAACCGCGATATTAAAGGGTTCAGCCTGCTTCTGGAGAAGGTATACCGGGAAGGCGACCAAGATTTCCGGGATTACAAGCCGGGCACGGTGACCCGCCGCCTGCAAAGGAGATTATTTGCTGCCGGAACAGGAACATATCTGGAATACATGCGGTTTCTGGATGCCCATCCCGAAGAATACCAGCGGCTGGCTGATGACCTTACCATAAAGGTAAGCGGTTTCTTTAGAAGCCGGTACACCTTTCAGCAGGTAGCCGGATTGGTGTTACCTGAGCTGGTATCACACAAGAGAAAGCGGGGGGAGTGGGGCCTAAAGGTATGGAGCACAGCCTGCGCCCGGGGTGAGGAGCCCTACTCCATTGCCATCCTGCTGGCCGAGTCCCTGGGAGACAGGCTAAAGAACTTCAACATGTCTATCTATGCCTCTGATATCAGCCGGCAAGCCTTGCGTGAGGCACAGGTGGGCCTATATTCCGCCCAGGAAGTAGAGGGTCTCCCTCTTGCCATCCTGGAGAATTATTTCAACCGCCAAGGTAAAGGCTATCTGGTGAAAAGCAGTATCAGGCAGATGGTCAGTTTCTCCTATTTTGATTTGGTCTTAACCAAAACCTCACCCTTTATGAACCTGGACTGCATATTCTGCTGCAACATTCTGATATATCTGCAAAAGCAACTTCAAGAAAAGCTACTGGCCATGCTGTATGAGGCACTGGCGGCCCCGGGCTACCTGATTCTGGGGGAGGTGGAGACGCCGACAGACAACCTGCGTGGAAAGTTAGAGTGCCTTGATACCAGGGCAAAGATATACAAGAAGAGTGGGAGGAGTGATCATGTCTAGAAAAGGACAAGGACTAAATAATGCACCTTCCTCGGCCATCACCGAGCGCAAGCGGGCAGAGGAGAATTTAAAGGAACGCGTGAAAGAACTCAATTGTCTCTATGGTATTGGTAAGATTGCTGAAAGACCAGGGATTACCTTAGATGAACTATACCAAGAAGTAGTAAAGCTTCTTCCACAGAGCTGGCAATATCCGGAGATTAGCTGCGCTAGAATTATTATCAAGGGCAGAAAGTTTGAGACACAAGATTACCAGGATTCCGAATGGAAGCAATCTTCAGATATCAAAATATATGGGGCAAAAGCAGGCACGGTAGATGTCGGCTACTTAGAAGCGAGACCGGAGATTGATGAAGGACCATTTCTAAAAGAAGAGAGGCTGCTGATTGATGCTGTTGCCGAGCGATTGGGAAGAATCACCGAGCGCAAACTGGTGGAGGAGGCATTACAGCAGTCACAAAGGAATTTGAGAGCTTATTTAGAAAGCGCACCAGATGGTGTTTATCTCAACGATTTGAAAGGAACTTTCCTCTATGGCAACAAAAAAGCCGAGGAATTGACAGGGTATAAGAGAGGAGAGCTCATCGGGAAGAGCTTTCTCGAGCTAAATCTCCTTCCGACGAAATATTTGGCAAAAGCTGGCAAGCTGCTGGCACTCAACGCAATGGGAAGACCTACCGGACCAGATGAGTTTGAACTGACCAGGAAGGACGGCAGCCGCACATGGGTTGAGATAAACACCACCCCTGTTAAGCAAAAGGGTAAAGCGGTGATTATCGGCTTTGTCCGCGACATCACCGAGCGCAAGCGGGCGAGAGAGGCATTGCAGGAGAGCGAGCAGAAATATAGAGCTCTTTTTAAGAACCTGAATGACGCAGCCTTCCTGGCGGATGTGGAGACCGGACGTATCCTCGACACAAACAGGCGGGGCGAGGCACTGCTGGGTCGTACTCGTGAGGAGATCATCGGCATGCACCAAAGCGAGCTTCACCCTCCGGAAATGGCTAACGAGTATCGTCAGAGGTTCGCCACCCACGTTCAGAAGGGACGGGCTGCGGATTATGATGGGGAGGCTGTCAGGAAGGACGGCAGCATTGTCCCAGTAAGCATCAGCGCAGCAACCTTTACCATTGGAGAAAAACAGGTAATACTTGGGCTTTTCCGGGACATCACCGAGCGCAAGCGGGCTGAGGAGGAACTAAGGGAGAGTGAGGGAAAGTATAGAGCGCTTGTGGAAAACGCAACTGATTTTATCTATATGCATGATAGGGATGGTAGAGTATTGTCTCTGAACAAATCAACAGCAAGCCTTTTGGGGAAAGAACCCAGAGAATTAATAGGCAAGACGCTCTTTGATATATTCCCCAAAGAAATAGCTACAGAATTTTTAAGACACATGAAGCGGGTATTCGAAACGGGGAAAGTAAGAACGGCTGAATCCAAAATGGTTGCTGGAAAGAAGGAGATGTGGATAAGTACCAGTCTTAGCCCAGTGAAGGATTATGAAGATAAGGTGGTAGCAGTAATTGGCGTGAGCAGGGATATCACCGAGCGCAAGCGGCTGGAGCAGGAAATACAGAAAAAGAATGAGCAATTGGATGCCCAGAACGAGGAGCTTAGGGCTGCCAATGAAGAGCTGATAGTACAACAGCAAGAACTTATGGAGAAAACCAGGGAGTTGGAAACGGTTAGCCAGGCTAAGAATGCGTTCCTGGCTAGTATGTCTCACGAGCTACGCACGCCGCTGAACGCCGTTATCGGCTTCTCAGAGTTGATGCTGGATGGCGTCCCCGGTGAAATCAGTGATGAGCAGAGGCAGTGTCTTAGTGATATCTTGAGCAGTGGGCAGCACCTGCTAAACCTTGTTAATGATGTCCTTGACCTGTCTAAGGTGGAAGCGGGGAGGATGGAACTCAAACTGGAAAATCTGAATATGGCTGATGTTATCAACGATGTTGTACAAACTGTGAAGCCTATACTGGGCAAGAATAGGCTCAAGATAGGGGTCAGCATAGCTGAGGGGCCGCCTCAAGTTTATGCTGATAAAATCAGACTGAGGCAGATATTTCTCAATCTGCTGAGTAATGCTATCAAGTTTGCCCTGCCTGGTAGCAAGCTTGGTATTGAGACCGGTAGAGAGAGCGATTGGTACCAGGTCAGCGTGGTTGATAATGGCATCGGCATTAAGAAAGAAGACCAGGAACGGATATTCGAAGCCTTTAGCCAAGTAGAGACTTTGCCCGACAGGAAGAAAAAGGGCACCGGGCTGGGGCTGTTAATTGCCAGACAGTTTGTTGAGACAATGGGTGGCCGGATATGGGTGGAGAGCGAGTATGGAAAGGGGAGTAAATTTACCTTTACCCTGCCACTGGCAATAAGTGATATTTATCCGGAGGAGGGAAACAGACGATGAAGGAGAAGATACTAATTGTAGAAGACAACCCCCTGCATATGAGATTAGTTGAAATGACCCTTAGAGCCAAGAACTACACTATACTTCAGGCAACTGACGGGGAGGAGGCTCTGGAAATAGCTGCCAGAGAGCGACCAGACCTGATTATAATGGACCTAAACCTCCCCGAAACGACCGGCTTTAAGTTGACCAAGAAGCTCAGGGAGAACCCTGCATTCAGCCATACCCCCATTATTGCCCTTACCGCCTATGCCATGAGGGGAGACAGAGAGAGGGCTATTGAGGCCGGGTGCGATGCCTATCTATCAAAGCCAATCAGTACCCGTGAGTTACCTAGGGTAGTTGCCGAAATGCTCTCAGGACGGAGA
>Ga0114920_10000191_pt1 | contig 27281 bp, 24 predicted proteins | sample ChitaG_FD_88683 | JGI IMG/M metagenome (GOLD analysis project Ga0114920, IMG submission 88683) | Deep subsurface microbial communities from South Pacific Ocean to uncover new lineages of life (NeLLi) - Chile_00310 metaG | ecosystem: Environmental > Aquatic > Marine > Oceanic > Sediment ...
TATGTCAATTTTCTTTTGGGCTACCTTTATCATGATAAAGAAATGAAAGAAGAAGCTATTAAGCACTTCGAGGCTTTTCTCCAGCTTGCGCCGAATGCTCCTCAAGCTAAAGAAGTGAAGAAACTCTTGGAAAGCTTAAAAAAGGCAGGATGAGCAGTAATCTCGACGCGTGAATAATTCAGGTTAGCTGTATTTGTAAGGTACTTTCCGGAAACAAAGATGGTGCTTTTTTATTTTTTCGTTCAGTGTCGTGTATTTCACTCTTAAAAATTTTGCTGCATCCTTCTGATTCCCGTTGAATTTTGAGAGAGCTCTTATTATTATGCTTTTCTCCAGAGTTCCTATCAGCTCCTTAAGAGGAAGTGTCCTGCTCATACTAAAATATTCAACGAACAGCCTAAAGAGGTTTGATCTGAATCTTTCTTCTCCTATAGCGAAATTCGCAATGCCTGAATAATCGAAAAGTAAATCATCCATTCCATCTCTTGCTTCTCTATCTGTCTCATTCAGAAAAGCCAGTCCTAGCTTCTTAAAATTTTTGAAATCGGGGATTCTTTCAATATTGGGGAACTCGGATTGCACTTTTTTCTGACGGGGAATTGATTTTGCAATATTTGCGGCCATTTCTTACTCCTATTTAAATTTTTTTTCTTCCCCTAACCTAATTATAGAAACTTGCCTTTAACTTCTCCATTCCAGAGAGTCTCAAAATAATCAATAACCTATGCCCTCTTTTCAGGGACTTCCTTCGAGTTCAATAGATAGTCTATCGACCGATTAAGCGCATCTAAATCCAGAGGCTTTACAAAGAAATGAGAAATGGACAGCCTGGAGAGCTCATCGACTTTTACCAGGTCTGGGAATGCAGAAACTAAGATGACCTCTCCCTTATAACCCAACGCTCTGAATTTGGCGATCATCTCTATGCCATTGAGATAAGGCAGCTTTAGATCAGCGATGATGAGATTTATGTCAGCTTCGCCGAAACGCTGCAAAGCCTCCTTTGGATCTTTTGCCGGATAGACAAGATAATTTTTATTAAGAATCAGGAAAAAAGTTTGCCTTATGGATTCATCATCATCGACAACGACGATTTTCTTTTTGACCATTTTTATTTTCACCTCGTTTTAATCTCAGCGATTTCGTTAGAAACAATTTAGATGCATATTTTGTGCCAACTGACGCCTTGATGCCCCAGAGAGGAAAACTTCAAGAAAAGCAAATAATCTCTTCGAAAATTTGTAAAAGTGACAACCAAATGATTAAACCTCATGTAAATGCCAAATATTAAACAAGTTAAAAATCTGAATTATTTTTCTTTTATAATAGACACATCAAAACACTCATCACTTAACTCATGGAAAAAAAGAAAGAATTTATCCCTCTGCTTATTTATTTAAACCCATATGAAAAAATGTTTACATCAGGTAAAAAGCATTTACAGTCATATAAAAAGGGGACAGGCTACTTTTTTTCGCAAACCCCTATAAGGTGGGCTTGATGAATCAAGCCCCTACATCATTATATAAATACATTGACATACCGCAGGTGGGCTTGATGAATCAAGCCCTTACATGACCATAAGGTATGGTATAAAAAGGATGTTATAATAAAGTGCCAAAGTCCAGGGGCTTGATGAATCAAGCCCCTACAATATGGAAAAAAGTAGCCTGTCCCCTTTTCCTTCGCTCGATGGACAACTCTTATCACGGAAAAAGAGATACTTTCACTAAATATTGAGTCCGAATTCTTTAATTTTTTTATCCAGGGTAGGACGGCTTATTTGTAAAATTTTGCTAGTTCGAGTTTTGTTACCTTTCGTTGCCTTTAAGACATGCTGAATATAGTCTTTCTCAACCTCTGTCAAGGGAACAAGTTCTTTTGGAAACAGCCTTCTTTCCCCGGTCTCAAGAGGCAGATTTTCTTCGAGGATAACATCTCCCTTAGATAAGATGATCGCACTGGTAAGAGCATTTTCTAATTCTCTGACGTTCCCCTTCCAGGGAAAATTCGTCAGGAGTTTCATCACATGAGGAGGGATTTTCCTCGCGTTTCTGCGCAGCTCTCTGTTTATTTTCTCTAAAAGATAAGCAACCAGCTCAGGAATGTCTTCTTTTCTCTCGTGTAGCGAAGGCAAAGATATTTCAACCACTTTCAAACGATAATAGAGGTCCTCCCTGAATCTCCCCTTTTCAATCAATGATTTGAGAGATTGGTTAGTGGCTGCAATTATCCTGGCTTCTGTCTTGAGGATCTTCTCCCCTCCAACTTTCATAAAATCTCTTGTCTCGATGACTCTCAACAGCTTGGACTGGAGATTGGGAGATATATCCCCTACCTCATCAAGAAATAAGGTCCCTTTCCCCGCTATTTCAAACTTTCCTTTTGTTTCGTAAACAGCATCGGTGAAAGCACCCTTGACGTGACCAAACAGTTCGCTTTCCAATAGCGTATCCGAAATCGCCGAACAATTGATGACGATAAAAGGTTCCCTGCTGCAAGAGCTGTTATAATGAATCGCTTTTGCCACCAGCTCTTTTCCTGTGCCACTCTCGCCATGGATGAGAACATTGGTTCTTGTATTAGCCACTGACCCTATCAACTTAAACACATCCCTCATCTGCGGGGAATGACCGATGATATTATCTATGGTGTATTCTTTCTGTTTCTCTTCAACTAAGTAGCTGACTTTCTCCTCCAAACTTCTTATTCGAATGGCTTTATTTATGGTTAAATCCAGCTCAACATAATCAAGGGGTTTGACTAAATACTCAAAGGCACCCAGCTTTATGGCTTCCACGGTCGTCTTCATATCATCGTAGGCGGTCATAATGATAATTTGGGCATTTTCGCTCTTCTCTCTTATCTTCCATAAAACTTCAAGGCCATCCATATCAGGAAGACGAATGTCCAAAATGACTAATTCAACAGGGCTTTCCTCAAATTTGCGAAGCCCTTCCTCACCATCTTCAGCAAGGGTAACTTCAAAACCTTCTTTAGAAAGATGAGATGAGAGAGTTTTTCTGATCAAAGGATCATCGTCGACGACTAATATTGATTTCATTTTTTCCCCTCACAAGGAATTAGGATTTCAAAAGAAGCACCTTCCCCTTCTTCATCCTTAACTCTCATAGAACCTTTGTGTTCTTCAATGATTTTTCTTGCATTGGCCAGCCCCAGACCGATTCCGGAAGATTTGGTTGTATAGAAAAGCTCAAAAATGACTTCCCTGTCACGCTCTGGAATCCCACAGCCGTTATCAGATATAAGAATCCTGATCTTACATTCTGAATCCCCATCGAGATGAGAAAGAGAGATGTTTATTTTCCCTCCTTCTTCAACAGCTTCATAAGCATTACGAAGAATATTTAAAAAAACTTGCCTCAATTTGTCGCCGTCCACCAAAACTTGAGGTAGTCCCTCCTCGAAGTTCTTTTCCAGTGTAATTTTTTTCAACTCCAAAGATTCCGCTATCATCTTGGTGGCTTCATCGATTATCTCTTCGATGGAAAATCGCTCAAGATGAAGCTCAGTACCCCGAGTAAAGCTTAAAAGTTCCTTAACAAATTTCTCCATCTGGCTTATCCCCTTCTGCGATAGGCTTAAATGCTCCTCTTCCAGCTCATCCAACTGATCACTCTGAAGCAGCTTCTGGATGTTTAATTTGACTGAAGTCAAAGGATTTCTTATCTCATGGGCGATTCCAGCCGCAAGCCGGCCGATAGAAGCCAGTTTTTCTGCCTGGATTAATTTCCTGTGAGCTTCTTCCATTCTTTCTCTTGTCAGAAGGAGCTGATGACTCATCTCGTTAAAGCTTTGAGCCAAATCTCCGATTTCATCCTGTGAAGAGATAGGAATCTCTTGAGAAAAATCTCCTTTGGAAATCTTTTTTGTTCCCTCTACCAATTTTTTTAGGGGATTTGTTATTTTTCTTGCCAAAAATATCGCTCCCAATATACCGGGCACACCCCCTATTAAGGCGGCCAGATATAACATAAGGCGAGTCTGGCGAAACTCTGCTAGATACTCCTCCCTTGAAAGACCAATCCTGATAGAACCCCATCGAACGGGAGAGTCCCCTGCAAAAATGGGAATTTCAATCTCTAGAAGCCTCAGAATCTGTCCTGAATCCTTGTCCAAGAAATCTTTCGTTTCAAAGAGAGAAGTATCTTCATCGGCATCCTCCCTCAGTCGGCTATACCGATAGGCCTCCTCGTAATCCTTAATCAAAGAAGTGGCCACAAAAAGATTGTTGAAACGATTATAGAAAATGACATAAACAACCTCTTCGTTTATCTGCTCATCAATACTCCTTTGTACTCCGTCCTCATCCCACTGAATAAATGGCTGCTGGTTCAATTGAGCAATGTTCTTGGCAATCAATACTCCTTTGCTCTTCTGCTCCTCAAAAATGGCATCTCTTTCTCTTATCAGAATAACAATGAAGATCATGACTACCACCACAGTGAGCAGAACAAACACCGAGAGCATGAACTTTTTCTGGAGGGACATACGTATGCGAAATTTTTGTTTCACGCTCTTATCTATCCAGCCATATTTTTTTGGCGTCTAAATAATAGAATCCCAGAGGAGGCACCTCGACTCCCCTGACATTAGACTGCATGGCCACCCTGTTTTGATGAGAAAAAAGAGGAAGAGCAGGAACATCAGAATGAAGAATTTCTTCAATCTGACGAAAAAGCTCTATCCTCTTGGTCCAACTTCTTTCTATTTCAGCTTCCTGTAAAAGTCTATCTAGTTCAGGATTTTCATAACCGAAAACATTGAACACAGATTTTGAGAAAAATAGAGGGCGGATGATATCCTCAGGGTCAGGAAAGCTCATTATTCTCCCGAGAAAAACTAAATAAGGATTTTTAAAACTTTTGATCTCACTCGAAGATCTGTAAAACCTCACTCTCAATCCAATACCCAGGGCGTCAAGCTGTCTCCTGAGTTCTCTGTAAATCTTGAATTTTAACTCTGTTCTTGGGTCCTCAAGAAAAAGGGTGAGTGTAGGAAAAGTTTCTCCCTCTGGGAAACCGGACTCCCTAAGCATATCTTCTGCCTTCTCAATATCAAACATATTTTCATCGTCCCTGGGGAAAAAGCCGGGAAGCTTTGAAGGAATGAAGTTGTTTGTCACTTCACGCACATACCTTTTATCAAAGGTTTCTCGTGCCATTTCTCTTTTATCGATGGCGTATGAAATGGCTTTTCTGATTGTCGGGTTATCAAGAGGAGGGATGTGACAGCTCATTCCCAAAAATATGGGGTGGAGCAACCCGTCCTCAAAAACCTGGTATTTCGATTGGAATAATCTCTCTGATACAGCAGGCATGGAATCTATCTCATCGTTTATGAAATGATCCATGGTATAGTATGGGCTGAATTCTACTGCATCTAGATAGGGCATTCCTTCGAAATACTCCTCATTCCGTTTCATTCGAACACCAACAGGATCCAATCTCGGACTTCTCAGGTAGTAATCAAACTTAAATGGACCTGTACCAATTGGTTTCCGGAAAAAGCCTCTTCCCTGATCAAGAACAAGGTCTTTAGGAAGGATCTTACAAAAATGCATGCCCATCAGATAAAGTGCAGAGACAAAAGGTCTTGTCCATTGGATTTCGAAAGTGTGTTTATCCAGAACCTTAAACCCCGCTACATCTTCTGCTTTTTCCTCCCTAAAATCCAGCGCTCCGACGACTCTCGGAAGGAAGAATTGGTAGTAAGGCGAATTGGTCTCTTTGTCAAGGAGGCGTTCAAAAGAGAATTTCACATCTTCAGCAGTAAGCTCTCTTCCATGGTGGAACTTGACTCCTTTTCTTAGATAGAACGTATACTTCTTATGATCAGGAGACATCTCCCAGTACTCGGCTAAACAAGGCACAATATGCAAGTTCTTATCCAGCTTTACCAATCCATCAAAAATCTGTTCAGACACAAAAATAAAAGATTCCGGACTTGTCGGATCGAACTGCTCTCGAAATCCATCGGTAAAAGATTTCAGTCGGAAAACTCCCCCGTAGCGAGGTTTTTTTCGGACAGGTTGTTGGTAGAAGTTGAACAAAGGCAGCGCTAAGACAAGAACAAGGAAAATGCTGAGAGCTGCACGAAATTTAAAATTTTCTGCCATTTATTATTCCCTGTAGCCAATATATATATTAGACCAATAGCAAATAAATGGCAATTTTTATGCCAAATTTCGAGAGCTGCTAATTTCTTGAATATGAGGAACTTAGAAAGGTTTTTTTTAGGATGAGGGAATTTTTTGTAAAATTTTTTTACAATTTCAGCTGGAATTTGATGAGCTAAGTCCCCATTTATCCGTACAGAAGAAAACATGGTAAGTCTGATAAATCAAACTTCTGATTCAATAAAAAGGTTTTTATCGAGTTATCTCTGCTGTTTCAATAACCTTACTTAAAACGCGCATGATGTTTCCACCCCAGATCTTCCGGATATCCTCTTCTGAATAGCCACGGCGCATAAGCTCTTCAGTAATATTGGGAATCTCGCTGACATCGTCACACCCCTCGACTCCACCACCGCCGTCAAAATCCGTTCCTATTCCCACATGATCCACTCCGACCAATTTAACAACATAGTCTATATGATCGACCAAATCCTTGAGTGTGGCTCTTTCCACTGGATACCTCTCCCTGATTTCGGTGTACTCTTGGCGCATTTTTTCCTGTATTGCTTCGTCCTTAATTTCTCTTCGTGGTCCGTACTTTTTTCCGAGCGCTGCAAAGGCTTTATCTCTCTCTGGATTCGGTTTTGTCTCCTTTATAAAGCTGGAGACAAAACAAATTTGAATAACTCCCCCGTTTTCAGCTAAAGCCTTGATCATTTCATCTGAAAGATTTCTTGGATGGTCACAGAGCATTCGCACACTGGAATGGGAGGCGATCACAGGGGCTTCTGTGACTTCAAGTACATCAAAGAAGGATTTATCTGAAGCATGAGAAATATCCACCATGATTCCCAAACGGTTGCATTCCCCAACGACTTTTTTTCCGAATTCACTCAGGCCATTATCCTCAGGATTGCGTCTGTCTGTGGAAGAATCGCATATATCATTATCACTGGAATGACAGAGAGTGATGTAGCGGACACCTCTTTCATAATATTTTCTCATCAAAGAAAGATCTTTGCCTATGGGATAGCCATTTTCCATTCCGATAAAAGCGGCCCGCTTTCCCTCTTTCTCCAAACGATAAGCATCCTCAGGAGATGTCGCTAACCCCACTAGTTGAGGATAATTCTCGCACATCTTATGAATGGCATCTAACAATCGAGTGACTCGCTCTCTAGCCCTGGCATACCCTTCAGGAGTTCTTACGCCTTGACCAACATAGACTGCAAAAAACTCAGCATCCAGGCCGCCCTCTGCCATCCTTGGCAAATCTATTTTTGTACCTCTTCTCTGACCTGGCTCGTGCCGCTCTCCAATATCCCAATCTTCCCTGAGCATGCGAGAAGGTGTATCAGCATGAGTATCAACCGTGAGAACTTTATCATGGAGCTCTCTGGGATCTTTAGGAGCACAAGAAGTTAGCAGAAAGCCAAAAATGAATAAAACAAAAATAGAAACAGTTTGTCTTCTTCCTTTCATTGAAACTCCTTTCTTTAATAATTATTATTTACTGAATTTTATTTACTTTTTCGCCCCTTTCCAGGCTTCGATGAACTTTACAGCATTGTTCACCATCCTTTGAACAATCCTCTCTCCGAACTCTTTAGTCGCTCTCTTTGGGTCGCCTGTAGACCATATTCCATTACTTGAAAGTTCATGGCTAGCACCGCCTTTTTTCGTTTCAGATGGAACGGCATACAATGAACCCAAGACAACCAGCAACTCAGGATTTTTCTGGCCAAGCGCAAGCAATTCTTGCATTTTTGGAGTGAAAGTGAGTTTGGGCTTTTCGGCCCTTTCCATTTTGACTAATTCGGGTTTGAGGTAGAGCATGATGGATGTCTCATGGATCCCCGCATGTTGATCAAAATCGACTCCTTCGATTCTCTCTCCCCCTCTCTGGAAGGACGCTCCTGATCCCACCGAAACGGCAATGGCTTCTGTTGTGTGATTGATTCTGTGGATGACTTTGCTTTCCGCGATACGATTCCCGCCATGATAGTTGAAGAACATTTTTTTCGAAATTTTATCTTTTCAAGATATAAAAATCTCTTTTCCAATCATCTTTCTCAATCTTACGAAAATCAATGATCTTATAATCTCTCTCGAACAAAGTCTCGAATGCTTTCCTTGTCTTTATCCTCCAATCTAAAGGGATATTTTTTACTTTGGCATCGGTCACATCCGTCTCCCCTAGCATTTTATAAAAATCAACAGGAATTTCGACCAGCAAGAACTCATGGTCAAGGTCAAGATTCATTTCTTTAACAATCTCAAGCTCCAGTGGCCCACTTCGTCCTTCTACTTCAGCAGTATCCCCGCTGACTGCGATATGGCCAGAGTCAATCAAAGATTCCAGATCATACTCAGGTCTTTCAATCTTTTTCCTAATATCCCAGGAGACGAAAAACCTGTCACAGGGAACATCCAGTCTATTCAAAAATCCCCCAAACTCTCCATGACAATCCTCTCTGTATTCTATAACATCCATCCCAAAATGATGGATATTCCTGTAGGCATTCACACCTGTCAAAGGATCGTAGGTACATATAATTGTATAAATTCCGAAAATCTCCTTCAACTTCTCCCCCTGGAATTTCTTAATCCCCACTCCAAGACCAGTATTCTGGAAATCTCCTCTCACCCCTGTATATTGGGAATAGAATTGGATATTGCGAGTCTCTCTAAAGCCAATCTTCTTGTCCTTGACTCCGATAAATCCGAAGGAAAAGCCGACAAAATGCTCTTTGTCTTCCTTAAATCGCCCCTTTCCATCGTCGACAAAGACTCCTATTAAAAGGCTGCTTCCCTCATGAAAAAAATTTCCATCCAGCAGGTTTCGTATGCCTGCCAGGTTATCTAATGGATCGCCCCAAATTTCATTTCTCATCTCTTCATACTTCAAGTAATCACGGTGGTTGTTCGAGGTTTCCACCTTAAAGAGAAATTTTCTTCCTTTGATCTCATGAATCTTTTCTAGTTTTTGCATTTTTAACAGATTCCCCCGGTGAGGCTAGAGGTTAATGATGATTTTATCGGAAAAAGAAGGGACAGGCAACTTTTTATTCATCAGGTGAGATTGCCGCGCTCCGCTCGCAATGAAATCCTGCAGGTGGGCTTGATGAATCAAGCCCCTACAATATGGAAAAAAGTAGCCTGTCCCCTTTAAAATACAATATGGAAAAAAGTAATCAGTCCCTTTTAAACTGTCCCCTTTAAAATTTATTTGAATTCATTATATTTTTAGTATATTGTAAATATCTTCGTAATAAGCTAGCTACAAACTTCTTTATCACTATCTAAGGAGGCAAGGTATGAAAGCCCAAAAAATTGTCATTTTAATAACTCTTTTCCTGATCGTCCCTCTTTTTCTGTTTGGTGCGGAATTTCAGGTTAAAATCATAAAGAGTGCGGACGATTTACCAGAGAAATTCTGCAGCCACTGGAAAGCGGGCGATTTCCTCATTTTTGATGGAAAATTTCTAACACTAATCGGTGGGGCATCAAGGCCTATAAGAACCCTAAACAACTATGTTGGAGCAAATGCATTAGGAAGCATCATTAGCTTTATCCCTGCTGGAAAAAACTTATTGAACAACCTGAATATCGGCTCCCCAGTCATCAGGATAGATAAGAAAAGAGAATATTTAACCTATAGCTCCATTGAACCGGTAAAAGAATCCATCCCGGAAGATACTCTTGCTTTCAAGGCTTCAGCTTTATATGAAGGAAAAAAAGGCAGAAAAGCTCAGGTCAAGACAACCTATCACTTTTACCTTCAAAAAGGGAGAATAGACATCGCTTCAACTCTGACCAATACAGGAGAAGAAGAGCTGGAAGATCTGAATTATAATCTCAATTTTGATCCCCTCCACAGGTATTACTTCAGCCCTTTCCACAGGGAAAAACATCAAGACCTCAATTTCCGGGTTTACCAGAAGAACGGTTTCTACTTAGCCTGGATCAATCTCAATCCTATACCCGAGGAAGAAGCATATCTGCCTGGGAAGTTAGCTCCCAAAGAATCTTGTGAACTTCGTTATATTCTTCTTGTAGACACGAAACACGAAAATTTGCTCAAAAAAATCTATAAAATTCTAAACATTGAACCTGAAGAATCGACCATTCATTTTAAAAACCTTAATGGAGACCTAATGGAGGTTATTGTTAGAGATGCATTCTCTTCCTCTGTCTTCTTTCGTTCATTTCTCGAAAATCCTTTCTCCCTCAACATCTCTCTTCCTGCTGGAACCTATAAGGTAATCGCAAATTTCTTCCCCGCTATCAGAGAAAAACTCCTGTCAATCCAGAAAGACAAGGAAAACTCATGCATTCTCGAAGATGCTCCCTGCGGGCGGGTAAAAGTTAAAATCAAAAACAGCAAAGGAGAATTTGTCCCAGGAAAAGTTACGTTTATCGGCCTTGCTCCGACAAAAACTCCCTATTTTAAACCTGAAAATCCAGTAAAAAGCAATAGAGGGTGGGAAACTTTTAAAAACTCCTGTTTTCCTAAAGAAGAGGGAATGGAAGTGAAACTTCCTGTAGGAACATATCTCATCTATGCTTCGAGAGGACCGGAATATTCCCTTGATAAAAAAGTTGTCGAAATTTTAAAAGGTGAAAAGCAAGAATTGATTTTTCTTATAGATAGAGTGTTAGAAACTCCCAATCTCATCTCTGTAGATCCTCACATGCACACCCATAACTCAGATGGAAGGACCCGCATTCTTGAAAGGATAAAATCGGTTGTGGCCGAAGGGGTCGATGTTGCTGTGGCTACAGACCATAACTACATCACAGATTACTACCCCACGCTTAAAAAACTTGGATTGAATAAATATCTAGCTGTCATACACGGCTGTGAGGTCACTATCTCCGGCTTAATCCACTACAACACTTATCAATTAAAATACCGGCCGGATGAGGAATTTAACGGAGCCATATATCCTCTCGCTGAAGAAGTCCCTCCGCTTTTTAAAGCCAGCCGCGCAAAAGACCCAGAGGCTATCCTTCAAGTGAACCATCCCCGCTCAGGGACCTTAGGTTATTTCAATAACTACAAATTGGATGAGGAATCCGCAGCCTTTGCTAAAGATCATTTCGATTTATCTTTCGATGTGCTGGAAATCATGAACGGTCCCCATTTCTATTCTTCCTCCAACTATAAATCCATTGAGGATTGGTTTCATCTTATGAACCGCGGATATTATTTCCCCCTTGTAGGCTCCTCAGACACCCATTCTATCGACAGGGCAGAACCAGGCTATTCCCGCACTTATGTGACTTATAAAGGCGAAGATGGTGATAATCTGAACTGGGAAACACTTGCTCAGGCCATTAGGAAAGGACATTCTTTTATTAGTAATGGTCCGATTGTGGAGTTTAAAGTGAACGGCAGATACTCATCAGGCGATTCGTTTACAGAAAGAAGTGGAAAAGTCGATGTTTGGATAAAAGTTCAAAGCGCTCCATGGATAGCTGTTGATGAGGTAAGAATAATCGTGAATGGAGAAAGAAAAATCATATTTCCTGTAAAAACCGAAAAAGAAATCATTCAGAAATTCACCGAACAGATAGGGCTAAAGTTGGATAGAGATTCCTACATAGCGGTTGAAGTGTTGGGAAAAGAGAGCCTCTTCCCTGTCTTACAGAGCACATCCAGGGATGGGCTCCTCGAAAATGCTCTCCTTCCCTATGCCCTGACAAATCCAGTATTCATAGATTTGGATGGCAACGGCAAGTATGACCCTCTCTTACCTCGAAAAATCGAACTGACTTCTGAGGTTTCTGATTCAAAAAAACCGGAGACGCATTATTAAAAGAAAAACACTCCTATTCATTCTGGAAATCGTTTTTATTGCTTCACTGCTGGTATTATGGCTTAGCTCGGAGGAAATCCGAAGTAGCAAGAATCTGTGGGTGCTCTTTTTCTACAGTTTCCCTTCTGAATTTTTGATCGCTATTGTCCCCCATGAGCCCGTTCTTCTTTATTTCGGCAAATTCTATCAACCTCTAACCGTTGCCTTAGTAGCCATCATTGGCACAGTGATGACTGAAGCGATCAATTATTCTGTCTTTAAGCTAGTGATCGATAGCAACCTTTTCAAGAAAATTCATCAAGGAAAAATGGTAATCAAAATTGTAGAGCTTTTCAAAAAAGCTCCTTTTGTTGCCCTTTTAGTGGCGGGCCTTACGCCTGTGCCTTTTTATCCTTTCCGTTTTTTAGTCGTACTAACCCGTTATCCCTTGGTAAAATACCTTCTTGCTGTATTCCTTTCCAGAACTCCGCGATTCTTTATTCTAGCTCTCGCAGGCTACATGATTAACATCCCCGACTATCTGTTAATAGCAATTTTCATTGTCCTGATTTCGGCCGCCAATATTCCTTTGCTGAGAAGGTTTTTGAAAGACAGGCAACAAAAGTAGCCTGTCCCCTTTTTTTTATATTCTCGACTAAACTATCTGGCCTACCTTTTGACTTCCAAATTACCAGATGCTATAAGTAATTTGCGCTCGAGAAGGACATGAGTAAAAAAAAATGCACCAATCAAAAATTCTCCTTTATCATTAACCCTCAAGCAGCTAATAGAAAATGGGGCAGAAAAAATAAGCTGAGAGATTATCTCAAGGACAATCTATCAGGCGAGATAATCCACGTTCAGGGAAGCAAACGAGACACAATTGAAAAAGCGAAGGAGATGAGTTTAGCTCATACAAAAATAGTGGCAGTGGGAGGCGACGGGACCGTAGCTGACGTCATTCAAGGCATCATCGAAGCTCAAAGAGGGAAAAAAACTATCTTGGGAATTCTTCCCTTCGGAAGTGGAAATGCTTTCCGCAAATCTCTCGGGGTCCCCAGGAGTGTAAAAAAAGCCGTGAGCTTTCTCTCTGAAGGAGTAATCCGTGAGATCGATCTCATCAGCGTAGAAGAGAAAACTGCTGGATTCGCCAGTGTCGGGGCAACAGCCAAAGTCACTGAAATGAAGCTTCAGCACAATATTCAAGGTTTATTCGGCCATCTCTTAGCAGCAAGAATTCTCTCCACTCTTCCAAGAGACGAGCGAGAAATAGAACTTATTGACGGCATTGATGATTCAGGAAAACATTTTGATAAAAAAATTTTAAATATAAGATTCTTTGATTGTGTTATTGGAAAAACGAATTACTTTGGATATAGCTGGAAAATCGCGCCTAAAGCTAAAATCGATGACGGCTTCCTCGATATCACTCTCTTCGAAACGAGCTGGTTAAAATATTTACTCTGCTTTCCTCTCATTTATTTTGGTTTCTATCAGAGAACACAGAAACACTATAAAGCAAAAAAAATAATCATACGAGGCCAGAACCTCCCTGTTCAGTATAACGGAGAATTTCTTGGATCAAAGGATAAAATTGAATTTAAAGTCCTTCCTCGAGCCTTAAAAGTTATTGCCAAAAAATAAAAAAGGGAAATAAAAAAGGGGACAGGCTACTTTTTATTGAATCATATCCGTACAATGAAAACGTGGGTTTGATAAATCATGCTCCTCCCGCTACATGTGGGCCTGATAAATCAAGCCCCTACATTTCTAAAAAGTAGCCTGTCCCCTTTTTCTTGGGGAACGTCCCCTATTTCGCCTCAGACACAATTCTTTTCACATCATCAAGCAGTGTGGGAGCATGGTAGACAATTCCATCTTTAATCGTCCATTTTACCCCGCCTCTTGAAACGAGCTTCCCATCTTTTAAATCGAGAACGCCTGTAGGATAGAGAAACTTCAGGTTCTCCAAAGGATTTTCATCGATCAGAATGAGATCCGCAAGGTAGCCCGCTCGGACTCGACCCAACATATCTTCCATTCCTAATATTTTGGCGTTGTTGCCAGTGGCATGTTGGATAATATCTATTGGATGAAATCCTGCTTCTTGATGGAGCTCTAACTCCCTAATAAGGCTGAAACCATAAAGCATATAGATATAACCGGCATCCTCACCAACACCGACAACACCCCCCATGCGGGCAAATTTCTGGACAGCATCCATCCAGATTCTGTAGTTCTCACGCCAGAAAACCTCATCTGTTGTGGTCCAGTTCCACTGATAGGAGCCGTGATAACGGGGATTGGGCTTAAAATATTCCTCAACTGCTGGATGGAGATAATCCTTAAACCAAGGCTGATTCTTTGCCCGCAACAGATCACGATTCGCTTCATAAATAACAAGCGTCGGACACCAGGAAACTCCTTTCTCGACCAGGGTCCTCAAAACTTTATCAAGCTTCTTTGGATCCGCCTCACGCCAGAGACGTCCTGCATACCGGAAACGCTCGCTCTCATTGCTGTAATTGTACCAATACGGAAACCTTTGGGAACCATGGAGGGCTGCATCCGGAACACCATACCAGTGTTCGATGGAGGTCACTCCGAAGGCAGCATCATCCCAGGCATCTGTTTCTTCCACTCCTACATGATGGGCGACTCTGAAACCCAGCTTGTGGGCTTCATCCAGAGCAGCCTTCATGATATCCCGATCCATACCGAAAATCTTCACTCCGTCTCCGCCCTGTTTTTTTATCTCCTGGATACTCCGTCGAACCTGCTCAGGTGTCCCTCCCCAGGCTCTCATATACAGGTATATCCGGGGTGCAGCAATCAGGCCCTCCTGACTTTTACGGCGTTCCTCTAATGTCTTTTGATAGTTGCTTCCTACATCGCGGATGGAAGTTATGCCGCAGGCTAGCCAGAGTTTGTAAAGATATTCGAAAGGAAGAGGCTTGCCTGCGCGGCTATCATGAATATGGGCATGAATGTTTATAAGACCGGGAAGAAGGTACATTCCTGTTCCATCAAGCACGTGTTCTTCCTTCTTGTAGGCATCTTTCCTTCTGTTCGCAGAACGGACAGACTGGATCTTGTTTCCTTCGACAATGATGTCTAAAGGACCTCTTGGTGGCGTTCCTTTTCCATCAATGACAATAACATTCCTTATAACCAGACGGTCATACCGCTGGCCATTCTCCACTCCCCTTGTTTCACTGCTCAGCCCTTGACTCAATAAAAAGCAAAACAAAATAATTGAAATCACTGCAAATAATCTTTTTACATCCCTCATAACGGACTCCTTTTAAATAAAGGCTCATCGCAATAATTGATACAGCCGAAATAAAATATTTCTTCCATTAATACTAAAAATCTTTGTTTGGGTCTATAAAAAAAATCATAAAAAATAATAAGATAAAATGCCACAATTATGAGAAGGTAATCCCACCCACCTAATCCTACCCACCTATATTGACATCTCATACAAAATATGGTACTAGAATTCATCTAAGCACCTATATTTTGAGGTATTTTATTTTTTGATGGAAAATTCAGATAACTCCAATATAGGGTGGCAAAGATAAAAATGAATCTTAAAGAAAACCACAAGCTTCAGCAGAATAGAAATAGAATAGAAAAAATGTTCTTTGAACACCGCAAATTAGTCTTTGAAAGGGCAGATGATTATAGAAGACAGTATAATCTCTCTGAGACTATCTATGAAGGACTCATTTCAGTGGGGATAGTCGCCTTATTCAAAGCGATAGTGAACTTCAATTGCGAAAAGAGAGTAAAATTCTCAGAGTATGCCCGAAAATACCTCCATAAAACCATGGACAGCTATCTCACACACACCATCTTTTCACAAAATTCATCCAAAGCACGATCTATATCTCTACGCTAAAATCCTCGCTATAATTGTAATCATGAATAATCGCAGCAGGCTTTCTCTGAGTATGAGCTTGAGAGAAAGGACCAATGAATCATAAAGGGGATGGCAATCTTTGCAGCGCATTGACGGCAGCCACAGGAAATGCACGACCAGATAGCCCCTCAATATCCATCATGGATTTTATTTCCTTTCCCCCAAGTGAAGTAGGGACTTCTGCAGAAACCTTATCATAGAGGTCGGCAAGAGCAATGATACTGCTCCCCAAGGGTATATTCTCCAAATCTTTATCCAGCACATCTGCTTGCTCCACATCGTGGCGGAAATAAGATGCAAGAAGAGGTTCCACCTCTTTTAATAAAGAAGCAGTGGACCTGAGGAGCACTTTTTCTTTATCTCCCAGTGTCATATCAAAACCCTTCACATCGCCTTCCATGAATCCAGCAACTTCTTCGAAAAAATGAAGGCTGGTTCCTAGGTCTCCGGCTTCAAAAAGAAGGGCAGCTGATTTTACATTTTCCACATCAGATGTATTCAGTCCCACTTCTCTGGCAATCTTTCCAGCTACAAGCGAAACTCTCAGCGAGCGGGGCTTAGTCTCGTCAGCAACTTCCAGATATTTGAGAAGAATATCCAGGACTCCGATATAGGACCTTCTCAGCTTCGCCATTCTTGCTTCTCTTTGTTCTGAAACCCCTCCGATGAGACCTCCAGTTAATACTAGAAAGCTAGCCCAAGTGGTGAGAGTAATGATCTCATCAAAGGAGAACTGCTTTTCTTGGCTAAAGAAGTAATGGAAAAAAATAAGATAAAGAGTTACAAAAAGGACACAAAAGAATCCAGTTAAAACGGCACTTCTCTTTCCAAGAAAATACCCTGAAAGGATGACAGGAAGAAAAAAGAAATTAAGAAATGAAAGCTTATAATAGACTAAAAAGGCAATGGCAAAGACTCCGAAAAAGACAAGAGCGATTATTGCCCCCTCAAAATGCTCTAGGATAAAAGTCTTTATTTTTTTCATTTCCACTCCCCTTCGAGGGAATCCTGACGAATGAATCTATGGCTATTAAAAGTCCCTGTAAAAGATATTAGAATCATCATCTTTGCTGAATTCAGAGGGCAAGTGCTGTCTTATTCCTTTTCACTTTTTTCCTAAAAAAATATATCATTTGAAGAAACTTTAGTCGACAGATATAAAAGCCAATACTTGAAATGGCCTAACCGCTAGTATGGTATAATCTAAAAAGAATCGCTTCACCCGGATTATTCACGAAAATAATCGGCATTTTTTATGAATAATTCAGGTTCAGGAATTCAGGAGGTAACATGAAAAAAAATTTAATTCTATTCGTAACCTTGTCTTTACTCCTATTCGGATGCACACCACACTTTCACCTCGACTTCTTAGGTAAAGACAAAATCCAAGAAGTTATCCTTATAAAAAGCAGGGCCAAAGACAAAATCCTTGTTCTCGATGTTTCAGGGATTATCGGAACTTCCCTCAGCCCCGGCGTGTTTGAAAGAGAAAAAGACCTGCTTTCTATGGTTTATTACAGGCTAGAGCGAGCCTCAGAAGATAAGGCTGTTAAAGCAGTCATCCTTCGTCTAGACACTCCTGGAGGCGAGGTAACAGCCTCGGATATTCTGTACAACGAGATATTAAAATTTAAAGAGAAAACGGGTGTCCCTGTTGTGGGTCTAATGATGGGACTGGCTGCTTCCGGAGGTTATTATATCGCTTCAGCCTGTGACTATGTTATTGCTCATCCGTCTACTATTACTGGCAGTATCGGCGTGATCTCAATATTTCCAAATCTCCACGAACTCTTCACAAAAATCGGAATAAAAGTGAATATCATTAAATCAGGAGAAATGAAAGATTCGGGAAGCCCCTTTAGAGATTTGACCGAAGAAGAAGAAAAGGTCTTTCAAGGCGTCATCGATGAACTCTACAAGAATTTCTTGGATGTGGTGTACGAAAAAAGAAAAGACGCTCTTTCCTTTGAAAAACTTAAGGAAATTGCTGATGGACGGATTTACACTGCGCGCCAGGCCTATGACCTTAGGCTGATAGATGAAATTGGCTATTTCGATTCAGCCCTGCAGAAGGCGCTCTCTCTCGGTCACCTTAAAGAGGCAAAAGTCATTTCTTATACTTACTATCCCAAGAGAAAAACAAATATCTATGCAACCAGCTTAAAGAAATTCTCTTTCTTTGAGGGAAAAAACTTTGAAGATTTGTTCCAATATTTGAAAAGTGGCTTTTATTATCTGTGGTTGCCTCAGCTTTCAAATTTCAATTAGCCTGGATTATTCACGAGTCAAGATTGCTACAGCGGCGAGGAAGTGGCCCATGAAGCTGTAGTGAACTACCGCGAATGGGCTACAACGAAGCCGATGTGGTGAGATTGGCTCGCCCGAAGGGTAAAAAATGCCGATTAATATATGAATATAAAGAACTTTTTCTTGAAAAAGAATTTATCAGGATTTCTAGCAATATCAGGATAACTTCCTGATATTGCTGAAATAATGAAAAGTATCGGCATTTTTTATGAATAATTCAGGTTAGTAGTTCAATGTATCTATGCTAAGCAAATTCATTCGCCAATCTTAGTTTCTACATTAAAGGCTGGCGGTCTAAACATGTGCTCTTTGACAGAGCAGCTTTCCACAGCTCTGATGATAGCTTGTTTGTATTTCTCTGGAAACTCAAGAGGCAGATGAACCTCGAGTGAGATTTTATCGATCATCTTGGTCTCCGGATTCCTGTTTGTCTTCATCGTAACTTTTGCCTTTTCCGTCTGGATTCCTCGATTCTGACAGAATGAAAGCACATATATGCCGGCGCATGTCGCAATAGAGACAAGGAATAAATCAAACGGGGAAGGGGCTGAACCGTCGCCTCCAGCGTAGACCGGCTGATCGGTATTTATTAGAAATCCTTTATATTCAGCATCCACCCGCTTTCCGCCTGGGAAAAAAACGCTTATTTCTTTCTCCATATCTCCTCTCCTTTCCTTTTAATGATCCATATCTTGCATAACTTGGATTATTCACGAAAAACATCGGCATTTTTTATAAATAATTCAGACAAACCTGGATAATTCACGAGTCGAGGTTGCCGCAGATGCAAGGCGTCGGCCCATGAAGCTGTGGTCGTCCACTGCGAATGGGACGCAACGAAGCAGATGCGGTGAGATCGGCTCGCCATTCGGTAAAAAATGTCGATTCATATAAATAGCTTTTTCTTGAAAAAACATTTATCAGGAATTACAGCAATATCAGGATAATTTCCTGATATTGCTGTAATTGCAGAAAGTGTCGGCATTTTTTATGAATAATTCAGGTTAATCAATACCTTTGGCGAAAAGTGCAAGCAATAACTTCCTATCCTTGGAAGTCATGGCTAACTTCCCGAAGAGATCATAAATCATTTCTGTCATGTGTTGTCTGTTTGTCCTGTGGAGAAACTTTTTTTTCTTCAATTTATCTAAAATAAGTTGAAGGCATTCCTCCTGCTCCTTTCTGGAAATGGGCCTTTCCCGATCAATCACAATCTCTTCGAGGCTACGATAAGTATATATGTGAAACAGAGACAGGAGTACAGCAGAGGCAAGATTATAAGAGGGCTGTCTCGCAGCCTGGGGAATCGTGAACCTGAAATTCGACCTGAGGAGCTCATCAGAGGTCAGGCCTGTCCTTTCGTTTCCGAAGAGAAGTCCAATCTTTGTGGTGGGCGGGAACTCGAACATCTTTGCTACAGCATTTTTTAAAGATAAAAGAGGAAAATTTTTTCTCTTCTTTGAAGTGGCAGCAAAAACAAGCTCGAGGTCGCCTATTGCATCAGACAGACTCGAATAAAGCCGAGTTTTCTCTAATATGTCACGTGCATGGACGGCTGTTTTATATGATTTTTGCTCCAGGCTCTCCAGCTTAACAACCCGAAGATTTTTGAAACCTGTATTCTTCATGTTTCGGGCGACAAGACCAATATTCTCAGGATTTTGAGGCTGTACGAGAATAACCGTGAAATTGCTTATCGCTTTACTCTCTTCAGTCAAGACGTCCATCATTATATAAAACACTAGCAGGAAAGGCGAGACTCTGAATTAGGGGGAAACAATACTTAACCTGGATTATTCACGAGTCGAGGTTGCCGCAGCGGCGAGGAAGTGGCCCATGAAGCTGCAGTGAACTACCGCGAATGGGCTACAACGAAGCCGATGTGGTAAGATCGGCTCGCCATTCGGTAAAAAATGTCGATTAATATAAATAGCTTTTTCTTGAAAAAACATTTATCAGGAATTACAGCAATATCAGGATAAATTCCTGATATTGCTGTAATTGCAGAAAGTGTCGGCATTTTTTATGAATAATTCAGGTTAATTATAAGATGTTGGCGACAAGAACTCCCAGCACAGCCCAGTAAATCGTGGAAATATAGGGATTTCTCGTTATGAAACATACTCCGCTCTTACATCCGATGAAGCGATAATAAAGAAAACCGATTAATCCTCCTACAAAAGCACCTATTACCAATTTAATCATCTTCTTAAGTACTACGGTTTTCTAATATTTCCCTGTACTCCCAAAGCCCTCTTCCCCGCGCGATGTCTCCTCAAGCTCCTCTACCTCTACAACTTCCACCTCATTTATGGGCTGGATTAAGAGCTGAGCGATCTTCATCCCTTTCTCAATGACAAAGGGCTCATCTCCAAGATTGACCATAACCACCTTGACTTCACCCCGATAACCTGAATCAACAACCCCTGCCAGTCTATGGACTCCCTTAAGAGATATTCCACTCTTGTCCCAGATGAGCCCTACATAGCCCTCTGGAATAGCTACTTTAATCCCTGAAGAAACAGGTTTAACTTCCCCTTTTTCTAGAACACAATCTATAGAGGAAAAAATATCCAGCCCTGCGTCTCCTTTATGCTGGTAAAGGGGGAGCTTGGCATCTTCATGAATCCTTTTAACCTTAAGTTTCATCACTTAGTGCACTGTTTCATAAATACTATTACATATAAATTGTCATTGCGAGCAATAGCGAAGCAATCTTTTTTTAAGATGCGATTGCTTAGCCTGTTGCGAGCGTAGCGTGGCAATCTTCTTCGCTCCTCGCAATGACAAGAAAATACGTCACCGAAATTACGAAATAGCGCACTTAGATACCCTCAACTCTGACTTCTGGAAAATAGCTCTTTGCAATCTTGGCAAACTCTTGGATGGTTTCCCTTGAATAGGGCTTCTTTTGGAGAAATTCGCTGTCAATGGTATTTGACGGGATAAACTGTTGAAGCTGGAAAACTTTAGCACCGTCGAGCATATTGCTTATTTTTTCTATATCTTCCGCACCTACCAAGTCAGGAACCACGGTAGTTCGAAAGACATACTCAAGGCCTGATTTTTTTATTATATTAATACTGCTAGAAATATCCTCCACTGCTACTCTTGACCTGGTCACCTCTTGGTACTTCTCTAAAGGCGCTTTAATGTCCATAGCAATATTGTCAACGAGATGTTTCTTGATTAGTGCTTCTAGCCTGGAAGGGAAGGAGCCATTGGTATCAATTCTCACCAAGAGCTGCCTCTCTTTGATAAGAGGAAGAAAAATTTCTAAATCATCGTGAAGAAGGGGTTCACCTCCTGAAACACAGATAGCCTCAAGCCAGCCTTTTCTCGAATCCAGGTATTCAACGAAATCATCCATAGAATACGTCGAAAGAGTTTCAGGCCGCAGGACGAGATCAGAATTGTGGCAGTAAGGGCAGTTGAAGTTACACCCTCCCACAAACACCGTGGAGGAAATGTAGCCAGGGAAATCCTTGGAGGCGAATTTTTCTATTCCTTTGATTTCAACCAAGTCTCCAGCTCCTGCCGGTTATTCAGAACAGCTTGAACATCCCCCTCATCCTGCAGCACCAATGTTGGAATGATAATCGCACCTTTATCGTCCCGCCTGATTTCACCCAAGAACTCCCTGATTTTTAACTTGCTCTCTTTCTGGACAAGATTGTATTCTTCCCACTCCAAAGCGGCTTCTCCTAAATAACCTTTGAGCTTTTCGCACTTCGAACAATTTGGATAGGTAAACAGAAGATAATCCATTGGTTACGCTATTTTTGTATAAGGGGTTCTCTCTTTGAACTCCTGCTGTTTTCCGTCATTCCAGGTGCTTATAGGCCTCAAGTACCCCACTATCCTGGAATAGACTTCTGTCTCTTCACCGCATTCAGCACACTCAGGATTCACACCGTTGATATAGCCATGATTTGGACAGACACTGAAAGTGGGAGTAATGCTGAAATAAGGAATTTTTGTTTCAGCAATCTTCCTTACCAATTTTTTACATGTCTCCCTGTCGATGGCTTCGGGGAGAAATGCATGAAATATGGTCCCTCCTGTATAGAGTGGCTGAATATCTTTTTGATGTTCCAGAGCTTCAAAGATATCTCGAGTTGCGTCCACGTTGAGTTGGGTGGAATTGGAAAGATAGGGGTATCTATCTGTTCCTGAGGTTATGATTTGTTGATATTTTTGTCTGTCAAGTCTTGCTAGGCGATATGAAGTGGATTCGGCTGGAGTTGCCTCCAAATTGTATAGATTGCCTGTCTCCTCTTGAAACTCTTTGATTGTATCCCTCATGAAGTTAAGGAGATCTGTGGTGAATTCCTTTCCTTCAGGTGTGCCAATTCCCTTTCCCAGAAAATTGAGACAGGCTTCATGCATCCCGCAAATACCTATGGTTGAAAAATGATTGTCAAAATGGCCAAGATAAACCAGGGTATAAGGCATGAGTCCCTTGGCCAGCATATTGTTGACAATCTCTCTTTTTTTCTCAAGAGACTCCTTGGCAAGTATCATCAGATTTTTTAATTTTGTAAAGAATTCATCATGTGTGGTGGATTCAAAGCTAATCCTGTTGAGGTTGATGGTAACAACTCCTATAGAACCAGTGGAATCTCCTGGTCCCCACATGCTTCCAGGCCTTCTCAGGAGTTCCCTTTGGTCCAGATTTAAGCGGCAGCACATGGCTCTTATGTCACCCCGATCCAAATTTGTCCCCATGTAGTTCTGAAAATAGGGGATTCCATACTTGGCTGTGACTTCAAAAAGGAGATTGGCATTCGGGGAATCCCAATCAAACTCATGGCTTATATTATAAGTGGGAATAGGAAAGGTGAAAACGCGCCCCTTCTGGTCTCCCTCGATCATCAATTCCAGAAAAGCCTTGTTGATCATGTCCATCTCTTCCTGGTAATCGTCATAAGTAGAATCTTTCTCTTCTCCCCCAAGGATAACGCGCTTATCTTTCATATCTTCGGGAATAGTCCAATCAAAAGTCAGGTTGGAAAAAGGAGTCTGCCACCCCCAACGGGAAGGAACGTTCAGCCCGAAGACAAGCTTTTGGATGTCTTGTTTGACTTTTTCATAATCAAGCCCATCTCCTCTGACAAAAGGAGCCAAGAAGGTATCAACGCTGGAGAAAGCTTGAGCTCCAGCAAACTCTCCCTGCATTGTTCCTATAAAATTCACCATGTGCAGCGTGGCTGTTTCCAGGTGCTTGGCAGGAAAAGAGTGGGCCTGGCTGGGCACATGACCGAATCCCTTTTTAAGAAGGTTTTCCAAAGACCAGCCCGCACAATAACCCACAATAGGATAGGAGAGGTCATGGATATGGAAATCCCCCTCCATGTGAGCCTCTTTAATTTTCTCTGAATAGAGCTGGTTGAGGGCGAAATTGGTCAATACTTCCCCAGAAACTCTGGCATTTAACCCAGAAAAACTCATCATCCCTTCATTGCTGTTCTCTTTTATCTTCCAATCCATATCATTTATATAATCTTTGATCAATCTCTCCAGATTGACACCTGTTCTCTGTGCCTCTCTTATATCTTTGTGCTTCTCACGGTAAAGAATGTACGATTTGGCAATATCATGATATCCACGCTTCATAAGAACCATTTCAACAATATCTTGAATCTGTTCCACAGAGGGAATGGTGTATCCCCCAAATTTCTCATCAAGGATGAAGGTGACTATATCACACACAGTCTTGGCAGCATCTCGATCCTGCAGTCCATGTGCTTCCATGGCTTTATAAACAGCATTTGTAATCTTGTCCTGTGTAAAATCAACGACAGTCCCATCTCTTTTCTTTATTCTAGAGATTTCTCTCTGCATCTCAATTCTCCTTTCTTTGTTCATAGCGAGATAAAGTCCCTTCCTTTCAGAGCGCGAGTATTATTTTTACGAATTTGCTCTCTTTAATTCCTCCAAAATGGGAAAAAGAAGGCAAATAATATTACCATATGTTGTGTATATTGCTAATGATTAGTACGAAATATTGTATTTACAACGAAACTTTATACTTGTTCTTTTTCGATGTCAAGTATTTTTTAAAATTATTTTCCCAAACACCTTTTCATGAAAAAAGAGGAATGAACCGTCCTCAAATTGAATTGAGGTTTATCTCTTTTTGTCTCTCTGTGGTAGAATAATTCAGGAATAAAAGAATAAAAAAGAGAGGTACAAGATGAGAAAAATAGAAGTAAAAACCCGAACCAAGGAGGAGCTGATCGATATAACCTCAAGAGTGAAGGAGGAAGTTTCTCATTCAGGCATAAAAAATGGCATCTGCCATGTCTATATCCCCCACACAACTGCTGGAATAACCATAAACGAAAATGCTGACCCTTCTGTCAAAGAAGACATCCTCATGACTATGAAGAAACTGGTTCCAGATAACCTCCCCTACAAACACTCTGAGGGGAATTCCCCAGCCCACGTCAAAGCTAGCCTCGTTGGCTCTTCGGTAAATGTGATAATTGAAGAGGGCGAGCTTCAACTCGGAACTTGGCAGGGTATCTTCTTCTGTGAATTTGATGGCGCGAGAAGCCGAAGAGCTTATATAAAGATATCTTCTTTTTAAATTCTCTCTCAATGGGAAACTCTTCCGTTTTACATCAGGGAAGACTTTGAAAACCTGAAAAAAGAAAGGAAGAATTCTTTGCTTATTATCCCCTTAATTATGAATGATTAGAAGGAAAGGTCCATTTCTCGAAGAGCAGACTCAAGGTTAGTCTGTGGCTTAAGGTGGATGACATTTATTCCTAACTTCACGGCGGTTTCGATATTCTCCTCTCTGTCATCGATAAAAACACACTCTTCAGCACCTGCTTCCGCCTTTTTTAAGGCTTGTCTGTAGATTTGAGGATGAGGCTTCATAAAACCCACTTCATATGAGAGAACATACTCATCAAAAATCTGAATTTCAGGGAATTTCCTCTTAATAAAATCATAACGCATGACATCTGTGTTGGAAAGCAATACAAGCCTATAATTTCCCTTCAATCTGCCCATGATTTCCAAAACGGGCGGAATAAGCGAAAACACGTCGTTATAGATTGAATAGAACGTATCATAATCTATGCTGGCTTTTAGATTTTGTACGACTTGATTGAAAAATTCCAGCGGAGTTATTCTGCCGCAATCAAAAGATTTGACAAGATCCATATGAGTGAAGGCCAATTCTTGGATTTCTTCTTTTGAAAAAGGACAGTAATCTGCCATCTTTGCAAAAAAAATATTGTTGTCAAAAAAGATAATCACTTTACCTAAATCTGATATAACGCAACGTATACTCTTCATGGGAATAGCATCTCACTTGAAAAACAAGAAGTGATTTTATAACAAAAAAAAGAAAAGTCAAAGAGGGACGTTCCCTAAGTCTAGGCGATCTTGGTCGGCAGTTCAATTCCTGCCTTCTCTTTCCTGTCTGCGTATTTCAGTAAGAGAGAAAAAATAAATCCAACAATGCCCAGCGAAGCAAACATGATCATCGTATTTGTATAATCCCCGCCTGAAAGGTCTGTTATTTTCCCTGCCAGCCAGGGAAAAATTGTCATCCCGACATTCTGGATCATGGTCATCAAACCAAAAGCAGTACCCAGGCGCCTCTCCTCAACTAATATCGGGATAACGGGCCACAAAGCAGCTGGAACCAGGGAAAAAGAAATCCCGATCAAAACCATGGAAAAGGCAGGATGGATGTGGGTCAGCCCCAGGATTAAATGGGCAGGGCCCAATAACAGGGAACCAAAGATCATTATCGTCCCTCTTTTTCCAACTTTATCGATGAACAATCCAAGCAATGGAGTAAATATCATGGACGCTATCATAATCAGAGACGTATATCGACCACCCAAAACTGCGCTGAAACCGAATTTTGTCTGGAGGAAAACCACTGCAAAAGCTGTAAAAGGGAAAATAGCGGAGTAAAAAGTCATACAGAGCAGGGAAATGAGCCAGTAGGAAGGTTTAAATCTATAGATGTCTTGAAAAACAATTTTTTCTTTCTCTCCCTCTCCATTTTCTCCCTTAAAATATTTTTCCTTAGCTTTGTCTATACCTGAATAAGCCAGGAAGAGGCCAAAACTCACGAACATAATCACCGCCGAAACCCAGATAGCCATACGCCAAGAGCCGCTCCATCCTTGAATGTTCGCTGCCGTATTAAGGGCTGCAATGGTTCCAAGCCTCGCAATGGTTATCAGCAACCCGAAAGCGAATGCAAGTTCTTTTCCTTTAAACCATCTGGAAAGTATCTTATCCATGGTTATGATAAGGGATTCTGAGCCCAGCCCATAGATAAGCCTTCCTACCAGCATAATTAGAAAAGTGGAACCCGAAGCTGTGATAACCACACCGATGACACAGAGAGCTGCAAATATAGTCCCTGCCTTTCTGACGCCTATTATATCCAGAAGAATACCTCCCACCAGGACCATGATGATATTCGGCGCTGAGTAAAGACTGAAAAGCAGGCCGTACTGAGCACGGCTGATATCCATTTCCTTGATAATATAATTCGCAATGGGGCTAACTGCATCATAGGCATAGTAAGACCCAAAAATCACTAAGCCCATAATCACTAAGATGAGCCATCTCAACCTGAGGACAGTCTCTTTTGTTTTCTCTTTCATCATCTCTCTTTTCCTTTACCTTTATTTATCTTTTAAAGGTGGGCTTGATAAATCAAGCCCCTACGCAATTAATCCTACTGAGATAAGAAAACATTTTATGAATCTTCCCTCAAAGTGCCTTTGAAAAGTATTAAATTAATTGAAACCTGTCAAGATTTTTTTCTATCCAGCCTGGATTATTCACAAGTCAAGATTGCTGCGGCGGTCGTTGCGAGGAGCGAAGCGACGCGGCAATCTCATGCTTTTGGCGAGGAACGATGAGATCACCACGCTCTCTTCGATCGCTCGTAATGACGTAGTGAACTACCGCGAATGGGCTACAACGAAGCCGATGTAGTAAGATTGGCTCGCCCAAAGGGTAAAAAATGCCGATGAATATAAAGAAGTGGAGTGGGATGGATCTGATTTATCGGGAATCTCTTTTTGAAGAAATAAAGACTTTACCTGAAGCCAGAGCGCATCGA
>Ga0114920_10000193_pt1 | contig 27242 bp, 32 predicted proteins | sample ChitaG_FD_88683 | JGI IMG/M metagenome (GOLD analysis project Ga0114920, IMG submission 88683) | Deep subsurface microbial communities from South Pacific Ocean to uncover new lineages of life (NeLLi) - Chile_00310 metaG | ecosystem: Environmental > Aquatic > Marine > Oceanic > Sediment ...
CGGATGCTGACAGTACAAAGTCTCCTGGAGAAAGGAGTTTAAAATCATCATTGACTTCATCATATTCGACAACCTTGCCGTCAACTTTTTTCTCTTTCTTCGTTAATGTACCGACGCCACGACTTGATAATGGAATCCTCACTCCGGCCTTTATCAGTTCAATGATATTCTTGCCAGATTCTGTGGGTATTACTGTTAATTTGCCTCGGCATGTTCCGTCTTTTTCAATTGAGATTGATTCCCAAATATGGGAAACATCATTCACTTTACCGTGAGCATCTGGCGGGTGGTGACTAAGACCAACAACCTGACCGGCTTTTAGATTCTCATCCAATCTATCGATTTCTTTTTCAAGAACCTTTCGTGGATATAATCTTCGGTTACTGTTAATGGTATCCGCACGTTGCCATACGGCTTCGGCTTTTACCCATTTTTCCCCTTTCTTGTCTTTCTTTTCTTCGATAATTTTGAATTGTGGATTACCGAATTCTAAAATTAAGTTTCGCATTTTTGTTCCTGTAAAATTCTCTTTTAAAAAAATAGGGTGGCAGAGTGATTGCATTCTCTACCACCCCTTATAAGTCAAAATGCCTCAATGATTTTTGTCATCGAGGCATAATTGGTAGGGGACAAAAGTTGGGAGGAAATAGAATCGAAGTTCAATGAACTTAAATGCCATAAACACTCACCCCTGGATTTCAACTTATGTCCCCAATAATAATAACGATTTGAATAATTTGAATAAAGAGAGTCATCCCCCCTCTCTACTACTCATCTATATAGAGGAAAAATTGTCGGACTTCCGCCATAAAGTCCGACAAAAATCACATAATTGGCGAAAAATCTCAAATATTTTTCAATTTCTTTTCGAATTTCCTTCTCTTTCTCGAAATCTATCTCTTCAAACATACCCTCTTTCAAGAAATTTGCCTTAGCGATGAGATCGGCAAGCTCCGCTTTATGTTCAATCATTTCTCGATAAAATGTTAATTTAAAGATTTTCATAGTCAATGCTCGATCGATTTCAGGCAAATGATCCAGATAATGTTCCACTTTTGGAAGCCATTTTTTGTACTCTCTCTGGCCTTTTTCAACATATGAATCTCCCAATCTTCTCATGAGTTCCCGAGCTGAGTATTCATAATCCTTCGGTTTTTTCGCAAGTTTCTTTATGCCCTCAAAAGCACTCGGATGTCTGTCAGCGGGCTTATTTAAACTTTCATTGTAGTTTTCATGGTACAAGTCGTATTGCTTTTTCTGATCCTGTATAGATCGGAACAAAGGCGGTGAGGTTTTTTCTCGCTGTCTCTTTTCTCTCTGTTTGAATTCGTTCTCTATTTCATCTAATCCTTTGAAATTTAACCATTCGTCTTTCTCTCCCTTTACGCCATCAAAAAATTTTACTCGGTCTCGTACTGCTTTCATTTCCCGCAGAGTTTTAATTCTCGAAACCTCATCTTCAGACGGAAAGAATTCCGCACCGTCTTTATAACGAACATAAAAAACATCAGGATCATTGAAACAGAATTCATCCCAAAGTGGGTCATTAATATTAACAGTTTTCATATACTGCCAGAGATCGGGATATTTTATCCCCATCTCACGTTTTTTCAAGCCAAGTGTGTAAGAAGCCTCTTGGACTGCGGATAGTGAGAAATCATACTCAGGCATTGTTGCTAATAACAACCGACATGCTTTGGCGATGTAATCATCCTCGACACCTCGAACCTCAAAAAGTTGCTTATTAACAAACTGATAAAAATCATCTGCTGTAGATTTGAAAACTATATCTAAATCTTCCGATTTTTCGAACCAAGAAGTATCAATGTCATATTCTGTTCTCTGTTCCCTGTCGATTCTCGCATGACTCTCTTCAAAAATGAATTCTTTCTTCTTGTATTCGATATATTCAATACAGAAACCGGTGAATGTTTTCCATACATTACTACACAATACATACGGAGTGATTTTCTCTTCTATGAAGTTTTTCTCTATCGGTTGATTCTGTAACCACTCACATGTCTTCGTGATAAGATCACCGATCGTTTCACGCCACTGAAAACCACCGGGAATATCAGTGTTTTCGGGCGGTTTGTCCCACCAATAACTGTGTATAAAATGTACACTTGTCGGCTGATCAGGCATATCAAGGACTCTCTTTCTGTGCATCTCATTCTCGCCTCTCGGCAGATGGTGGGTGTTTTTCATGTAAAAGAATACCTGTTTCTCGATCCAATATGCGACAAGATTGTAGTTTATTTCATCTGGATTCTCATGATACTTAATGAAAGAAATCAGAGTCTTTTCGATCTGATCAACAGTGTCTATCGATGGCGGAGCATGTGATAATTTTTTCTTCTCAAGCTCTTTCAAGAGTTTGTAATCATACCAATGAGAGAATGAATATCGTCTGTCAGGCACATTTTTACTACACTCTTCACACTGACAGGAGAACTTCTTGTCCTTGAGATGTGCTTTACGCCATTTGTCCTCTATTATTCGCCTTTGTTCATCCACCACTGCTTCTCTCTCTTTATCTGTCAACTTAGTTGGATAGTCTTTTATCTGAGAATCACGGTCACCGATTCCCTTATAGTTCATGTTGTACGGCGGATAAAAGTGGTAACCTGTCTCATCTGTAGGTTTGACTGGTTTGACTAATTCAGGCTTAACCCGCCCGTACTCAACTTTTTGTGGTTTGATCAACTGTGGTAGTTTGTCAAACGAATCGATTTTCTTCATGTCTTTTGTAGTTTTCATTTCAGTAAATCCTTAAATTTTAAATTCCAGAATACGGCGAAGCCGTCTGCCGATGCTTCGGAGGCAGATGTTGAAAATTTTGCTTGATGGAATATGAGTACATATTCCATACTTAAAACCTTCTTAATCATCTTACATTCTTAATAAACTTTCCTTTTTTCCTTTCGTTAAAGTGGTTCTGGTTATGTATGTACGGATCGTACGTTCCAGAACACACGTTCCTTACATGTCTTATCTGTTGGCTTTTCGAAAATCAGCAATTTTCCCCTTTACTATCTCTTTTATGTGTTCCAACTGTGATTTAGTGAATTTCTGACATTTGTGGGAATGCAGAATGACGATATTCGCCCTGCCCTGACCTCGTCTGATCTTAGTTGCCCAGCCGATCTTAACAAGATGTGTTATTGTTTCCCCGATTACTCTTTTACATCTCGAAGCTCGCTTTACTAATCTTTCTTGTGTAGGAAAAGCACTGCCCGACCCTCTATCAGCAAATGAACTAATAGTAAGATAAATAAGTTTATCATTAGCTCTTGCATCAGTGTCATCCAGTAATGCAATCGGCTCGCCCGCCCATTGATCAACAAGATAAAATGCTGTTCGAGATTGAGATTTCTTCTCATTTTTCAAATACAAACCCTCAGACTTGCTCACGTTGCCCATCCCTGCGTACGGTTCATCTTTCATCAGAATCCCTCCACTTCAAGGAGTTCAATAACTGCCTCTGTGCCTTTTGCGATGATCATCAATGGATACTGTCCATTCTCATCAGCACGATTCGGTGTCTTCACTGCCAGAATGTCGCCGTTTTTCCACATCAGTGCTTGATACTTAAAGGTTCTGTGTTTCTTGTTGAACGGATCTCGTACTAACCCCATTTTAGTCACTCTGCTGTATTCACAGGCGAATTCGACAAACGCCCTCACATCGGAAAATACATAATTCGTAGTATCGGGGCCGTTCATGATTGGAATTTTAAACATTTTCATGCCTCCTTGGTGAGTCAGGGCGGGTTAGGGATGAAAGGAGATAACAACCTAACCCGCTCTCCTGACTCATTGAAATCATTTTTTACTTCTTCACGGCGCCGAGATCGTAGAGACGGGATTTGATTCCGTCTGCTTCTTTTTTGAGCACTGACATACTACGTTCATAGACTTTTTTCCGCTCAGATTTTGTCTGCTCGATTTCAGTAAGGCGCTTTTCGAGTTTTTTAATCCGTTCATTTTGAGTCATCGATAAACCTCCTGTTCAAAAATTTCTCCTTAAATAAAAAAAGGAGGTCTTGACGCCGTCCGTCTCTCTTCGGACAGGGTCAAAAACCTCCTTTTAAGGTCTATAAAAACCTAATATTACGTCAAACAGCTTATAATGTCAAGCCCGAGCCTCAAACATTATTTCATTCTGTTGGCCGTATTTCTTCTTCTTGTGTTTCTCAATACCCATTATAAACGGTTCTGGAATAACCTCTGGGAATGCTTTGCATGAAATTTTATCTTTCTTCAAATGTATACAATCTCTACAGTGATGACCCTCATTCTCTTGGGCGATTTCAAGCCAGACAATGATCACGTCTTCACCTTCAAGCAGATGATCATGTATAGAGCAGTAGTACATAGTGCCTCTGTCTTCTAATTTCTTTAGACAACGTTTTGTAGGACAGTTCATTTTGGACGCACCGATTTCATAAATCTTACTCGTTTTTTTGAACCCCCTTTTTATGTGATCAACAGATCACATTCCAAATATAAGTTATCCGACGGGAAAAGTCAAGCCACTCTCTGATATGAGGGAAATTACAGTGCTGGACGTCGCTAAATCAATCCTAAGAGACGTTCGTTCTCAGCTATACATAAGTACATTCGGTTAGTCATCTCTCATCGATCGAATGGCGAGGATGAGACAAACGACGCCGATTATGATGGCTGAGAAAGGGTCGAGACAGAACATCTCACAAGATGGGAATCATGAGGGAGAAAATCTATGAATGAGGCTCGTCTATCTGATGAGGCAATAAAACGCTCTGCTGGCCTTTTCAGAATTGGGAGGCCGATTCAAACCAGCTTCCTTAGACTGTCAAGAATCTAACTCAACAAGTGGCACTTTGATGGGGGGCAGGTCACTCTTCTTAGAGGAATATTTGAATCATTGCTCACTATCGAATATATCCTTAAAGAAGACACAGAAAATAGAGGAAAAGATTTTATAATATGGAACAGACATCATAGACTGAGAATTTTACGTCGTTATAATCCTGATGATAATGTGTATAAAGAATACATTGCTAATATAAAGAAAGACAATCTTCTTTCAGGTAGTAAATCACTTACTGTTCCCGATATCAATCAAGGATAAAATAGAAAGACATTGTAGGATTTTTAATCATTCCGCATAGGAAGAATCTGAAAAAGAATATCAACGTATAAAAAAACAAACAAAAAAGTATCCACGGTGGTGGTTCAATATGCACAATGGACCAAGCGACATCCAAGCTTTAGCCCTTTATCTTGGTAGACCTGCTCAATATGAAGTGTTATATCGACCATTATCTGAGTTTTCACATGGAATGGCTATAATTGAAGGCAAGATTGAAATTGAAGAACCGGGTCAGGTGCAGAGATCTCCTGCTTTTTTGCCCATACGCTATTTTTAGCCTGGAGCTCGAAGCAAATATTGGGCTTTCCTCATAAATTCTGCTAGATACTCGGCCAAATAAATCTCCTCCATACCCACGCAGGGAAGCATAAAATAAATAATCCCGTCAGGTCCGACTCCAAACAGAGTCGGCGCATAAATGGGACTGTATCTTTTCCACCTCTTAACGCTATAAATCGGAAAATCCGCCCCCGTAGTTTGTCTGATTTCGTCTAATATCTGTATTTCTTTCTCTGGAACTATGCCTACCACTCTAATCCCATCAGGGGGCTCATTGAGAAAGTCAATCACTTTCAGGCAGGGCTGGCAATTATTCATAGAAAAATATAAGATTAAATTCAATTTAACTTCGCCCCTAAGCTCTTCCCCCAGACGTTTAACGGGGAAATGAGTTGTTACGGGCGTCATTCTTTCCCGATAAATAATGCTGCTCAAAAACAGGATAATTACCCCCATCAATATCATAAGCAGTTTTCTCATGGTTCAATGGAAAATTTATAAACGACATACTTAATAGTATCTTCGCCGCTGATTATTGAACACAAATAGAGATAGCGTTCGTCCTTTTGATAAAACAATGGGGTAAACCTCTCCTCAGAAAAAAACGGAGCCAGCGGCTGTCCATGCAAGAGCTTTCCGGAATGATCGTATATCTGGATGTGGGGTACAAAAAAAAGCTCATTGTTGATTTTTTTCTCCCTGTTGACATATAAAACACCCACAAAATCTTTATCCGCAAAGATGCCGCTGACGAATGAGTGTCTGTTCATAATATCTTCCTCAACCTCTTTTCCGGTTTGAGGATTCAGCAAAGCGTTTCTTGTCTTCTTATTCATTGCCAGAGCCCGAAAATTCTTCGGCTCCTTTCCAATAAATTCTATCTTCTTTGACTTTAGGTCAATCTTTGCCACCCTTAGCCTCACGTCGCTCACATAATAAACCGTGTCTTGATAAACGTCTAAAAAGGCTAAAGCCGAAAGGCCAGAAACTCCCTCTCGTATTTTTTTTTGTTTACTCATTGACCTGGTCCCAAAACGATTCTCAAGAGGCAAAATAAATTTTGTCTCCTTGCCGTTGAAATCTCTCATGAACAGCACATATTCTTTCCCCTTCGGCGAAACAATATATCCACACATCAGAACATTCTTCTCATAAATCTTTATGTGGCTACTCAGCTCCCAGGCCAGAAATTCGCCTATCTTTTTAAACTCATAGTTTTGGAGTTTTTCAAATACATGGATTCGATTTCTGCCCGCATCTGCAACAGCCAGGTATGGGCTTTGATAATCAAGAAAACCCAGGCCGCTAAATTCATTAGGTCCGGGTCCCATTTTGCCCCAGGCCTTGATAAGCTTGCCATCTTCATTGAACACCTTGAGTTGATTGTTTTCGTCTCTAATATCTGTAAAAAGAAGGTTTCCATCTTCCAGTACCGCAAAAAACCCTGAAACAAACAGCGCATCCTCATTGATAGAAATTGTTTTAATTAACTTTACCTGCCAGGAAAAGCAGATATTTGTCAGAATTAAAAGTGCACTTAAGAAAGTAATTTTTCTCATTTTTATAACCTCATGGGAAGGAGGTCATGTCCAATATTTAGTTAGCCCAGACTATGCTGCAGGTACTTGGTTCATCAACGCAATAATATTCTCCAGATATATGTCTTCCATTATTGTACGCAATAGATTGTAGAAGAATACTAGTTATCCTCGTTGTTGTCCCGTATATGGCATCTCGGGCATAGGCTTTCGTACTAAAGTTCAATACGCTCATCGCGATTCCGCCAACAATGAGAATCATGAGAAAAGTTGAAGCAATTTGTTTCTTCATGATAACCCTCCTTTTTTAAACTTTTTTCTGACCTCCCCCCACGAGGGATACCAATTCCAATTTACCCAAAAAATTTTTCCCCGTCAAGTCATTTAAAAATTAAAAGTGGACTATATTCATAAGATTTAAAGTTTAAAAATGGACTTTTTGAACCGGCTATGGTTTAAACCTCGGTTTTATAAAGGAGGTTTTAAATCATGGCAAGCCAGCTGCATAGAAAGTTTTCGACCGAACAGGTCAAATCACTTCTTGGACGCATGGCTTCTGGAATCATGCGTTCCGTTAAAGAAATTATAGGTTTCATTTCTACCCCCTATATTTCTGAATTAATGGAAGATTTGACGATAGCATTTTCCTATATGTTAGCCTTTTGCTTCTTACGTGTTTCCCATGTCTCTATAATAAATGCTACCAATTTCACTCGTTTATCTTAATGGGGTGATTTTCTAGCTCAGCTGTCTTTTTCAATCCAGGGAAGCCAAGGCTTTGGGGGATTTGGCTTCCAAACAGACTATTCCCACCTCATTTTATAAACCACTAATTCTTTGTATCCGCTTTCTTTTTTTTGAACACAATAAAGATGATTCATTTTGGCTTTAATATAAAGCTCAGGAAGTCTAGTGTTGCTCAGAGAATGTTTTATGCTTTTTCTCGCAATGAAAATTCCATCTGAGCTGAATATATCGAGTATGTATTCACCTGGATTTTCTCCTTCCTCGTAAGTCAAGACGAAGAGCCTTCCTTCATCATCGGGAAAAAACGAGTAGAAAGGATACCAGTACTTGGGAAAATAAATTTTTTCTCCCCAATTTTTCGCCCAGGAGTCCTCAGTCTCTACAAATGGTTTCATACGTTCTTTCTTATAATCTTCAGGCACTTCAACAGGCTTATACTCTTTCCTTATCTTTCTTAATAAATTTCCTTCTAAATCATAGACAAGAATTTCATATCCTCTCTCACAATTCCCTGTATAAATATTTCCTCCTGACTTCTCACCAACAAAAACATAATTTATTCCACTAATAATTTTTTCTGCAATTGTTTCTGCAATCATTCTGTTAGGAAGTTTACTAAACATATCAAGCTCTTTTATTTCTTTGAAGTCAGAGCCGTATAAGTTTATAGAAAGAGAAAAATATTTTGCTTCCATGTCTTGTGTATGCCAAAAAAGGATAAGATACTTCCCATTCTCCAGAGGAATTAACTTGTCTATATCCTTATTTATAGGAGTTTCTCTAATTGGTAATCCGTCCATGCTGAATATATAAGACTTACTTTTTGATGGTTCTATAATCAAAATTTCATCATTGGTGATGATTCTCATATAATGCGGATATTCAAGTTCATACGGTCCTTGTCCTCTTCGAGCAAATGAAGTCATAAAATTTCCATTTCTATCAAATTTATAAATCAGGTTTCCTTGTCCTGCAGGAGGAATCAGAAAATAAATATTTCCTTCTGAATCAACGTCGAAACGAAAAATATCGGTTAACCCTGTCGCTGCAATATCATCATTTTCTGTATCAAATGAAAATACTTTTTCAAGAATCAAGTTAGAAGGTTCACCAATTACTTGGTAAGGCTCTACATGATTGACAATGACTTCCACTCCATCTTCCATGAATTTTTCTATATTTTCTTTTTTTGGTCCGCAGGAAACATACATCATGAAGGCTGAAATGAATAAGACGATTGAAAGATACTTAACTGTGATTTTCATTTCGTCCCCCTATAAACATTCTAACCCGCTCAGCGTCCTTTTTCAACCCAGGGAAGCCAGGGCTTTAGGGGATTTGGCTTCCATATTAAAATGGTCTTTAATATCTCTATTCTTCCTTTTAATTGATTTTCCTGAAAGGTAGACTTATTATTATGGAAACATGGAAGACGAATATCTCAATAAAGACGAAATCACGAAGCGTTATCGGGTCGGAAGGTTTATCATCGATCGTGGTATGCGGGACAGAGAGCTTGAATATATAAAATTTGGCAGAAAAATCTTGTTCAAAAAATCAGCCGTTGAAAAGTGGTTGCGAGTAAACACTGTCGTAGCCCTTACAAAAGATCAATTGAAGAAGTTCAAACAGCTTGCAAAAAAAGAGACTTCTAAAAAGAAATAAAAAAGGGTGGGTGCAGAATGACCTGTGAAAATCTTATACAACTTTCTTTAGCTGGGATTTTATTTGCGACATTTTGGGTTATCTTTTGGTATGCATGGAAAACAAGAGACTTATGGAAAGAAACAGTTAGACAAACTGAATTACAGCTAACTCCTTATGTTATTCTTGATTATAAAGATGGTTTGATATGCAGAAATATTGGTAACAGTTCTGCCATTAATGTTGAAATTAGTACTATTAAGTTTATTGAAAAAAAAGATAAACTTGTATTTAGAGTTACTTTTCCACCCTTATATGTGCTTGAACCTAAACAAGAAAAAATAATTGTACCTGATATTAAATATGAAGATAGAGAACTTGAATCTATCGCAGAAGCATATGAAAGTGCGGGTAAAAAATTCTTTCCATTTTTTCCAAAAGAGGCAAAGAAGGATGAATATTTTCCCATCATTGACTATGAAAATCTTGAGAATATACCGTTTAGAGCTGAGTTTATTGTGAAATGTAGGGAAGAAAAGATTAAAATCGTAAAGATAGGAAAACGTGCAAAATAGGATAGTCAGGGCTTTAGGGGATTTGGGTTCCGGATGGCTCAGAATTAATTATAATCACGGATACGAGCTTTCTTGCGTAAGTAGTCCAGAGCCTCTTGGATTTCTTGGTCAGTCATTCCTTCAATTAAAATTACTTTGTCTGGTATTGCAGATTTTCCAATCAACCTTCCAATTACGCTCCCAATAACTGAACCAATTAGTGCACCCACAAAAGCAACTCCTAATACGAAATCGTAATAATGAGCCTTAGCATAAGAATACCCTATATACCCTCCAGCGTAGATTCCGATTAGTCCTCCCGCGCCAGCCACTAATCTAGCTTTTGATTTCTTCACAATTACAATTTTCTCAATATCCTTAATATCAACAGAAACATCTTTTCCTTCACGTGCAAACATTAATAAAAAATTCTTTTTTACTAAAATGAGTTCCCCTTTGAACTGTATTCCATCATTTCGAGTAATTATAATCTTAGCACCACGCTTTTTAGCATACAGATTCGCAGAAAGCATCATTAAAGAGAAGACAAGAAATAATGCTATGAATTTTTTCATATTCCCCCCTATTTATAATCACGAACACGAGATCGCTTGCGTAGTTTGTCCAGAGCCTCTTTGATTTCTGAGTCAGTCATTCCTTCAATGTGGATTGTTTTAATTGTTCTCGTAGATGCCCTAGTTATTACTCCAATTAATGCTCCAATGCTTCCACCTAAAAAAACGGAATTCCAAATCAAATTATCTAACGAGAAATAATTTCGAGAAAGTATTGCATAGCTTGCATAGATTAACGTTCCTCGAACAAATCCTTTCAAGGCCCTTAATTTTCTCTTAATGCCAATCAATGTGATTTCATTAATCTCAATATTTACATCTTTTCCTTCAGTATCCAATACAAGCAATGAATTCTCCTTGACTGCGATGAGCTCACCATTGATTAATCGTCCATCTTTTTTCCAGATTTTAATATTGGCACCTCGCTTTTTAGCATACAGATTCACAGAAAGCATCAATAAAGCGAAGACAAGAAGCAACGATACGAATTTTTTACCCGTGGGATTCATTCATCCCTCCCTCTGCTTGTTCAGGACGATAATATCAGTTGAAGTGAACGAAGTCAAACAGATTTATTGAATGAAGACCTCTCCCCACGTCACAAATGCGTCCCAGATTTTACTGAAACTTGCCTAATTATGGATACGTTTGACTGAGTGAGAGAGGGATTTGAACCCCTGACCTTTTGACTGCCAGTCAAATTATAGATTAGTCAAACCTAAAGACGAAGGTGCAAAAAAAGAGGGCTGAATCACGAGGATTCAACCCTCTTCCCGACGTCCTTAGATCAAAACCGTTGTATACGATTTTGTATCTTTTGGACGTCTAAAACTGTCTGAAATGGTATAGGGACGTATAAAGTTTCCGAGACTTTCTTGAGGGAAACCACTTTCTTGTCTGTCGTTTTTCTTGACCGTGTGTTTTTCATAAAATCTGCCGACACCCTATTCACAACATCTGTATATGGAAAAATATTCAACATATGTCGGCATCTTTCACCCTTCGGGCGAGCCGATCTCACCGCATCTGCTTTGTTGCGGTCCATTCGCGGTGGAAGACCACAGCTTCATGAACCACGCCTCGCATCTACGGCAACCTCGACTCGTGAATAATCCACGTTAATTAATCAATTTTCTTCCCTCTTTGTTTTTCAAAGCCTTTTTTATTTCTGCCAGAGTGCTGTCTTCGAGCAGGAAAGAGGTAAATCTTTTGCCTATATCATCAGGGAAGTGGGCATCAGATGAACAGGTGATCGGATAGTGATTTGCATACCTTTTCCTGGCTTCTTTAAAGGTGATATTGGGAGAGATTTCTAAAGCATCCAATTCCAGATTATCCGGGATGAATCCCAGTTGGCCGATGATACTAAAGGACTCTCTATCGATGTGTGACGCGATGGCAATTCCGCTGAAGGAATGAATCAGTCGAATCACCTCTTCAAGAGGAATTGTCGTAGCTCCGATCAATAACTTGTTGTTGAAACCCAGCACTTCCTCCTTTTCATTCACGACAACCTGCATTCCAAAGGCTTTTTCATCATTTTCTCCAGGCAAATTTTTGTAGACAAACTTCTGGAGTTTTAGAGAGTTTTCTATTTCGTCAAACAGGGCCAGAACATGGACTTCTTCTTGAGAAGTCACTTCCATACCAGGAAAAACACTAATATTCATCTTCCTGGCAGCATTCATTACGGCCAAAGAATTTTCTGATGAATTATGATCACAGATGCCTATGATGTCTAATTCTTTTTTCTTGGCTGCGGTGAGGATTCCCTTCGGAGACATATCCAGCTCCGCGCAGGGAGAAAGGCAGGTGTGAATATGCAAGTCCGCTTTAAAGAGTCTGAGCATGAATTAGACTTATGGATTTATCAATTCGTATAATTTACCCGAAACTTCAAAAGCCATTTCTTCGCTGCAGAGGAGGGGCACGTTTTCTTCCTTTGCTTTTGCAAGTGTTTCTTCATCAGGCTCACGGTTATTCACTATTATTATCCCGGCCAGGTCCTTCAATTTGGCCACAGCGATAGTATTCTGGTGGGTTTGGAGAGTGATCCATAGGTTTCCCTGTTTGCTGTTGGCAATCACATCGCTGAGCAGGTCGCTCGTGTATCCTCCCGTCACTTCCTCATCCAGTTTATCCTTGGCTGTTAAAACCTTAAGCTGTAATTTCTCAACGATTTCCTTTAATTTCATTTTATTCCCTTTCCTTTTTTGCTTGTTTTTTTTGCACTCGCCTTGGCGTGGCTCTTTGAGGCAGGCACATCAAGCAATTCTGAAAATTCCTGAGAGAGTTCTTTAAATCTTTGGGGAAGATTGAAAATACAGTCAGTGAGCTCCGCATCACCCTTAACGACGTCTTCAGCAAAGGTTATACATTCGGGAGCACCGCAGGCTCCACAGTCAATTTTGGGCAGTGACGCATAGATATCTTCTTTATCTTTTCTTTTCTTTATCGCTTTGGCTAAATCTTTATCAAGTGGTCTGAGGGGACGGGGCTCAAATTTTCCCTTGATAAAAAAGTATTTCTGGCTGTAAAGTTTCCTGACCTCCCGGATATCCGGACAGGCTTTTATTTGTTCGTACTCTAAAGTTTCAATCAGTTTTAGGATTTTGTTATAGGAAATATACACGTTTTCTACTGTCAGAGAGCCTCCCACACAACCCTGGCGACAGGAATACGCTTCAACAAAGTCTATATTTCTCAGGTTCCCTCGCTCAATATCGTCAAAGACTTTTAAGATGTCGGCAATCCCCGAAACCGCCAGGGAGTTTTTTAATCTCAGAGTTCGGCAAATGCCACCAACCATTGCCCAGCCCACCCCAAGAATGCAGATGTTTTCCAGCTCTTTCCGGTAGCTGCCTTTTCCGGTTCCTTCAAGAGCAGAAAGGAGAGGTCCATAAATATCTGAAATAGAGATGGCTCCATCCAAATAAGATTTCCCTTTTTCTGCCGGCTGTTTTATAGATATCATCTTTACTGGGCAGGGAGTGAGATAAAAAGTGCCGATTTCTTTTTCCTTAAGCCCGAGTTGTTTTGATTTTTTCTTTTTGATTTCCCGCGCAGCTAATTCTCTGGGAGGTTCTATGGGGATGATTTGGTCAATCAGTTCAGGATATTTGACCTGGACCAAGCGCACCACAGCCGGACAAGCGTTTGAGATGAGAGGCTTGGGACCTTTGTATTCACGAAGATATTCCTGAATGGCGAAACTGACTTCTCCGCATGTTAAAGCCAGGTCAAAAGCGCTGTCGAATCCCAGCCTTTTTATCCCGGAAAGGATTTTCTCCGGTAAAATTTCTCTTCCGAACTGAGCATACAGAGCAGGAGAAGGTATGGCGACCGTATGACGGAACTTAGAGAGCTCTCCGAAGGGATCTGTCAAAGGGACGATGGCATCATGAGGGCAAACTGTGATACATTCTCCACAATCGATGCATTTCTCTTCGATGATCCTGGCTTTTCCACCTCTGACTCGAATGGCTTGAGTGGGACACACACGCATACATTTCATCCGGCCATCACACTTTTCTGTGTCGATCCGGATGGAATGAAAGTATTGACTCATTTTTTTTCTGTTTTATTTAAACAAAATATTATGTCTAATGTCGTCCCTTTGCCAGGAGTGGACGAAATCTCTAATTTATCAGCATTTCTTTTTATATTGGGAAGCCCCATCCCTGCACCAAATCCCATCTCTCGCATTTCATCAGTTGCAGTAGAGAAACCTTCCTGCATGGCCAAATCAATATTTTCAATCCCAGAACCTTCATCTTCGAGTTTAAGATGCAGTTTCTCAGGAGTAATGTTCAGAGTGAGAACACCTCTATGAGCATACATAACAACATTCATTTCTGCTTCATAAGAGGCGATGGATGCATGTATGATGATCGAAGGATCGATCCCGATTTCCTTGAGAATCTCTTTGATACTGGTCGATGCCCTTCCTGCATTGCTGAAATCTCCACCTATGATCTCAAATTTTTGAGAAAATCTGTTCTCGCTGCTCATCGTCATATTTTATTCGCGAGGCCACTCACTCCCGGAAGGCCATGACTGAACAACAGGCCGCAGGTTGTGTACATCATGAACTTGGTTGAGAGAAGAGGAATTCCGTTTTCTCTGGCAATCTCGATGCCCATTTTATCCGGTTTCTTGCCCCGAACATACACAATAGCTTTGGCATCGATTATATTCGCCGTTCTGACAGATTGAGCATTGGATAAACCTGTCAGAAGGAGGATTCCTGGCTTGCCAAAGGCCAAGACATCACTCATGAGATCAGATCCTCCTGCAAACGTGATTTCTACGTCAAGACTCTCATCTCCGTAGATGACCTCAGCCTGAAGGAGTTCCTTGATTTCTCTTAAAGTCATTTTAGTTTTTTTTGGCATTTCTTTTGTATCCGTTTTATATGATTGCTTATTTCAATATTGGCAGATAAGTTCTGCCTTCGAGAAAATATATGGTAACTATTCAAGTGTCTAAAAGTCAATACTGCAAGGCAGACAAAAGAGTAAGTCAATAGGGGTCGCATCTCAAATTCTGATTAGAAGAATTCTTCCGCAATCTTTTGAGCCATTAACGGAACGGCCTTTTTAACTGGCTCGGATAATCCGGATTGAATTGTCTCTGGTATCGTTTTAATTTGGCAAGCCATGACTCTCACATTGACCGAACATAAATCCTGCAATTCCTTTAAAAGGTTCGAGGAAGGAAATTGATGAATCGAAAAATCATCGATTTTTTCTTCTGGAACTTCATCAAGGGAAATTTCAAAATTTTCACCTGGTTTTCTCCCTTTGTCCACAGCATCAATGATCACGATAACCTCCGGCCGAGGCTCACTTAAGGTAAGAGTAAACAGAATTTTTCTTATGCCGGTACCGACATCCAATAAGCATATGTTTTCTGGAATGCTGTAGTGATCCGTGAGATACTCAACGACTTCGGGTCCAAACCCATCATCACCGAAAAGCTTATTCCCGCACCCAGCGATCAGGATCTTTTTTCGACAGTAGACAGGCAGTTTTTCCATATTCTCGAGACAGGGTATGTTATAAGACATGAAATGCCATTGTCAAGAATTCGACTCGTGCAGTTGACACAATAATATATTTAACTTATATTTCTTATAAATATTAGATGTTTTATATATTTATCTATACGCAGCAGGATATAATCACAGGTATGGCGATTCACTTTTGTTACCCGGCGCTTCAATAAGGAGGTCAATTGAATGAAAACAAGTGATCCAAAGGCGAAGATTTTAGTCATCGATGATGATCCTGATTTTCTAAAGGTCGTGTCCATTATGTTAAAGTCAGGCCCTTACACTGTAGTAACTGCCAAGAATCCTCAAGAGGGGAAGGAGAAACTCTTTTCGGAAAAACCGGACCTCATTCTTCTGGATATCATGATGGATAGTCTTTTCGACGGCTATTCTCTATGCAATGACATTAAAACTTCAGAAGAATATGAGGAATTCAAAGCAACTCCGGTTATTTTTTGTTCTGCCGTAAAAGATATAACGGGTTCTCGATTTAATTTTGGGTCTGATGAACAGGGCCTTGTAGGACCGGATGACTACATTGATAAACCTGTCCAGTCTGATGACCTGTTTGCACGGATCGAAAAACTCCTAAAGAAATAACCGGATAAGTATCGAGTCCATAACGTCATGTTTCGAAGAAGCTTGGCCGTTAAATTACTCTTTTTCATAGCCGTAATCCTTATTTTAACCATAGGAATCTTTGCCTACATAAATATAAATATCCAGAAAAAATATCTTATCGGAGAAATGCAGCAAAATGCGTTTCTCCTCAGCCAAACCATCGAAAGAAGTATTAAACACGACATGCTGACGGCCCGAAGTGATTATATTCAGAGAACACTGGAGAATATTGGAGAACAAGAAGGCATCGAACACATCAGGATATTTGATAAAAAAGGAAAGATTATTGCCGCTGATTCCACGGATGAGATCGGAACATTGATCGATATGCAGGCGGAGGCGTGCACCACGTGTCACAGTAGTAAAGAGCCTTTAAAAAGGCTCTCTTCCTCAGATAGGGCCAGGACTTTCAATCTGGAAAATGGTGATAGAGTCCTTGGCATAATCAATCCTATCTACAATGAGCCCCAGTGTTACAACAGTGCGTGTCACTTTCATCCTGAGGATCAAAATGTTTTGGGAGTCATGGATATTTTGATATCTTTGGATCGCTTTGACGAACAGATAGGGACAAACCGAAAACAAATCTTAATATACTTTTTTTTCACATTCCTTCTCATATCGGGAGGCATAAGCCTTTTTATCATCTTGTTTGTCAATACTCCGATTCACAAACTTATCGAAGGAACTCGAAGAATAGCCGAGGGAGACCTCGATTATCGGATCGGAAGTTATCATTCTAACGAGATTGGGGAACTTGGGAAATCTTTCGACAGGATGACTGCAAAATTGAAGGAGTCCCAAGAGGAAATTGAAAAGTGGAATTTGAAGCTGAAAAATGAAGTCAAAAAGGCAACTGAGAAGTTGAGAAAGACAAATGTAGAGTTAAACGGAGCCAATAAGAAGCTTCAAGAACTCGACAACATGAAATCAGATTTCATGAGAAGGATGGAACACGGATCACGTTCTCATCTTGCCGTTATCCAGAGTTGCTTGAGTCTGGTTCTGAAAGAATATTTCTCTGAACTCAACGAACAACAAAAAGATTTAGTTGCGACAGCTGAACGGAGATGCTCTGCAATGCTAGATTTGCTTGATGATATCTTGATACTTTCTTATCGCAAATCCACCGAAGCCGTTTATCACATGGAGCCTGTGCACATGAGAGACCTTGTGCAAAAGGTTGTTGAGGATATACACGCTCAAGCTCAAAAGAGGAATATCGAGATAGATATTCAGATTCCTTCAGACTTTCCTCGAGTGCTGGCTGATCCAGAAGCCCTTAAAGAAGTATTTTCCAATCTATTGACTAATGCTGTCAAATACACCAGAGAACACGGCACGGTCAATGTGTCCGTAAAACTAAAAAAAGGTTTTATCGAGATAGATGTGCAGGATACGGGGATCGGTATCGCCTCAGAAAATCTACCAGAGATTTTTAGTGAATTCTATCGTGCTCCGAATGCTAAATCACACAAAATAGAAGGGACAGGACTCGGACTGGCAATCGTGAAAGAGATTGTTGAAGCCCACCATGGCAGCCTTAAAGTGCAAAGTGAACTGGGAAAAGGGAGCACATTCACAGTCATCCTGCCAAAAACAAAATAGAAGGGGTCGCGTCTCAGTTTTAGTTGTCACTTCGGACCGACTCATCCATCATAGGCGTCCGGCTGTATTTCTTTGTCTGAACCTTTTCCACGCGCGCTGTCTTAATGGTAAGTTGACGGTCTATTTCATCCTGGATTGTTTGGTCAAAATCGCATTTCTCGCAGACAAAAAGTCTATCACAGGATCGGAGAGAGATCTCTCCACTCATGGTGTATCTGCACTGTTTTCTTCCAATTAAAGAGTTAAGTTTGTCAAGGTAGGGCTTAATCCTTTCATCGTTCCTAAATTTCTCTTTTTTAATCATCGCTGAATGAAACTTACATGATTTCAGACACTGATAACCAATAGTGCACATGCGCTTTTGGATTATGCCGGCTTGCATCCAGATGCAGGGAGTGACAATCTCTTCTTCAACGACGGGTTCTTCAACAACCGGAGTGGGAACCACTTCAACTTCGTAAGACCTATTGATTAAGGTTTCAAGATAGTTCAGCTCAAAAGGTTTTGGCAGATAGTCAGTCGCACCTCCGCGCATAGCCTTCTCCTCAGTATCAATCGAGGGATAAGCCGTGATGATAATGACTTTCGCTTTCGGATTTTTCTCTCTCACTTCCTTGAGTACCGAAAGCCCATCACGCCCTGGTAATTTAAGATCGATAATTATGACGTTGTAATCTTCTAAATTAATTTTTTCCAATGATTTTTTGCCATCATCGGCAGCATCAACCTCATGACCCACGTCTGAAAAGTAATCGACCAATGCCTCCCTCATGATCTCTTCATCTTCCACGACCAACATTGATTCTTTTCTCATTGTTAACCTCCAATCTTTATTTTTATTAACCTGCTTCCACCAGGACAGTTTGGGCAGCGGATAATGTCCTGTTGGAATGTGTCATCTTATTTGATACAGTGCAAGGAGTGTGCCAACATAGGCCTCACTGAAAGAATGTTTCAAGTATTTTACTAACTGTTTAATAATAAACAGGTTATGATAAAGAGGAGGATTGCCGAAAGGACGGAAAGAATGGATGGGGTGTCAATTAATTGGACACTATGCGTCCAAATTATTGACAATATAGTTGTATTTTTTTAGCTTGTTATAAAGAGTCATCCGGCGAATGCCGAGTATCTTCGCTGCCTTTGAAATGTTGCCCTTTGTCTCTTCAAGCACATTAATAATATGATTTCTCTCCACCGCCTCGACAGTTTTTCCTTCCACAGGAGTTGGATGAATAATGTCCTGAGGAAGTTCATCCAGATTGATGGAACTTTTTTTAGATAGAATCACACCGCGCTCGATCATGTTTTCCAACTCTCTCACGTTACCGGGCCATGAGTAATTCAGCATAAATTTTACGACCTCAGGAGAAAATTTCTTAATGCTCTTATTGTTTTCCTCGGTATACTTCTTTAAGAAATGCTCGGCCAACGGGAGGATATCTTCCTTTCTGTCCTTAAGCAGGGGGAGGTCAATCGTGACCACATTTAATCGGTAATACAAGTCCTCCCTGAATTTCCCCTGTTTGACCATAGTTCTGAGATTCCTGTTTGTCGCCGAAATCACACGCACATCAACTGCAATTTCCTCGTTGCCACCGACTCTGGTAATCATTTTCTCTTCAAGCACTCTGAGGAGATGGACCTGTGTATTGGCGTTTATTTCTCCAATTTCATCAAGAAAAAGAGTTCCTCTGTCTCCCGCCTCGAACTTGCCTTTCTTTCTTTCCACCGCACCTGTAAAAGAACCTTTTTCATGGCCGAAAAGTTCACTCTCCAGCAGACTTTCTGGAAGGGCGGCGCAACTTGTGGCAATGAAGGGTTTGTTTCGCCGTTGACTTTGATGATGAATCGCCCGGGCAATGACTTCCTTGCCCGTACCGGTTTCTCCGATAATTAACACCGTGGCAGTCGTCGGGGCTATGGTTTTAATAAGTTCAAATATCTTCAGCATCTTAGGGCTTTTAGCGATAATCCCCTCGAAGCGGAATCTATCCTCAATCTTCCGTCGCAAAGAGATATTTTCCTCAATCAGGTTCTGATGTTCCACTAAATTTTTTATGAGAAGCTCAACTTTTTCCGGGCAGAATGGTTTTTCGACATAATCGTAAGCCCCTTCTCTTATCGCGGTTATGGCTGTTTGAATTGTGCCGTGAGCCGTTATAATGACTGTTGAGATCGTCGGGACTATTTCTCTTGCCTTTTTCATGAGTTCGATACCGTTCATGCCCGGCATAATGAGGTCGGCGAGCATGATTTTGATCTTCTTTTGTTTGATTATCCGGAGGGCTTCCTCCCCGGATTCGGCAGTGACGACTTTATGACCCACACTGTCCAGCCAGTCGTGGAGTGATTCCCTCACTATGCTTTCATCGTCCACGACGAGTATTTTAGTCGTTTTTCTCATCCATGACCTCAAGATATATCGAAAACGTTGTCCCTTCGTCGAGCTCACTGTTCACTTCTATCTTTCCTTTGTGCTGCTCTATAATCCCATGGACAACCGGGAGCCCCAGTCCCACACCTTTGCCTTTTTCCTTAGTGGTGAAGAAAGGAGTGAAAAGTTTACCCAGATTTTCTTTGGAAATGCCAACTCCTGTATCCTTGATATTGATTCTAATGGTATCTTTGAGAGATTCACCGATTTCAATGCCTTTCGCAACCGATGTTGTGATTTCCAAGCTGCCTCCATCAGGCATCGCCTGGATCGCATTCATGATGATATTTATCAAGACCTGCTGGATTTTGTCAAAGTCCGCAAGAACAAAAGGAAGCTGCTCATCCAATTGCTTCTCAAGCTTTATGTTTTCAAGGCTGATTTGATGTCCGACTAACTGCAAAGCGGCTTCAACGACTTTATTGATTTCGACTGATCTTATGTTTGGTTCTGACTGGCGTGAGAAATCAAGAAGATTTCTGATTATCCGGGTCGTCCTGTCCAGCTCCTTCTCCATTTTCAAAAGCTGTTCTTCCGATTTTTCTGTCTGCAGTTTTTTTTCTTTGTATTTCTTGAGAAAAAGTTTGATATAGACCAGAACACCGGCTAACGGATTATTGACTTCGTGAGCAACGCTGGCCGCCAACTGACCTAATGACGCTAATTTTTCCGATCTGATCAATTCTTCCTCTGTTTGCTTCCGCTTGGTGATGTCTTCTCCTGAACTCAATGTGCCAATGGTATGGCCCTTTTCATCTCTTATTGTGGTATTGTGCCATGCGATAATCCTTACCTCACCTGATTTGGTGATTATCGAGTTTTCATAATCTTCAACTTCCTCCATTTTTCCAGCCATCACTTTTTTAAAAGTATCTTTTCTTTCTTTTCTATCATTTTCCGTGACGCATAAATCAAACCAGTTTTTGCCCATGATTTCTTCTTCTGTGTATCCCAGAACATCGCACCCTCTTTTATTGATAAGGGAGACGATGCCATCATCATTTATGGCTACGATTATAACTCCCGCTATATTGAGGTACTGCTGGGCTTTGTTTCTTTCCTCACGCAATTTCCCCCATAATCCCTTGTGTTTGGTTAAATCCCTGAAATTTTCAACAGCGCCGATTATCTCATTATTGCTGGACCGTAATGGCGAAGTCGTTATGTTTACAGGAATCTTATTCCCCGCTTTATTGGTGATCACAATCTCATAATTGAAAATCGTTTTTCCAGTTTCTAAGGTCTCTTTTAAAGGACACGCTTCTTCACAAAGATCACTTTTAAGAATATCACGACAGTCTTTATTCAGCACTTCCTCTCTCTTGAAACCAGTGATCTCCTCAGCAGAATGATTAAAGAAAGTGATCCTGGCATTTTTGTCTATGCTCAAAATCCCCCCATCCAAGCTTTCCAGGATAATTTTGAGGAATTCTTCTGTGTTTACATCTTTTTTTTTCAAGGCCGTTTTTCCTTTTGATACTATTATATAAAAACTTATTCTTTAGTAAAGATTTTCATAAAAGCATAAAACAGGAGTGACAATCGAATTCAAATTTATTAATATGAACTTTAAACCCAATACTCACAGAGAGTATCTGTAACCTATAAAATGAAGAAAAAAGAAATTCTCGTCCTGGAGGAGCTGCTCGGTTCGAACAAAAAGATCGCCACTGAAATCCGAAAAAAGCTCGAAGAGAGAGGCATCCTGACCATCAACCTCCTCAGTTCCCCTGGCTCGGGAAAAACGACTCTTCTCGAAAAGATGTCCGAGAAGCTCAAATCCAACTACAAAATGGCTGTTATCGAAGGCGACATCGAGACAGAACGGGATGCGGAGAGGATCCGGGCCAAAGGAATCCCGGCCTGGCAGATTATCACAGGAGGTGCCTGCCATCTCGAGGCCAAGATGGTGGGGAAGCTTTTTCCGGAAATCCCGGCAGACCTCGATTTTCTGTTTATCGAAAATGTCGGTAATCTCGTCTGTCCGGCGAGCTATGACCTGGGAGAAACAATCAGATGCGTACTGCTCTCCGTTCCGGAAGGCGACGACAAGCCCAAAAAATATCCCAAAGCCTTCACAACATCCGACTGCCTGATCATCTCCAAGTCTGACCTTCTCCCTGTTCTTCCGTTCGACCTGGAACATGCTCGCAAGGAAGCTCTCGAAACAAACCCAAAGCTGAAGATCTTCACCACATCAGCTCTCAAGGATTCAGGGATAGACGAATTGATCGCGTATTTCGTCGCAGCACTCAAGGAACTCCGCCAGAAGAATGCATGAACTCTCCATAGTCGCCAGCCTTTTTGAAACCCTGGAAGAAAAAGCCAAGGATAATAAAGCCAAAAAGATCATCTCTGTTTGGCTCAAAGTGGGCGCTCTTTCGGGTGTGGTCCCGGAGTTCCTGAAAACAGCTTTTGATATCTATAAAAAAGACACCATCGCTGACGAGGCGGAACTGCTCATTGAGAAAGTCCCTCTCAAAGTCAAGTGTCAAAAATGCGGTGCGGAGATCGTCAAGGATGATTTTGTGTTTATCTGCGAAAAGTGCGCGTCGAGAGAACTGAAAACACTCGCAGGAACAGAACTGCTTCTAGAGAAAATCGAAATGGAAGTGGATTGAAGAGTGAATAGGATATGATAAAAAAGGACAAAAAAGGGGCCAGGCCCCTTTTTCTTAAAAGAGAACCTGGAACTGAACCAGGATGACATTATCTGTTGTACCTGCCGCATCATCCTTGCGATGCTCATAATTGACCTGGAGCTTGGTTAACCTCCGGAGGTAAAAATTCAAGCCCAAAGTCGTTATTTTGACCCGGTTTGCGGTCACATCCAAATCACTGTCATAGGAATCGTAATTGACTACACCCTGGAGCTTTTCCAGGATAAATAAATACGCTCCCCGGATATACCAGCCTGATCTCCTGAGCTGGTCATCCTTAGCATAAATGTATTCCCCCTTGAAAAAGGCCCGTCCTCCGTCTAAATACACCTCCAACCCTGTTCTATCTCTATTGACCCAGGGATCATCGACGGTAGGGCTGTAATAGCCTTCATAATGCGACACTCCAAGATGAACAAAATCAAAAGGATGAAGCACCAGTCTTCCGACTAAGTCTTTCCTGTCATTCGTATCCCTTGTGTCGATCCCCGATCCGTTAAAAACTCCCACCTGATATTCCAGAAAGGGAAATTGTCCATCCACTGTCAACCCGATGTCTCGACCAGCCGACCTGATATCAAGACCCGGGCAAAGTGTCTGCACAGAGTTGGCACGGTTTATGTTATCGAGGCCAGTCGATGAAGTGAGATTTTCCAGGGTGAAAGGAATTTTAAACTGGCCGAATGACAGCCTTGCTTTTGAAATATAGGTGAGCTCGACAAGGGCATCCAATAAATAGCGATCTCGCGTGAAATCAAACTGAAGCCTGTAATTGATTTTTGGAGTAATCTCTCCCCTGAATCCCAGTCTGGCCCTCCTCATGCTGAATCCGGATTTTAAATCCTCGTCTCCCCTACTGTAATTATTGTACTGGATTTGAAAATTCCCAGTGATCCTCATAGATAGACCCTCCGCGAACGTAGCCTGTTTTTCCTGAGCCATGGATGGTCCGGCAAGGGCAAACAGAATGAAAACGATCAATAAGGCTGCATACATTCTCACTATCTTACATTTTCCTTTTTTCATGATGAGCCTTTTATGTTTTTATACTATTCCTTCAAATATTCCTACGCTGGATTCTTCAGATATTAAAAGAAAATCAACATTCCGGCAGAATAATTTAGTCTAACATTATAGTCATTATGAAGACCAAACTCAATTTGTTTGACATTCGACACAGCCAGTGTTAAAAATTCTAATATTTTTTCAAGGAGGAATGTAGATGAATAATGGCACAAAAAGGGTATTCCTTTTCGGATTCATGATTCTCTTTTTCTTTCTGTGCTTTAACGTCTCAGCCTGGTCCCAGGAAAAGAACTCGAAGAAATTGACCTACGAGCAGGTCTACCAGCGCGCTGAACCGCGCCTCTTCCAGTCTCTTCCCTCGATCCGTTCCTGGCTGGATGATGAACATTACCTTCTCCCAGAAAGAGACGAGAAGACCAAAACGACTAAACTCTACAAAGTGAATGCCAGGAAAGGCAAAAAAACCCTTTTTCTCGACTACGGAGAAATCCAGAAGAACCTCCCCAAAGGCATCATGGCAACAACTGCCAGATCCTTCACATCTGACTACAGCAGCTTTCTCTATTCATTCAGGAATGACCTGTATCATTATTCTGTTCGGACCGGCCGGTTCAAACGCCTCACCGCCACTCCGGACCCGGAGATGAATCCCCGCTTCTCACCTAACGGAAAATATGTGGCGTTCACCCGAAACCATAACCTTTATGCCCTGGATGTCGAAAACGGGCTGGAGTACAAGCTGACCACAGACGGGTCAGATACCATCTACAACGGCTGGGCCTCCTGGGTCTACTACGAGGAAATCCTCGGAAGACGCTCGCGTTACGCGGCTTTCTGGTGGTCTCCGGACAGCAGCATGCTGGCTTTCCTCCGTTTCGACGACAGCCCAGTCCCCATCTTTCCGATCTTCAGGGCCAGGGGAACCCACGGTGAGCTCGAGAGAGAACGGTACCCCAAATCCGGAGACCCGAATCCCAAGGTCAAACTGGGCATCGTGAGGATCGAGGACAGGAAAGTCGTCTGGGCGGATATCGACGAAAACGCCGACCACTATGTGGCCTGGCCCTTCTGGTTCGTCGACAGCTCCAAACTCACTTTCCAGTGGATGAACCGCGACCAGAACAATATCAAGATCTACGCGGTCGACTTGAAATCAGGCAAGAAAACGGAGATCTTCGATGAGAAGCAGCCCTCCTGGGTAGAATTTTTCGAAGACCTTTACTTTTTTAAGGATGGGAGCGGATTCCTGCTCCGGAGCAGCGTCGACGGCTGGAACCATCTCTACTATTACGATTTAGAGGGAAACCTGAAGAAAAGGCTGACTGAAGGCAAATGGTCAGTCTCGGGCGTCTCCCTCGTGGATGAAAAGAACGGAAGGATATTCTTTTCCGCCAATAAAGGGGAAACGACTGAAAGGCATCTCTTCTGTGTAAATCTCGACGGCACAGGACTCAAACGTTTGACCAAAGAGCCAGGTTCCCATCGCCCGCGTGTTTCTCCGGGAGGAAGCTATTTTATCGACTCTTTCTCCAATACCGCCACACCTTCGAAGATGGACCTCTACCGGACTGATGGGACTCTTGTGAGAAACTTAGGGGAAAGCCGGACCTCTCTCATGGAAGAATATGCACTCGGGAAAAAAGAGCTGCTTTCCATACCCACAGAGGACGGGTGGAACCTTCCGGCGTACTGGATCCTTCCGTCCGACTTTGACAAGACAAAAAAATACCCTGTGCTCTTCAGGATCTACGGTGGTCCGGGTGGCGGGACTGTTTCGAATTCCTACCCATCCCTCTCTTATCATTACTTCGCTCAAGAAGGGATCATCATCTTCAGCGTCGACCACCGCTGTTCTGGCCATTTCGGAAAAAAAGGAATGTCTCTCATGCACCGCAACCTCGGCAAGTGGGAGATGCATGACCTGATCGAAGCCGTGAAATGGCTCCGGGAAAAGCCGTTTGTCGACGAAACAAAGATCGGGATCACCGGAGGAAGCTACGGCGGGTTCACCACATGCATGGCCATGACTTATGGAGCAGACTATTTCACGCATGGATGGGCCAGCTCGTCTGTCACCCGCTGGGAGCTCTACGACACGGTCTATACCGAACGGTACATGGACAGGCCCGTGGATAATCCGGAGGGGTACAAATTCGGATCGGCGCTGACGCATGCGGATAAATACAAGGGAGTCCTTGTCCTCACTCATGGAACCATGGATGACAATGTCCACATGCAGAACACCATGCAGCTGATCGACCAGCTGATTGACCTCGGCAAAAAATTCGAGTTCATTCCTTATCCCAACCAGAGACACGGCTTCGGCGGGAAGAAAAGAGAGCACTCCAACCGAAATTTTGTGGATTTCTGGTTCAAACACTTCCTCGACCGTTGATCAGCAGGCTCTTGTCTTCTGATTTTTGATTGTGATACATTAGCTGCGAATACAAAGGTGAGGGAATGACATGAATATCATTGAAATCACACTGAAACTCCTACTGGCTGTTGCTCTGGGTGGACTCGTCGGCCTGGAACGGGAAACCAGCCAAAAACCCGCCGGGTTCAGGACAAATATTCTTATCTGTGTGGGCTCAGCCATGATGATGATCCTCTCAGGGCTTGTTCTCGGGGCAGAGGGAACTGACCTGACGCGAATTGCCGCGGGTGTGATCACAGGCATATGATTCATCGGAGCGGGCACAATCATTCAAGCCCGGGGAAGCATCGTCGGTCTCACCACAGCGGCCACACTCTGGGCCATGGCCGGCTTAGGGCTCGTGATCGGTGCCGGCTATTATCTAGTGGCCGTCATCTTCACCGCGATAATTATCCTGACCCTGGTTATCTTCCGCTATATTGAAGACTACTTTCTGAAAGGATCGTCATACTTGTATCAGCTCACGGCAAAATACTCCAAAGACCTTCTCGTCAACATCAAGAAGCTGGCGTTTCATGATGGGTTTAAATTCGAGCAGGTCAGCCTAAAAAAAGAAGGAAATCTTGCCGTAGTCACTCTATCTTTCCAAACAACGGAGGAAAAGGAACAGAAATTCAACGCAGGCCTTCTCAACCTGTCAGAAGTCATCGAGATAAAGATTGAATAAAAAAAGACTTCTTCTGGCTACAACGAACCAGGGAAAAGCCAGAGAGATTGAAAGCTACCTCGAAGATTTAAACATCGAGATTCTTTCCCTAAAAGAGCTGGGACAATCCGAGCCTTTCTCTGAGACAGGAACAACGTTCGATGAAAATGCCAGAGGAAAGAGTCTTTTCTACAGCATGAACTGGGAGGACCTCACATTGGCTGAAGACTCCGGGCTCGAAATCGAGGCGCTCAACGGTGAACCGGGAGTATTATCAGCCC
>Ga0114920_10000194_pt1 | contig 27177 bp, 14 predicted proteins | sample ChitaG_FD_88683 | JGI IMG/M metagenome (GOLD analysis project Ga0114920, IMG submission 88683) | Deep subsurface microbial communities from South Pacific Ocean to uncover new lineages of life (NeLLi) - Chile_00310 metaG | ecosystem: Environmental > Aquatic > Marine > Oceanic > Sediment ...
GGTATCGAAGTAAAAGAGTCGCCGAACTGGATGAAGAAACACCTTTCCGCGTGCGGCGTGCGACCCATCAACAACATTGTGGACATTACCAACTATGTGATGCTGGAACTCGGCATGCCCATGCACGCCTTTGACCTGGATCAAATCAAAGGCAAAAAATGGGTGATGCGCAAAAGCAAAAAAGGTGAAAAAATCATCACGCTGGACGAAAAAGAAATTGAATTATTTGAAGACATCACCGTGTTTGATGATGAAAACGAATTATTCGACCTGTGTGGCATTATGGGTGGTTTGCACAGTGGCATTAACCAAAAAACCAACCGCGTACTTTTGCACGCTTCCGTATACAATCCAGCTTTGACACGACGGGCGGTAAGAGGACTCGGACAAATCAGCGACGCCGCCATTATCTATGAAAAAGGTGTGGACAACGAGCTTGCCAAAGACGGACTGGCCCGTTCCGTGGAATTGATCCTCCAGCTCTGCCCGGACGCCAAGGTAGCCAGTGAAGTGGTGCAATTCAAAAACTATAAACCGGAAAATCGGGCCATCAAACTTCACAGCAAGCAGATGGAGCGGCTGGTGGGTCACAAAATTCCGAATAAAGACACAAAAAAAATCCTGACTGACCTTGGCTTTGAATTGAAAGACAATAAAGAGGGGTTTGATGTGGCTGTTCCCAGCTGGCGGCTCGGGGATGTGCGAATGGAGGCGGACGTGATCGAAGAAATAGCCCGCATTTACAGCTATGATGAAATTCCTTTTACCACGCCAGTGACGGATATAAGCCCTATCCCTATCGACAAGCGGCGCAACTTGGAAAAACAAATCAAAGGAGAATTGGTTTCATTTGGCTTTAATGAAATTTGCACGTTTGCTTTCTTGGGGCCAGAACTGTTAAAAAAATGTGGCATGGAAGCAGATGGCAAAAACATTGTAGTAGCCAATCCCATCAGCAGTGATCTTTCCATCATGCGACAAAGCCTGCTCCCGTGGACATTGGAAATGATTGCGGACAATCTGCGCTACCAAAAAAGCTTCCGAATGTTTGAAATGAGCCGTTGCTATTTAAAGGTTAAAAATGAAGTTAAAGAACCAATGAATTTAATCATGGCATCGGTGGGCGAAAGCTTTCGTGAACTTCAAGGGGTAATTGAAGCCGTAGGCATCACACTCAAAGCAACTAAAACTGGGGTGAGTTATGAGCACCCGGGACGTATGGCGGATTTGGTGTTCAGGGGAAAAAATGTGGGGAAAATTTATGAACTCCACCCTCAAATCGCCAAAAATTTTGGCCTAAAGACTAGGGTGGTTTTGGCTGAAGTGGATATGGAAGCGATTCACACCATGGAGATCGCGCGCCGACCGCAGTATCAGGAGCTCCCCAAATACCCATCGGTGCAATTAGATGTGAGCATTTTGATTCCCAAAAAGAATTTGGCTTTAGCTTACACCAATGCTATTCAGAAAACGAACAAAACATTGGTCAAAAAAATTGAATTAATCGATGAATACGAAGGCGAGAACATCGGAAAAGATAAACGGAGCCTAACCTATTCCATCACTTATCGATCCGACAAGGAAACACTGACGGACGAACAGGTAAACGCAATTCATAAAAACGTGCTGACCAATTTGAAATCAGAAGGCGCAGTTATTCGGGATTAAACCTAATACTCATCATAATGTTGTATCATTTGTGCCATCGTTATGTCGTTTTAATTATTAATTTGAAACAAAATGATCGTTGTAATGAACAAAAACGCTACTCGTGAAATGGTAGATCACGTCCTCGATGTAATTGAAGCGCATGGTTTACGCGGTGACGCCTCGTTTGGTGAACAGCGCACAGCTATTGGAGTCATCGGAGACAGGGAAAAGCTGGATGAAGGCAAAGTCATGCGCCTTCCAGGTGTAAAAGAAATACTTCTGATCTCCAAACCTTACAAAAAAGTAAGTCGAGAATACAAGCCTGAAAATACTGTTGTTAAAATAAGCAATAAAGTGTCATTTGGAAGTGGTCCGCCCGTCATCATTGCTGGACCTTGTGGAGTAGAATCAGAAGATCAAATCATGACCATTGCCAAAGGGGTCAAAAAGCTGGGGGCGGATATGCTTCGCGGCGGCGCATTTAAGCCACGGACTTCCCCTTATTCCTTTCAAGGACTAGGAGTTGAGGGGTTAAAGCTTCTTAAGAAAGCGCGCGAAGAAACCGGCTTACCCGTGGTAACTGAACTAACGTCGATCGCAGATTTAGATGCTTTTGAAAAATATGTGGATATGATTCAAATCGGCGCGCGTAATATGCAAAATTTCGATCTTCTTAAAAAAGCAGCTCAGCTTAAAAAACCAATTCTTCTAAAACGAGGTATGTCTGCTTCTGTAGAAGAATTTTTACTGGCCGCGGAATACTGTTTAAATGAAGGAAACGATCAGGTTGTATTATGCGAACGGGGCATCCGGACATTCGAAACCTCAACACGCAATATTTTGGATCTCAATTCATTGGCACTAATTAAAGAAATATCCCATTTGCCAATTATTGCAGACCCAAGCCACGCAGCCGGACGGTACGATTTAGTTCCGCCACTCTGTTACGCCGCATTGGCAGCCGGTGCGGCCGGACTGATAGTGGAAGTGCACAATAAACCCGATGAAGCCATGAGCGATGGCAAGCAATCCTTAACACTCGAAAGCTTTGAAGAAATGATGGAAAAATTAAAGAAAATGCATTTATTAAATGGAAACAATTGAACTCAAAACACCATCAGGCAATTCAAAAATCCTAATTGAAGAAGGGCTTTTGGATAAAGTCGGAGGAATTTTAAAAAAAGAATATCCAGAGAGCCGTTTTGCCATTATTACGGACAGTAATATTGAGCAGATTTATGGAGAAGATTTGAAAAAAATGTTTCCAAAAGCTTTATTTTTGGCTGTGCCAGCCGGTGAAGCCAGCAAAAATTTTGAAAGGGTGATCTCTCTTTGCGAACATTTGCTCAATGCGGATTTCACCCGTTCTGACGTTGTTATTGGTTTTGGCGGAGGAATGGTAACAGATTTGGCTGGCTTCGTGGCTTCCATTTATATGCGCGGTATGAAATATGTGGCTGTTCCGACCTCGCTTCTCGGTATGGTGGATGCGGCTATTGGAGGGAAGACAGGCATTGATTTTATAGCTAAAAATATCATCGGAACATTCTACCTTGCCGACTTTGTTTTGATGGATCCTGATGTCCTCAAAAGCTTTCCAGACCCCAAAAAGATGCCTGGTATGGGAGAAGTAATTAAGTACGCCGCCATCATTGATAAGACTTTATTCGACGATTTTGATGATTTCGACCTAAAAACCATCATCAAAAAATCCGCCCAGGCCAAAGTGAGTGTGGTTGAAAAGGATTTCAAAGAATCAGGGCTTCGACGAATCATGAATTACGGCCACACCTTCGGCCATGCCATTGAGACGGCAACGGATTACAAGATATCACACGACCATGCCATTAGTATTGGGATGGTTTTAGCAAACAAAGTAGCCCAAAACCTCGGCAAACAGGATAAAAAAGTTGGCGAAAAAATTAAATCAACCCTCCAGCAATTCGATTTACCAGTGGATCTACCAGTGGATCTTCGATTGGATCAACTATCGGAATTAATCAAAAAGGATAAAAAACGCAAAGGCGACACCATTGACTTCGTCATTGTCCCCGAGCTCGGCAAAGCGGAAATCCTGCCCATGAAACCGGAGGAATTAGTTAAATTAGCGAAATAAAATGCAAAAAATCCTAATCGCCACCAACAACTTCGGCAAATACAAAGAATTGATGGAGGTATTGGAGGAACTTCCTTTTAAATTTGTTTCACTCAATGACGAGCATGTGAAAGGTGATGTGGAGGAGCATGGCAACACTTATGAAGAAAATGCGATTTTAAAAGCCGTTCATTTTGGCCAATTAACCGGCCTCCCTTCCATCGCGGATGATTCAGGCATTATTGTCGACGCGCTGAAAGGCGAATTGGGGGTGCATACCAGACGCTGGGGAGCCGGGCCGGAAGCCAATGACGAAGAGTGGCTCAATCACTTTTTGCACCGTCTGGCGTTCGAGGAAAATAGGCAGGCAGAATTCATCAGCGTGGTGGCTTTGTACCGTCCGGGCGAAGAAGTTTTAACCTTTCGAGGCGAGTGCAAAGGAATAATTTTGGATAAACCACAAGTTGATCTCGAGCACGGCATTCCACTTTCTGCCGTCTTTCTGCCAGAGGGGAAAAATAAAGTATTTTCCGCGCTCAGCAAACATGAAAAAAACGAAATTTCGCATCGCGGCAAAGCCATTCGCCAATGTCATGATTATTTACTGAAACATTTTGCTTGATGATTGACGATGATGACAATTTGGATGAACTCTTAGATACCTATTCTTCCAAATCGGATATTCATGAAGCCATGAAAGAAAAACAGGCAGGCGAATTCGTGGAGGAAGAAAGTATGGGAGAAAAAGTAAAAGATTACCCCAAGCCCCAACGCGAACTAGACCTTCATGGCAAAAAAGCCAATGAAGCGGAACGAGAGATTGAATGGTTTTTAAATAATGCTCAAAAAGTGCGAATTCGGACGGTCCGGATCATCAGCGGAAAAGGACTGCATTCTACCAATTTAAAATCTGTTTTGCCGGAAGTAACGGAAAGAAAAATTGCCGATCTTAAGCAAGAGGGACTAATTCTAAATTTCAAAAGAGAAAAAACGGGCGGGTCATTTATTGTGTACCTGACCTAAATCCCGTAGAATATAAATTGTCATAACCAAAACAGAAATGAAACTCAGTGATGCTATCCGGCAATTCTTGGAGCACTGCGAAGTCGAAAAAAACCAATCCAAACGAACGCTGATTAGCTATCAGCATTATTTAGGGCGCTTTTTGGAATTTGCCAAAAACATCGAACTATCAAAAATCGAACTTCCACTTATTAAAAAATATCGACTATATCTCAATCGCTATGAATTCCGACTCCATGAAACTCTGAGCATTAAAACCCAAAACTATCACATCATCGCGCTGAGGGCTTTTCTCAAATTCTGCATTAAAAATGATTGGAAAGTACTGGCGCCGGAAAAGGTGGACTTGGCCAAAATTCCGGATCGCACCGTAGAATATTTGTCGCGCGAAGAATTGGAGCGCCTGTTTTGCGCCGTGGATGATGGAAAACAAATTGGACTCAGGAATCGGGCCATTCTGGAAATGCTCTATTCAACCGGCCTGCGCATCAGCGAACTGACGAACCTTAATAGGCAGCATGTGGATTTGGAACGGGGGGAATTCGCCATACGCGGAAAAGGTAGAAAGGTGCGGATTGTATTCCTGTCATCCCGCGCCAAAGAATGGCTGAAAGAATATTTGGATTCACGGGATGATAATTTTGATCCGCTCTTTCTCAATCACGGACGCGCCAGAAACAAAAAGAAAGGAGATTTGGACTTAAAAGGCGAACATCGCCGCCTCACCGAATACACGATTCAGGAAATGGTGCGCACCACCGCCTACAAAGCCGGCATCACCAAACACGTAACGCCCCACACGCTACGCCACACCTTCGCGACGGAATTATTGATGAATGGAGCGGATATCCGGTCGGTTCAGGAGCTTTTGGGCCATTCCAGCATTACCACGACGCAAATTTACACACATATCACGAATAAAAAGCTGAAGGAGGTGCATCAGAAATATCATCATTGACATTCTAAATTTAAAATGATATAAAATACGCCACTAACTTTAATGTCATGGCTTTAGATGTACCTAATAGTGAAGGCAACAATGCTGAAGCAGAAAAAGGGGGAATAGTTAAATGTATTTCTCGGACAATTGGAAGATTAACTGGTGTTTTTGGCAAATCCCCTGCCCAAATACCGGCAACCACCCCAGAAGAAGACTCGGCCGATTCTGAAGAAAATTCTAGCCAGAAATCTTTAAAAGCAGCACATAAAGAGGCTGAACCATTTGATCCCACAGAACTTAAGAATCGATATATCGGTTCTAACAGGTATATTTGTTCTGTCGACCCGTACAACGATGGGGTTCAAAAATTGGCAGGGGTAAGTTGTATCCACGTTATGTTACATAATAGTTCAACTAGTTATTTTGGTTCAGATCATAATAAAAAAGAATCTGCTCTTCTGAATATCGAAACACAAGAAGTCATGACTATCCCCTCAGGACAAAGAATTTACTCGTTTAATCCAGAGCCTCATATCGAAATGGATGGCAAGAAGTATCATAACACATGGTGTGATGTTGGAACTGTCCTGGTTGATCCGGAAACGCTTGAATGTCCGAAAACCACTACGGGTGAAGAAATCAGATGGATTCATAGCGACCACGGCAAAGTGACATTTGAAGGCAGAGAATATCTCAGGGCCAACCTCATGAATGGGCCAAATGTTTACGTGGATCCAATATCAGCCGAAATATTAACTACAGCTTCTGGAGAACGAATTATGGATTGGGATCATTATTATGGTGGTACGAAATTATTAAAGAAAGTACAGTACATATTAGTGCGTCTGGTAACAAAAGAAAAAGTTTTGCTGAATCCGGAAACATTCGAGATATTAACGGCCGCTTCCGGAGAATGGATTACCTCCATTTACAATGAAAAACAAATTAAAAATACAGAATATGCAAATGTAGATTTGGTAGAAAGTGGATGTGCAGCACTAAACCTGGAAACACTTGAAGAAGCACGAACAGCTTCCGGGGAAAAAATTCAATCCATTGATCCCGAAGGTCATGGTGTTTTGGAAGTAAAAGGAAAAAATTACATACGCATACTCACAGAAAACGGATACGCCATGTTAAATGTGGAAACTTTTAAACCGCTTGAAACTGAAGACGGAGAAAAAGTTTCGTCAATTAACAGCGGTATAGAAAAAATAGGAAACAGGGAGTATGTAGTTATATGCTGGATCGAAAGAAAATCTCTAGTTTTTAATAGTGAAGCAGAATGGAAAAATAGAGATAAAACAAGTGGAGAAAAAGTAAGCTCGTCCTTAGTTTGTCAATCAATGAGTGGTTTGCAATCTCATTCGTCTAGTAGCGGGAGATCAGAAGATGGTTTTTACATACAAAATAACTGCACAACAACCTTTGCAGATGATGGGAGAATACGCGAAGATACTGTCCGCACAGTATACGATTACGTTGACCCAACAACATTCAAAGTGCTGGAAACCGCTTCAGGCGGAAAGGTCCAATCACTTTATCGCAACCGTACTGCAACATTAAATGGCAGGGAATATGTGGCAGCAAAGAAATACGATGATGAAAATATTGTCCTTGATGTAGAAACTTTTGAAGAATTGCAGGCCAAAGAAGGCGAAAACATTTCTTCAATTCCGCCCCGTAACAAACCCCGCCATGTTCGAAGAGTGGGGAGCAAAGAATATCAGGAAGCTAGGCTAAATGACCAAACCTGCATTTTGCTCGATCCTGAAACCCTTGATTCAGTTAAAACTGATTTAGGCCAAAGAATTGAATATCAAAATAAGAATGATGGTGTTTCCAGCTTAAGTTTGTTTGCTTTTTGTAAATTAGGCGACAAAGAATACCTGCAAGTACCCTTAAAAGACGGAGGATCTGCTGTTGTAGAGCCCGAAACAATGCGGCAGTTAATAACCGCAGAAGGTGAAGAAATATGTGCTATGGACAAAACTCCAAAGCTCATAAAATTCGAAGGTAAAAATTGCAAGGAAATTGTTTTAAAAAATGGAGATAAGGCTTTGGTGGATGTAGAAACGCTTGAACTGATAAAAACACCTGAGGACAAAATGATTACCGGGCTACAAGGAGTTTATCAGTTAAACAATGGGGAATTTACAAGCATAAATCTGGATGGAGAGGAGGCTTTAATTGATACGACAACATCCCATCATTTAAAGACCCCTGGCGGAGATAAAATCATGCGTGTTGGGAAAATGGTGAAATTAAGGGATTTAGAGTTAATACATGCAGTTTTAGAAAATAATCGCGAAGCTTTATTAAACCTTCAAACACTTGAGCCACTGACCGCTGAGGGCAAAATAATTTCTGACGTTTTAGGAGTTTATAAACTGGACGACAAAGAATTCTGGAAAGTGACCTATGCTGAAAAAGGTTCAGCACTACTAGACGCGGATACATTTAAAGAGTTAAAAACACCCAGTGGGGAAAATATTATTAACATTTGGGAAATTACAAAAATGGGAAATACCGAATATCTAACAGCATATGCTGGCGGCTTTCATGCTTTAATTTTGCCGATGAACCCCCGCACCTTTAAACCGCATAAAACCACTTCAGGGGAAGCCATTATATCGTTTCACAGCAATGTGCACAAATTAGGTGGTCGAAGATGTTTGAGGGCCAAACTGGAAAATGAAGAATTCGTTATGTTGGATTTAGAAACATTGGAAGTGATGGAAACGGCTTCAGGAGAAGCATTTACAATGTTGAGTGGAGATGAAATTAAAATTGAAGAAATTGATGACCGAAAATATATGAGGGTAATTTTTGAAGAGGATGAAAATGCATTGCTAGACACAGAAACCCTTCATATCAGGCCTAACGTTTTGCCGATTCAAGAGAGGTCACTTCCTGAAAATGACGAACAAAAAACTGAAAGAGGTGCATGAAAAATATCATCATTAAGACCCCCTCGCCCCTTCGACTTTGCCACTATCGGTCGCGACCGACATGGCTTCGCTCAGGGGCACTCCCCCTCGCTTGAGGGGGAGATTGTTTATTGATCTTTCTATAAACCAAATCACAAAAATCTCCCCCTTACATAAGGGGGAGTGGTCCCGCATAGCGGGACCGAGGGGGTCTAACCACCCGCCTTGATCAACTCCTCCACTTCCGCTTTAAGTTCTGGGCTTTCAGCAACGGTCATCGGTGCAGGCAGAACTTTTTCACCAATCACGAGCTGGACTTTTTGTTCGCCAGGATATCTTTCAAGTACGGTTTTTAATTTAACAAAAAAATCTTTATCCACATCACGGTTAATCGTGATGATGTAAACATCCTGGTTGTCATTGGTCTCATCAATGTCCTTAACGTCCTCTTCATCAATTCCTAGCACTTCTTCCGCCTCCGCCTTGTCATCCTGAGCGGAGTCGAAGGATTCTTCTTCCAAATCATGGCGGGTAGTGTGCTCAATCTTTTCCCCCTCTGTCCACAACGCCTCTTTTTTGGCGGCTTCTTGTATTTTTTCTAAAGAAAGAACTTCTGCTTTATTGATGATAATCTGCATCTCTCCCATTCGTTTCTCCAGAATACCGTCAATAAAAATCAAATTATCTTCCTGGAGGACTTCATAATTTTCTTTAAATGCCTTTGGGAACATCACGCAGTCCACTTTTCCAAAGGGATCTTCAACTTGGAGCATGGCCATCATATCGCCTTTTTTGGTGGTGACTTTGCGGAAAGTGCTGATAATACCTCCCACTTTAATAGATTTTCCGACAGCCTTGGTTTCCAGCTGATTTAAAGGAATGAGTTTTTTTTGGAAATAATTTTTTAACCCCGCCAAAGGATGATCCGATACATAAAGACCCAAATATTCCTTCTCCCATTTCAGCTTTTCGGAGGGAGTGGCGGGCTCAACCTCCGCCAGTTCCAGATGGTCGACAGGCCCTTCTTCACCCAGGTCGTCAAAAAGCCCAGCCTGATCGACATGATGGGCGGATTCGGCGGTTTTCCCAAAATCCGACAGGGCTTCAATGTTCAAGCCGATCTGCTTTCGCTCGCCCAGAGCGTCCATAGCACCGCTGAACGCCATGGCTTCGATAGTTTTTTTGTTAAGGACTTTAGCCGGCACCCGACGGGCGAAATCCTCAATGGATTCAAATTTACCGCCCTTATCACGCGCCTCGAGAAGGATTTTAACCGACCCCTTTCCAAGACCTTTGATCGCGGAAAGTCCGAAGCGGATTTTGCCGTCCTCCACATACGTAAAATTGGACAAGGACTCGTTCACATCCGGCGGCAGAACTTGGATGCCCATTTGTTCACATTCGCTGATCTCGATAACAATGCGGTCGGTATTTCCGTAATCCGCAGACATTAATGCCGCCATGAATTGAGTGGGAAAATGAGCTTTTAAATAAGCGGTTTCATAGGCGATTTTAGCGTAACAGGCCGCGTGGCTCTTGTTGAAACCATAGCCAGCGAACGGCTCAATGACCTTTTCAAAAATAGTAACCGCCAAATCTTTCGGGTGGCCTTTTGCCATTGCCCCCTCAATGAATTTTTCACGCTGGGCTTCGAGCTCTTTAATAATTTTTTTACCGATCGCGCGCCGTAGGATATCGGCCTCGCCCAAGGAAAAACCGGCGAATTCCTGGGCGATTTGGAGAATTTGCTCTTGGTAAATCGCGATCCCGTAGGTGGTTTTGAGGATGGGCTCGAGAGATGGATGAAGATAAGAAATTTCTTTGCGACCATGTTTGCCCCGAATGTAATCCGGAATCCATTCCATAGGACCGGGACGATATAAGGACACCATAGCGATGATGTCTTCAAATTCCGTGGGCTTCAGGCCTTTCAGATACCGTTTCATGCCGGCGGATTCTAACTGGAACACGCCCGTGGTTACCCCGCGGGCCATGAGCGCGTAGGCTTTTTTATTGTCGATCGGGATTTCTCTGCGGTTAATCTTTTTGCCCTTTGTTCGTTCGATGATCTTAAGGGTTGTCTGGAGAATGGTTAGGTTTTTGAGACCCAAAAAGTCCATCTTAAGTAGGCCCAAAGATTCCAGTGATTTAGCCTCGTATTGGGTAATCAATCCTTCATCATCTTTGGGCGGCCGCTGCAAAGCCGTATATTTGGTAAGGGGCTCATCAGCGATCACCACGGCGCACGCATGGACAGACACATGGCGCACCGCCCCTTCCAATTTCAGCGCGTTATCCATGACCTGCTTGAAAATATCGGATTTTTCAATGGCGTCCCGCATTTCAGGCGACTGTTGCAATGCCTCTTTCAATTTAGTGCCTGGCCGTTCAGGAATGAATTTGACAAATTCATTCATTTCCACAAACGGCACGCCCAACACCCTGCCGACATCTTTCACGGCCGCGCGGGCTGCCATCGTTCCGAAAGTACAGATTTGGGCAACTTTATCGCGACCGTATTTTTCCGCCACGTATTCAATCACTTCATCACGCCGACTATCCGCGAAATCCAAGTCAATATCCGGCATGGAAATGCGGGCGGGATTCAAAAACCGTTCAAAAAGGAGATTGTATTTAAGGGGGTCGATTTCCGTAATATCCAAAGAATATGATACCAGTGCACCCGCCGCCGAACCGCGGCCAGGACCAACAATAATCCCTTGATCCTTCGCCCATTTCACAAAATCCCATACAATCAAAAAGTAACCCACAAAACCCATATCGGTGATGATTTTTAGTTCGTAATTCAGGCGGTCAACCAATATTTGTTCGAATTCCGACAAGTCTTTCTGTTTATCCGCCATCAAATCTTTCTGAGATTTTTCCAATTTATATTTTTTGGCCAATCCTTCGAAACAAAGTTTACGAAGGTAATCTGCAGGCTCTTTGTTGCCGGGAACAGGAAAGGCGGGAATCAAATACTTGCCGAATTCAAATTCAACATTACAGCGCTCGGCAATTTTGACTGTATTTTCCAACGCCTCCGGAATATGAGAAAAAGTTTCCCACATTTCTTCAGGACTGCGCATGGAATAATCGGAATTCATCATCGACATCCTTCCGGTGTCATCCAGATTCTTGCCTGTTTGGATACAAAGCATAATATCCTGGGCTTCATTGTCATCTTTTTCCACATAATGGCAATCCGTGGTGGCGACAATGGGGATATCAAGCTTTTCGTGGAGTTCAATGAGTTTATTGTTAACAACGTCTTGCTGGGGAAGGCTGGGGTGATTCTGGAGCTCCAAAAAGAAATTTTCTTTCCCAAATGTGTTTTGGAAACGTTCAATCAGCTCCTTTACCTTGGTTTCGTCTTCATTCAAAATCGCCTCCGGGATATCCCCATGTAAACAGCCTGAAAGCGCGATAATGCCTTTGGAATGCGCTTTTAAAAGATCCCAATCCACACGGGGTTTATAATAATAACCTTCCAGATGGGCAACCGTGGTCATTTTCAGCAAATTTTCATAACCTTCCTGCGTTTCAGCCAGCAAGGTGGCATGGGTGCGCTTCGTATCGATTTGATGCCGTTTGTCAGATAACTTATTAAAAGCAATGTAAACCTCACACCCCAAAATTGGCTTGATTTTCTGCTCTTTGCAAGCCTTGTAAAACTCAATACATCCGTGCATGGCCCCATGGTCCGTCAGGGCCACGGCGGAACTGCCCTGTTCCTTGGCTTTTTTCGCATAAGCCGCCGGCTTACCTAAGCCGTCCAGCAACGAATAGTAGGAATGGACATGAAGGTGGACGAATGGTTTGTCGGACATGAAAAAAGGAATTCTTAGAGGACTTTAGAATACCATATCTGCTTAGCTAATAAAAATACCTAATGGATTTCTGATGGATTTCTGATGGACAGCTAATGGATGTAATTTAAAATTGTTCATTCGTTCGTATTGTGTTCATCATATTTAAAGTCTGGATGGAAAGAGTTTTATATTTATTTTCAAAATAATCTGCTTTTGATCTGTCCAAATGACCTTTTACCCTGAGCGCAATAACATGATCCTGAGTTTCATCGCTCGAAGCCATCGACATATCTAAAAATCTAAAAAATTCCCTTTGATAAAACTTCCTTCCAAAACCTTCTACAATATTCGAAACGGAAGACGAAGAAGAATTGATAGCCTGACCCACTTCTTTTATATTCCAATGATGAGGAATTTTAATTAAATTCTGATACAACTCTCGCCGTAATTTATGTGCAAGTTGATATATTCTCAAATCTTTATAATTCATAATATTCACTTAAATACAAAACAAGAACACAATTGTATTAATGCACACCAAAAAAGTCAATCAGCTAGTCAATTAGAGATCAATTAGCAGTCAATCAGATGTCCATCAGCAGTCAATCAGAAAGATACCCCTCCACAAACTTCCTGGCTTCTTTTTTGTCCTTCACCACGCCCTCGATCTGGGCGTAGCGGAGTTCTTCGAGGACTTCTTTGATTTTAGGGCCGGGTTTTAGTTTAAACCTTTTCTGCAAATCATCACCGGAAAGGATGGGTTTAAAATGATCCTCCAGTAATTTCTCGTTCTTAAACTCCTCGTACAACTTCATTATTTCGTTGTAAAGCGATAGGTCGACCGGGTGGGAGCCGTGCTCATCGCAGTAATGTATTTTCATCAAATCCTCAAACCAGGGATGCCAGAAGAGGGCGATTTGGTGGGCGCGGCGCATGTTTGGGATAAACCCAACAGTCATGTGGTGGTCGATCAGCCAGGTGATTTTCGTGATTTCCGTGCGGCTGAATTTAAGGCGCTGAAAAACATCGCGCGCCATTTTGGCTGATAAAGCCGCATGGCCATCAAAATGGACCCGATCCGTTTTATCTTCAAACGTGGCGGGCTTACCGATGTCATGCAAAAAGACAGCCCATACGAGTTCCTTGCTCACAAATTCCTCCGGCATGTCATGGAGGGATTTGAGGACATGCGTAAACACATCACCTTCCTGATGGTATTGGTAAGGCTGTTTGACGCCTTTGCCTGCGGTTATTTCCGGCAGAATCCGTTCCAAAATCCCGAGTTGGTCCAGCTCCTTCATGCTATGAGCGCGATGAGGATGGAGAAGCATTTTATTGAGCTCTTCGGACACGCGCTGTCTGCTGATGTCATCCACCAAATGCGCCAGTTCTTTAAGGGCTTTTTTGGTGCGCGGACCATATTTAAATCCAAAATTGTTTTTAAATCGCACGCCACGCAGCAAGCGCAGATGATCTTCCTTAATTCGTTCATGCGCCTCGCCGATAAACCGGATGACTTTATTTTTGATGTCTTTCTGTCCTCCTATAAAATCCAGGATTTCTTTTTTGATCGGATCATAAAACAGGCCGTTGATCGTGAAATCACGACGCACCGCGTCTTCCTTGGCGGATGTGAAGATCACGGCATCCGGGCGCCGGCCATCGCTGTAACTGCTGTCGGAACGGAAGGTGGCAATCTCAAAATGGTGTTTATCCACAACCGCCATCATAACGCCAAACCGCTTGCCAACCGGAATAATTTTACATAAATGCCTCTCCTTGTCAGTAATATGGATTTCATTTTTCCCCAAAATATCTTCAATTTCATCCGGCTTGGCGGAAGTGGCTATATCGTAGTCCTCCGGCTCTTTCTCCATCAGCATGTCACGGACAGACCCACCCGCAAAATACGCCTCATACCCGGCTTCCTGGAATGTTTTGACGATTTGGATAGCGGTCTTCTCCACGTATTTTTATATTTATCTGGACGTAGGAATTATACCATAGTGCTACCAATCAATCTCCCCCTCAGGCGAGGGGGAGCCGACACGCAGTGACGGAGGGGGTCTCTCCCCTCAGGCGAGGGGGAGCCGACACGCAGTGACGGAGGGGGTCTTGTCCCCCCCATTAAATTCTGTTAATTTGAATACATCAACCACTTAATAAAAAAACATGACGATCAAACAAATCATCGGTTTTTTAGAGCCTAAAAATCAAAACCTTCCTTTCGCCAAAATCCGGCATGACTTTAAAAACATTCCGATTATTTTTGTCCCGGTCACAGAAGATAATGAAAAAAATCTAAAAAAAGTTTTCAGATTTTTAAAAGAAAAATTAGACGGGAAGAAAGGCGAAAAAAAACAAGTGGTTTATAAGGATCAAGTCTTCAATTTTATCGGTATGGGGCCGGAAAAAAATGTTAACAGCCGTTCCATGCGGCGATTTTACGGCAGCGCTTACCTTTCAGCTTCCGCCAGCAAACCAAAAGCCATTGGCTTTTTCTGCCCTTTGGAATTTGTGAAAGAGGCGGCAATTGGCGTGGATGTGGCGGCCCTGAATCCGGACATGCTCAAACCCAAACCCAAAAAAAACCCGATCCCGGAAGTGATTTTTGTACATCCGGACTTCAGAAAGAAAAAAACCCAAGCCAACAAAGCCATGAAGCTGGGACAAATGATTGCGGAAGGGAAAAATCTGATGCGGATTTTGGGGACCATTCCGCCCAATATATTAAGCCCCAAAGTGTACGCGGATTTGATTGTGCAGTTGGCCAAAAAATGGAAAGTAAAATGCGCGAGAATCCCGAAATCCAAGCTCTCTAAATATAATCTTTTAAATGCGGTTTCCGCGGGCAGCAAATATGATTCGGAACTTTTGATTATCACTTTGCACCCCAAAAAGGGTAAAACCAAAAAAGCCACGGCCCTGATTGGCAAAGGGCTTTGTTACGATTCGGGAGGATTGCAAGGCAAACAAAACTACATGAAGTTCATGAAAGAAGACATGGCGGGAAGCGCCTCGGTTTTGGGGGCCATCCTAACGATTGCAAAAGGAAAATTAAACTTAAAGGAAACTACTCATTTTGTGATCGGGCTGGCGGAAAGCATGATGGGCAGTCAAGCCATGCGCGCCGATGACGTGTACGTGGCAGGGGATGGACAAACGGTTGAAATCATCCATACCGACGCGGAAGGCCGACTGGTATTAGCCGACTGCATTTGTTACGTAAAAAATAATTTTAAAAACACGGATTGTTATATGACGATCGCTACATTAACAGGTAGTGCCATCATCGCCTTGGGCGAACACTACACCGGCGTAACCTGTAATGACGAAACACTGGCCAAAGAGCTGGAAGAAACTGGAAAAGAGGTGGGTGAATACATGCACATCGGCCCGTGGGATATGGATTATGACGACAACAATTCCCCTGTGGCGGACATGGCGAATTTAGGTGAAAATGACCGAGAGGCAGGGTGGATCAAAGCGGGCATGTTCCTGAATCGCTTCGTACCGAAAGGCAAAAAAACCAAAGAAAGTCTGCCATTCTGCCACTTCGACATCGCCGCCACCATTGATATGAATGAAAAAGGAAAGCCGTGGAGACGAAAAGGCTTTTCATCCGGCATTGGCGTGGGCGTTTTGAGTAAATTGCTCACCAAATAATCTCCCCCTCAAGCGAGGGGGAGCCGACACGCAGTGACGGTGGGGGTCCCCGCCCCTAAGACCCTTGACGCCTGAAAAAATATATGCATAGACTGTAGAAAAGGACCGCCACAATACGACGGTCTTTTTGTTATCTCTCCCCCTTAATTAAGGGGGAGCCGACTCGCCGCAGCGAGACGGAGGGGGTCGGAAGGGCCAAGGCAGTGGCGGGGGTGGTCCCCAACCTCACCAAACGCCCTGAAAAGGGGTTGACAAAATAATAATTATATTCTAAAATAAAACCTAATTTTATAACTGCCCTCTATGGCTAAGAATCCGGAAAACAGCAACGACACAGAAAAAGAGGATGCGTTAGCAGAATTATTAACAGAATTTCATGAGCTCAGCTCATTGTCGAAGTTTTGGTTTGTCTGGAAAAGAAGAATTATCTTTGGCATTGCTTTTGGGGTAGGCTTTCTGGTCTTCAAAACGTGTGGGGTGCAAATTCTCCCCTACAAGCCACCGGAACACGCAAAAAAAGCACATGAATTTGTGCACCAAAAATTACTGGAAGGAGACGTTCTGCCAGGCTGTCCTAGAACAGGATATGAAAGGGGCCCGGATGGACGAGTGGTTCATGCCAGTGTTGCCGCTGTGCAGAACAATGAAGAAGAAGTTAAGGTATTCGTACTCCCTGGTTCTAAATGGCACACAGAACCAAAATTAGAAGAAGGAAGAATCGTACCCGTTCCCACAATGCAAGAGCCCCAACAGATTCCTTGGCGTGAAAGCTTTGGAAAGACCGTTCAAAAATGGAATGAGCTAACTGAAAGAACTTTAGGCAGAACCATTCGTGTAAATGAAGGCGGACGTGGAGCTGCTATTCAGCACATGCATCGCGTCAATTTATGGCCCGAAAGCCCCGCCGCCTGCCCCGGTCTCTCCAATCACAATCACTGGGAAGCAGCCGACATAAGCAGAACCGATGCTTACAATAAAATTCCTGTCCTAGTAGTCGAAGGAAAAGTATATGAAATTATGGAGATGGTAGAAGTTCTTTTAGGAGACGATACAGACGAACGAAAAAAGGTTTTTGAAGTCTTAAGGCAACAAAATCCTGGCATCATCAAAAGAGCGGATGGTAAGACCGATCTTGAAAACAAGGTTGCCTTAGGCTACAAAGTAGCCCAAATGCTCCGTCATAGCGTAATTGGCATGCACGATCTTGCGATGGAGGCTGGCCGAGACGTTGGGTTGGTAGGAGCTTTTTGCGGCATAAAAAGAGATGCTGTCCATTATGAAAAAGCGGAAATAATACAAAAATTAATGGAATATAGGATTGCGCAATTGGAATCCAAATCAAAAGAGGGAAGCATAAGAGGAGCTTTAAATACGATTGTTCAAAAAAGGCTACAACTTTGGGAAATTAAGGACTTGCTTTGGGGGCTTAGCAATTCACAAGCTGACAAAGAAAAAAGGAAAGCTCTGGTTAATAGAAGGAAAAAACTTAAAGAAAAAATTGAAAAATTAATGGAAACACTAAGAGGAAAGGTAAATGAAAGGCCTATAATCGTAAAAGGCGTAATCGATAGCGTGGTCATGGGGAATGTCAAAATAGGCTGCACAAGAGGTAGTGCTCTGTATAGACAAAATAAACTGGCGCAATACAATAAGCCAACAGCTCTTGGAAAAGACAGGGAATTGCTGAAGGCCATCGCTGTGGATGTGGCAGAACTGGTTGCTAAAAAGGCGGCAGAATGGGGAATTGACTTAATTCAAGATATAAGAGATTGGTTTAAGGATTTATAATTGATTAATCCACAATCCTTGCTTTCCAGAGTATTTTTTGGTATAATAATAAGATGCGAGAAATGGGTTCTGAACGGAGCAAGAACGACCGAATGGGAGTTCGCTGCGAAGTGAGGGCAAAATTATGAAAATCCGCGGAATGAAATAGAGAGGATTATTCGTAATTTTGACCATTTCCCTTCTCAAAAAGAATAATTGAACTTAAATGGCCGAGAAGACCCAAGTCATTTCACCGGAACAACGGACAGAACAGTTGGAAAAGGTTTTAAATGAAATTGATAGACTGTTGCAACAAGAAGAGACCATTGATCTTGAAGAGCTTCATGACCTCTCGGATGTTTTGGTGGATATGTTAGAGAATGTGGAAAAATCGGCATTGGAGGATCGCCTGGTAGGTTTGGTGCGCAACTGTGTAAAAGGCGTGCTCAAAAAAATCCCCAAATCACAGCAAAAACAAAAAAAATATAAAGGAAAAATACAAAAACTCAGAGCGATAAGACAAAAATTCAATGGTGTAGAGGCTGGCATCGATGAAACGGCGAAAGACGAAACCGCCCCCACTGGAACACAGGTAATTAAAATGGCTGCACTGGAAGACCTCCAAAATATGGATCGGACCTCGATAGAGTCGATGATCGCCAGCAGGGAAACGCTACTGGAAACCATGACAGCAGATGATCCTGCAAGAAAAGGGGTTGAAGACGAATTGGAAGAAGCCAAACAAATCTATCAGGAACGTTTTGGCCCAAAAGAGGCGGGGAAAACAAAAATAATGCCAGCAATCCCTGAGCGTCAGGAGGAAATTAAAAAAGAAATGAAGAAAAATGAACTACTTCAGGCTATTTTTCATCAAACAGGCAAAGAGCGCATCGGGTCAATCAACATAATAGGAAAAGAGCAAGAAGAAGTAGGACTACCATTTAAGATAGAAACAACGGATCAATTAAAAAGAATTGTCGAGGGAGAGCTTAGGGATTTTTTTAAAACAGAAAATATCCCGGACAATGTACTGGACTGGGGTGAAGTTTTAAGTTGGCTGACCATCAAATTAAAAAATTCAGATGAATTACAAGAGTTTTCAAATCAATTAATGATTACGCTGGCGACGGAAGCCGAAATGAAAAAACCCGAAGAAAAAGTCACGGGCATTGATGTATACATTAAAGAGCCGGGGAAGCTTATAATAGACATCAAAGAAATGACTGAGGAAGAGCTAAAAAGAGTGATTAAGGAGTTTGAAGCAATGATTAATCAGCTCCCCCCCGATGACCACGAAAAGAAAAAAGCATGTCAGTATGCCTTACAGCATGCGAACGAAATTTACGAAGAACGCTTTGGCAAAAAACCTGAAGCCGCCCCACCCCCACCACCACCAGACGCGGGAGCACAACCCCTCCCCCCGCCACCCGAATTTGAAGCAATCGATGGCTACACAAAAGACAAACCTGAGGCGCAAAAGCTGTTTCTCGGGGCTATGGAGCTATTGGCAAAAAAAGAGCCTGAAATAGCGGAACTCCAGAACGCCCTTAAAAAATCGCTTGATTATTTCAAGAAACTAAAACCTGACCAGCTTAAAAACGAAAAACTCATGGCCAGGCTGTTCCAAAAATTGGAATTGCACACCAGCGCGATCCAGGAAGCGTTGGTGGGAAAAAAGGCAAGAGACAAAAAAACCGTTCTTTTGCGTATGAATATAGGAAAATTAAAGACTGAATTTACAAAAATTTACGCACTGCTTGAAATCGATCCAAAAACCATTGAAAACGAAGAACATCGAAAATATATCGAGGATGCTCAAGCCTTTTTTCAGCAGTTTTTAGATCAAATCGATCATGAAAAAATCAAAGGCATGGATTTGGTAGCGCAGAAACAGGAAGCCAAAAACATTAAAGATAAATATGATGATGAAGCCAAAGAGTTTATGGATAGCCTGGAAAAAGAAATAGGCCCCATTGAAACTAAAAAGGAGCCGAAAAAGTCAGAAGCCCCTCCTCCGACAGCGGGAACAGCAGAAGCCGCACCATCATCCCCTGAGGCAGTTGCAGGAGCTCCGGAGCCGTCCACAACTACCCCGGAGGTTACCACTAGCCCCAAAGCAGACGAAGCGCCTCCTGGCGAAGCAGAAAAAAAGGAAGCCGAAAAAAAAGAAAAAGAAAAACCTCCTGAAAAAGCAGAAGTCACCAGCGGCCAAGTGGAAGCATTGGTAAAAAAATTCCTGATCAATGAAAAAACTTACAGCAAAGACGACCCCACCTGCCGGGCTATTGAGACTTTGGTAATGGAAAATAAATTAAATTTAAAAGATTTGGAAGTATTCTTGAGAAGCCCGCGCAAAGAACTGAAAGATTCTATCAATCGCGAAGCCATTGAGGGCGATGAGGGCGAACTCAAGGCGGGCGAAACGTATGAACAGCTTAAAAAGCGATTGGAAGATGAAATGACGGACATTGCAGAGGATCTGAGATTGTTGTCAGGTCATCGGCCAACCCCTGATGAAGAAGCAAAAAGAGATAAGCTACAGGCGCGCCGAAAAAAACTAAGGGGCATTTTGAATGACTTGGGAATATTAATCCAAATCGAAAAAGATTTCGCCGAATACAGTTCGCCAAGGCATGTGCTAGGGCTAATCGCCTATTTTATAGAACGGCATAAACTCAACAAAAAAGAAGAAGACATCAAAATCGATCATATCGAGGGCCTGGTCACAAAGGCTGTTACCAAGGCAAAAGAAGCTATGGAAGGCAAATGGGGTATTTTGGAGCGTATTGGTTTCGTTTTTCATCCCACTTTGAAAAAAACCCTCATGGCCCTGAAAGAAGATGAGGAATTGAGCCAACTGGGCGAAAATCCAGAAGCAATATTGGCCAAACTAGCCAAAGCTAAAACACAAACAGACGTAAGGGAGTGGCTGATGGAACTATCAGGAAAATCAAGGGAAAAATTCAACGAACATGTGTATAAAACCGTTCCCCGGCTGATTGCTTATTTAGAAATAGCCATACGGGAAGGAAAAAGCAGTAATGTATTCAGAACCGGGCCATTCGAAGACCTGATTCGTTTATTGAGAGGGGTTCAGCACAGTGTGATTCGGACGGACGTGCAAAAAAAGGAGCCCAACCTCCGCAAGCGCATGATTCTGTATTTGGAAGAAATGAATAAAATCAACCGCTATACCGATGGAATCAGTGTAGAAATATTAGAAAAGAACGTTTTCCGTTCCAAAGGCGCCAAATGGGTTGCCGGCGGAGGATTGGCAACAGCTGCCGGATTGGGCGGAGCCGCTTTATTGGGGGCAACACCCCCCGGCTGGATAGCCTTGGCTGGATTGGGAGGCGCATCGGCAATAGCCTATATAGCCAGCTTGATGAAACGTACACCGGTTTTTGAATCCGATCGACCCACCATACGCAAATGGGCAAAAAGATCCTTAGCGGCCAGTACTATAGGCTTGGCAGGCCTTGGAATGGGCGCATTGGCCGCCCCTGTAATAGGAGGGCTTGCTTTGCCCATTGGAGCCGCCCTTGGCTTAGGGGCTATTTTGGGAGGCAAAAAAGGCATCAAAACAATCAAGGAAAAGGCGCCGGAATGGTATAAGGCGGGCAAAGAACAGACTAAGAAAGGGGCGTGGGCAGGCACTAAATGGGGCGCGAAACAAGGCTGGAGAGGGGGTGCCTGGGTTACAAAGGCAGGCCTTAAAACCGCCGGAGTTATTCTGAAGTATGGAGGCCCTTGGGGACCTTTTGTGGCCTTCTACAAAGCCAAAAAATACATCAAAGAACGTAAAAAATAAACATTTAACATGAAAAATGCCATGCAACAAACCGTACCCTACTTTGTTCCTGACACCTACATCAAAACATTGATGGAGGACATTGGTTTTGAGGATGCCCCGGAAGACGAAAAAGACCAAATATATAAAGGTTTGAGTGAGCAAGTCACTCATTTGATTTTAAATGCCATTTCACTGTATGTGGAGCCGGAGGAAATCGATGAAGCGCTGGTGAATCACGGTGATTTGGAAAATTTAGCGGACTTTATCGAAGAACTGGTTGAAATAAGCCCGGAAGCCCAAATGGCCATCATCGAAGCCCTGGACCGCTTTTACGCCGAAACCGTGGAAACCTACGAGCAATTCAAAGAAGCGTAAAAACTTTTTTTACTGTGTATTCAATTAGGTTCGTGTCGTATTAATCACACGAACTTTTTTTGTTCGATCCCGCTCGCCTACTTCGTCCGCCGCGGCGGACTACGCGAAGACTGAATGCGGGATGTTAACCACAGAGGCTCGGCACAAAATAGCAACTCAAATCTAGTAGGAGTACACAGCTGATATAAGGAAAAAGGGGGCTTGGGGGATCATGACCGTTAGACACGATGATATAAGGCAAAAACATTGGGGGATACGGTTCATGATCCTCCAGGGCTTTTGCTACTTTTGGCCACAAAAGTAGAAAGAAAAATTCGTTGAATAGGGCAAATCCACGGTTAGACGGCAGTACAGAAGAGGTCGCTAATCTAAAATCTATTTGACAAACCTAACTTTTAATGTATAATTAAATTCAATTTAGCTTATTCTTCCCTCATTATGGCACAAAACAACCGTGAAAACCCAGACAGTCAAACGTCTCCTGATACCGAAAATACATCGGGATTCGGACGCCGTATTTTTTTAGCTGGAAGTACAGCCGCCGCTATTTTGGCCTTATTCGGAATTTCCGCCCCAGCCAGGGCCCAAACCCCCACTCCCTGCTCTGACGACCCTACCTGTCAGGATTTATTGATGGATAAATACCGGTCACCCATCGAATTCGCGGCGGAAGAGCTGAAACTCATGCAAAAAACGCAGGAGAAATTGTACGAATTCTTCCTGAATCCCTCTTTTTTGAGGCATATTAACGCGACCGGAAAGAAAAAAGTGGTCGATGAGGCATTAAAATTAGCGATTCGACACCCCGGAGAACTGCATTACCGGGACCCAGAACGAACGAAAGAGCGAGGGGAGGAGTTGCCAGGAATAATTTTAATAACCCCGCGCCCGTACGCCAAACATATTCCGAATGGATTTTTCATTAAAATTGAACGCAGCCAAATCACAGAAATCCGTCTGCCCGGCGAACGGTCTATTGAGTTGAATGCAAACGGATGGAGAGATTGGAAAGGTATGAGAAGTATGAGAAGCGTGATCGCGGAAATTACACAGGTATTATCGGACCACGGAAATGACCTTAAAGAGCTGACAACAAGAGAATTAATAGACGTTGATTACTACCTTTTCAGGCTTCCTCATCGCCTCAGAGAATTGGTAGAACTAAGAAATCAGGGCACCGCATTAGAGCCGGAAGAGAACATCAGCTCTCATCCTGCCTACCAAGAGTTTACAAGCAAGCTGGCCAATCACGCAAAATCATATTCAGAAATGAAAGATAATTCTGATCTGACCATGTGGATCCGTATTGATCGGCAGGAGCAGGATCACCCGGGATTTATTGAAGTGTGGGACAACCCCCCAGGCCAATCCCCCATCATGTATTTTGGCCATGAAGGCTACATTGCAGACGTGAAGACGACCGCTACTTTTGAGTTTGTCCCCGATAAATCTTCAGACTACGACAGCGCCATTGCCAACCGCCAAAAAGAAGCTCAAAAAAAGACACCATAACCCGCCCCCCATATCTCCCCCTCAAGCGAGGGGGAGCCGACACGAAGTGACGGAGGGGGTCCTACCATAAACTCTATTACTGTCAACCCTACTCACTGGCAAGAGAGGGGGTTTTTTGGTATAATATAATGATTAATTTAAGAGTCGTGGGAATAGTTTAGGAATGAAACTAAGTTAGCATTCCACAACTCCCACAACTCCCACATCTCCCACAACTCCCACAACTCCCACAACTCCCACAAAAACCAAATGCACATTCACCCTTTCAATCACAGTCACCCCAAAAATCATTTCTTCGGTTTGCAGGAAGACCGATTGGTTTTTGTAAATCCACGCAAAGAAGCCCTTGGGGACATTGAAGCCGAGAGAAAACTAGAAATCGAAAAACTTAAAGAAAAATTGGAGAAAAGCAGAGAAAAGACACAGAAAATGGTCGGCCGGTATAACGACAACCCAATATTTGTGGATAAAAGTTACTTTACCGACAGTTATGTAAAGTTCTGGGGCCAGGACGCTGAAAAACGCAGACGACGCCCCCAGGAACAGCCGCTGATGCTCAATTTTGCCAACATGCTGGAAAAATTTGACCCCGAAACAGGCGAAGGGGGCATCATTGACCAAATCCACCAGCTCAAAAAACGCCGTCACTACGTAAAAGAATTAGGCGAGGTTGATGAATATCCAAAAGCATGGCCACTGCTGACCGGAACAACCACCTCACCCCAAAGACGCGAGCAGGTGAGAATTTTGCTAAACATGCTGAAAAAACTGGAAGAACACGCGGAACTGGAAAACCAGTGGCTCAAACGCCGATACCGCCACATGGCCCAAACAGCCGGTTTTCTCGAAGTCATTAAAGAAAAGAAGGAGAAATACGCGGGAAGCAAAGAATATAAAAACGCTGTGAAAGCGTTTGAATTAGCCGCTGAAAGCAACTGGCTTGGTGACCGCGATTTTGATAGGTTCTGGCGTTTGCCGGGAGGGGAAATTTATGATACGCGTTTAGAGGAAAACAAACACTTATTTCTCGCCCTTTTGGCTCAGGAAACGAATGAATTTGCCCCTAATAGTTTTATACTGGGGGAGCATTTTGGGAAAGAGCCAATGGAAAACAAAAAAAACTTCCCTTTTCTGTACTACGAATGGCTGAAATACAGCGGTGTGGATGATCAGGGAATTGAGGCGGATGACCAAAAAATACGTGAGTTAGAGGGGCGGTTGGGGGTTAAAAAAGAGGCGATTTCGGAAAAAATTGGTCAAATAATTGCAGGGGGCGGGCGCATCACTGCGGACATTCCTAATTTTACCGCCGAAGTCGAGGAGAGATTTGGCAAGAGCCTCCGGAAAAAAAAGCCAAGCAGAAAATATTTCGAGGACTTATCAAACGCCATCCATAGGATCCAAGTAAAATATATGGGCAAACGAAAAGAAATGAAAAAGAGAGACAAAACAGATCCTGAAGTTCAAAACCTGACTGAGATGATTGAACAAATGGAGGAATACAAAGCTTTGGCAGATGCCGCGGAAAAATATTACGACCGTATTGAACGGAGGGATAAAGTTGGAAAAGGGTTCACCCGAGCCAGCCTGAGCAAGCCCGGCAACCGCCAGATCGTGGTAGAGCTGGCCATGAGAAAATTCCAAATAGCCATGCAAATGGTGGAACAGCCGTTTGGGAAGGAAGGCGGTGTGATAGGAACTGATTTCCATCCGGCAATCCGCCGCAATTTGATCGTGGCCGTGTACCGGCAGGGCGTCAGCCGCTATCGGACGGATGCGGAAGGAAAAGAAACGTATGACAACAACATCACGGATGAATATCGCTGGATGTTTAACGGGTTGGCCCGATCCGACTTTTTCAACCGTTCTGTGGAAGGCCCCCGATTGGCTTCGGAACAACGGGATTTTCTTCTATTCGCCCGCTACGCCAATTTGGCCATGGTAAAAACTGAATTTTTAAAAGAAATGATCGGCAAGCTGGAAGGATTGGATAATTTGATCAAAAAAGGGGGAGATGAAGCCGAACTGCTTGCCTATCTTGAAAAAGATGAGGTGCAAAAACGGGCGACAGAAGAAGAATGGATCGATCTGTTTAAAAAATTAAGAACAACAACGGTAACTCCCAGTGCTACTGCATTAAATGCATTCAAACGAACAAATCCAGCCAAATTAGCCATGGCACACCAACTGAAAGTGAGCGAACTGGTCGCCTACATCGGCAAATATGTGTATGGCCCGGACCAGACAACCCCCTTATCGTCAAAAAATGTGATGCAAGTTTTAGACCGCGAAAGAGAGGCCCTGAATAACTGGCGGGCATTTTACCGTCAGGCGGAAATAATGATGAGACGTCCCGATGATATAAACGACTGGCCAAAAGTTTACGAAAAGGTAACAGGTAAAACAAAACCGGATAAAGTAGAGCTGGAAGCCTTTAAAAAAACGAGCAAGGCCAAAAATGCCATGAAAATGTATCTTATGAAGGACTTCCGCAACTATATCAATCGGTTTAAAGCCTCCACCACGGATTATGACGATATTTTTGGCGTGTTTAATAAGGACCTGATCGAAAGCTTTGAAAAAGAAATGACAATGGTCGAAATCAATTTTGAAACCCTTGATCACGAAGAAGAAGACCGCTGGGCTTACCTGAAAAAATTAGGCATTGAACCACGGGCGGTTTATATGAACTATATCAGCTACATCACAGACCCGGAACACCCTGAGCGCATGAAAATGAAAGTGGACCAGTGGGACACCCATTTGCTGACCAGGGAAGGGGTTGGGAATCTGACCGACATGCTCAAAGTGATTCTGGCGGATCAGAAAGGCCATCTCACTGAAGGTAAGGAGGAATTTTTGGAAATTTTAGGCAGTTTTAAAAGCAATGATCTTTCCATTGACCCGGAAGTGCGGGAAGCCCAGATCACGGCCCGCAACATCCTTGAGCTGATCCAGAAGGAAATCGAAGTACGTGAAGGAATTGAAGATCTAAGCAGGCGCAAACAGGCTGAAGTTGAAGCCAAATTGGAAGGGATGACTTTTGGGGACAAGATTACCGGTTATATTAAAGGCGTGATCAATATGACCATCGGCCCGGGCCAAAGCCTGGCCAACCGGGCCGCCGGTGTCACTATGCTTATTCTGGCCTGGAAATTGGCCAAAGGAGCCTACAAAGGCAAAACTAAATTGGGTAAAGTAATGCGGGCATTGTTTGTGGTCGGCGCCGCGGAACTGACCATTAAAGCGGTGACTGGCCAAGGCATTTTAGACAGGGTTCGGATGACCGGCATTGCCGAAGCTTTAGAGGGCACCTACGAACATGTTTTGCTCAACCACGGCAGAAAAGAATTTGAGCGGATTGGGTATAAGAGCGATGATTACCATGCGCGGGCTTTGACACAACTAAACAAGGTGCCGTTTGAGGATGTGATGACTTGGTATGAAAACACCACAGAAGAAGGACAGGTGCTTCCTAACAAAAAACGATTGGGCAGAATCCCGCGCCAAATTGACACCTCAATGATTATGGGAGGGATCGATTTGCCCGATGAGGACAAAGAACTGGAAGCGCGTAAAATTCTGAAGAAAACCATGGAAGTCTTCTTCCATTA
>Ga0114920_10000195_pt1 | contig 27092 bp, 13 predicted proteins | sample ChitaG_FD_88683 | JGI IMG/M metagenome (GOLD analysis project Ga0114920, IMG submission 88683) | Deep subsurface microbial communities from South Pacific Ocean to uncover new lineages of life (NeLLi) - Chile_00310 metaG | ecosystem: Environmental > Aquatic > Marine > Oceanic > Sediment ...
AGAATGAGGCTGTCACCGTCAAAGTCGCTCGCCGAAACACCAAAGTTCAGGTTCTGATCCTCATCCACTGACTTAGACCCGATTGCATCCAACACCGGCGCCTGGTTGACATCATTGACCGTAATCGCCACGATCTCGGTATCCGCAAGCAAACCGTCCGAAGTGATAAACCGAACGTTGTAAACACCAGCCTGCGTATAGTCGGGATTGAAATCAAACACCCCCGTCCCGTCAAAGTTGTCGGTAAACATCGCGTTGGCCGGCAAATCCTCCGCCGTCAAAATCAGCGAATCTCCATCCGGATCAGAAGCCGACACGCCGAAGTTCAGGTTCTGCCCCTCGTCCACTGACTTAGACCCGATTGCTGCCAACACTGGCACGCGATTTGCCAGGGTCATGCTCCAAACAATCAGATCTCCATACTGGTAGTGATGCGCAGTGGTATAGGAAGACTCGCCAGAAATCTGTAGCACATAGGTTTTCTGAGCAGATATCTCCTCGGCTCCGAAAACCGACAACATAGCTCTATCTAAATTGATATCTTTTGCATCGTCTGAAATAAAGTCAGAGAAGAAAGTATTGTCCGTCGAGTTCTCCAGCCTGACAATGACACTCCTATAGTTCTGCCCCTGATTAGCCCACACATTTCCGATTATCACGAGGTATTCTTGCTGATTCGGTGTATAAGAGTGAGTTATGAAGTCATCGTAGGTGGGGTGATTCGCCGTGGTCGTGATGTCAGAATCCTCACTGGCCGAGGTGATTTGGTCGAAGGCGTTGACTTTTATGATCACAATTCTTCCTCGCCGAAATGATTTCGAGGCCGACCCTTGTGCGGAACCTACTTCTAGTTCAAAGGTGTTATCACCAGCGCTCAGATTCTTAACTTCGGCGTAGGAGAATGACCGACTCGCTCTATTGTCTTCCCATTCCTTCGCCATAGCTGCCTTTTGCACACCGGCGTTGATAACAGTACGGAATTGTTCTCCTTCACTGTTCGACCCGGAAGGCGTCCAACCCTCAGCACTCATCAGAACCAGGTAATCACCATTTTCAGGAAGGCTCGGGGTCGTTGTCAGAAGGTCTGCAAAAGACGCAGTCGTTGTCACTTCTGCAGCATCGCCATTTTGCTGGACAAACCAGTAGTCCTCATTCTCGGTCAAATCCTCAAGGGGGACTGCAATCAAAGACTTGCCTTTTATGTAGGCGATCCCGCCGGTAATTGAACACCACTGGATTGTTAGATCTGAGCTGCCATCACCGGTCAGAACATAAAAACCGTGCAGAGATGCACTACGCATAGCCTCAGGACCACCAGACGACGAACCTTCATCTGACCCGGAAGCTATGGTTATCCCACCATAAGTGATGGCAACCTGCGTGATATGAGACGTACTATTAGCCCCGTAGGCGGCAGAGTAGAGAATCAAATAGTCTTTACCATTCTCGAGCTGTGAACCCGCAAGAAACACGTCACTGTTTTGCAATGAGGTCGAGCCCGTACTTTGTTGAGTGTTGGAAAATGAGAAAATCGGGGTTACGCTATTAGCGGCGCGGGGCGTTACGCAAAAGGCCAGGGTAAAACCGAGGACTACAGCCAGCCGCCGCAAACGTGGCAACCCCCGATGACGGTACGGACGCGGCAGATAAGTTTTTAGGCGCCGTGGCATATCTTATTCTCCTACTCGAGAAGGTTGCAATCGACAATGCCGAGCAACCTCACGAGTTTCTACTTCAACAACACCATCTTCTTCGTCTTACTCTGCTCACCGGCGACGAGCTTATAGAAATAAATTCCCGAGCCAACCGGCCGGCCGTTGTCGTTTACGCCCAACCATTCCACGGCGTGCCTGCCGGGCTGCAGGGGAGCATTGAGCAATGTTGCCACCTTCCGGCCGAGGATGTTGTACACGACCAGGCGCGTGGGGACGAGCCCGCCTCCGTCATCCTGCGGTGAGAGATCAAATTCGATGACGGTCCGCGGGTTGAACGGGTTCGGGTAATTCTGGAACAACTCGAACGTACGGGGAACGTCTGTATACCCCTCGACATGAATCTTCGACGCCTCCGGAGTGCACAGCTTGACGTCCCGCAGTTTCACCGGGGGCAACTCACCCTCAATCCCTGCCGGGCCCGGTTCGATGCGCATGCCGAAGATCTCGTTTTCTCCCGAAGGAAGAATCGTGGCCGGATCGCTGGGATCGTAATACATGATTACCGTCATCCGGCCGGCGCCGTCGTCCCGGTAACTCATATCCAGCCCGGCGGCGAGGGCCGATGGTTCGGGCGGCACCAGCTTGACCCGTAGCGGATCGTAGATAACTTCCGCCTGAATACCGGCCACTTCGGTAGGCGAGCTGGCCCGCAGGCGATACATACCGGCATATCCTTCATCGGCGTCGAACCGGAATTCCACCCGGGCAAAGACATCACCGCCAAAATCATACGGTGCGGGCTGGATGGGCTGGCCAAAAATAATATTGATAATGCCCACAAGGTCATACACGTCAAGTGTGGCATCGACAACCACGTTCGCCGCGCCAAATTGACGCTCGGTGAAGCTGAACGATCCCAGGATACTGCCCACCACCGAAACCACATCCGCCACGTCGATGCGCGTATCCAGATTGGCGTCACCCAGAATATCGACGAATAAATGCCCGTCAACCGTGGCCAGCACCTTGGATGGGACATTCGGGTCGGGGTTAATTGACTCCCAGGCATCTTCAAACTGCAAATCATATCTGCCTACCGGAGCTGAAGGGGAGATTGTCCCTACCACGTCGAAGATCAGCGAGCCCGTCATCCCAATAGGATCACCGACCAGACTGAACGTCACGACCTTGATGCGGCCCGGGGTCTCGCCGATGTTTTCATACACCGAAAAGCCATCCAGACGCTCGGTGGGCACGATGTCGGTAACCGTGAATATTGTCGGATCGTAGACGAAATCGAACTGGATACCATACACCGGCACGGTGTTTACAAAATTGATTGGAACCAGCACACCCGTCGCACCGGGCACGCCGCCCTGCGGCGATTGGCCTTCCACCGACGTGGTAAAAAGCTGGTCACGTTGGACTTTCTCGACGTCAATCACAACACTTACCATTGCCGAGGTATTATTCATCACATCCTCAGCCTGGAATTGCACCGTAAACAGGCCCGAATCCTGGAAAGTTGGCGTCCAGCGGAACAACCCGCTGACCGTCCCGATACCGGTAACCGGGTTCGACGGGGTAAATTCCGCCCCTCCCGGCAGATTGTACGCCGTCAAGGTGACCTCTTCACCCTCGGGATCCTGTGCAGAAACCGAGAATTCGACCATGCTCCCCTGTTTCGTGTTGATCGGTGAGGTGAGCGGCGAAATAGTAGGCGCCCCGCCGCTGGAGACATTGATCGTCACATAGGTAAATGCCGAATAGGCCCCCTTATTGTCATTTGCCTGGAAGCGGACGGTAAACGAACCTGTTTGGCCGCTCGTTGGTGTCCAGCTGAAAGTCCCGGTAACCGACCCCGTACCGGTCACCGGATTGGACGGCGTAAACTGTGCCCCGCTCGGCAAATCGTACGCCGTGAGGGTAACCGGGTCGCCGTCCTGGTCTTGTGCGGCAACGCCAAAACTGACCAGGTTGCCGGGGAACGTTTCCACCGGCGAACTGACCGGGGAGATCGTTGGCGCATTGTTTGTCGGCCCTTCCCCAACGGTAATCGTCCCCGGTACCCGTATCGGCCGGTACTGAAACAACCCTTGCCAGTGCGCAAACCAGTTGTAGGCGTTCGTGTCAAACGGCGCGTCTTCAAAAACAATATCCGTTGTGGTTCCCTCTGCTATTCCTGCATGGACGTAAAAGCGAAATTGGATTGTGTTACCCCGGCCGATGTCCAAGCCCCAAACGATTCCGGTTTCTGGGTCCTTGACCATCCCGGGGCCGTCTTCAGGAAACGCGGTGAGCAGAGATACCACCCCAGCTTCCGGGACCCCTGCACCAAAGAGGCTGAAATTTCCCCGTAACTGTGTCGCCTCGGCCGTGGAGTCGTCACCCGGAACAGTGACCACTCCCAGTACCGCCGTATCGAACCGTATCCGCAGGCTGTACCCCCCCAGAATCTCGCTGTTCACCAGGTAAATAAACACCGCGCCGGTGTCCCCGGCCTGGATCGTGGCATCAACCACCTGGAGCGTATCGGTCTGGTACTCCTGGGCACGGACGGTCGTGCCGAGCGCAACCAGGAAGACACAAAGCGTAATCGCCGGTAGGATAAACTTCCTTTTCATATCTGCACCTGCCTTTTTGACTTCCCTTTGTTTCGCTTGCGGAATCATGGCCCAACCTCAATCGGCTAAGAAGCGGATCAAGTATACCAGGTCCGCGACGGTACCCATTATCCCATCCTGATTGCAATCTGAATTGGCCATCTGCACGGGACTCAACGCGGCAGCAAGGCCATGAATAAAGTAGTTGGCAAAACGCACCGCATCGCCGATCTCAAAGGCCGTACCGTTAAGATTAATATCGCCGATCAAGAATCCCTCGGGCTCCTGGATCGCTATCGCCCCAGAGGTATATTCGATCTGTTCCTGAGGAATTAAGACCCCGTTCTGGTCGGAAAGGACGTTATCGGTCCCCGAGGCCAGGTTAAAGGTCAGCGGTATTGACTGGCCGAAAAATTGCGCCCGGTTAGTTAATATAAATCGCATCTTAAACAAAACCGTATCTGAAGGCGGCAGAGCGGAAACCGGTATCCCGCCGACCATATCCGCAATGCCAGTGACATGAATACTTTTGTCCGAGCCTTCCTCGATTTCGGAAACGGAGAAATATTCCCAGTTTTCCGTCCCCCCACCCGCGCGGTCGACGCCGTCAAACGAAAGCGCTGTGGGATTATAGCCAATAAGCAGGTCCACGCCGCCGATGGAGTCCCGCGTGTAGAGGCAGACTTCAACCTCGGCCATGTCACCACCCTGCCCCGCCGACTGCGTGATCCCCAAGCTCTGGGCGGCACTCTCCGCGACCGAAACCAGGACCGCCACAGTATCCGCGGCGCCATAATCATCCGCGCAAACAAACTTAAGGGTCGTCTGGCCCACGTCGGCGTCGCTGGTCGCCCAAAGACAGGTCCAGGGATTTTCACCCAGAATCGTGGTGCCGTCAATCTCGCTTAAGCAGTAAAAGGTCAGGGGATCGGCATCCGGATCCACCGCGCTGATGGTGATCCTGAGCGTGTCGCGGGCCTTGACGGCCGCCGGGGCAGAAGGCACAAACTGCGGCGGACGGTTCACATTGCCCACCCAGATTTCCACCGCCTTGCTTTTCAACCATCCCCCATCGGTGGCGTGAAAGGTGACCACAAAGGGGCTGGCCGCCGCGGAGAGGGGCCCCACAAACTCCGGCGTCCAGGAAAAAGCAAACACCCCGTCGCCCAGATCGGTGAACGTGGCGGTGGTCGGCACGCCCCCGGCGGAGACACTTATTGGGTCACCATCCGGATCGGTGACCCTCACGAGAAACTCAAGGGTCTCACCTTCATTGACGAACTGCTGTGTGTTCACCTCAAGCACCGGTGGCGATTGCGCAAAAGACTGCGCACATCCAGCCAGCACGCACCCTCCCGCATAGAGTAATCGTTTCAGCATTTCCTTGCCGGATACCAAGTTGGACCTCGCCGGCTCTCCCTTTACTTTATCTCTCGCAAGCAGTTAAGGACAGACTGCCTGGCTTTCCCCCGGAAGGGGAAATTCCCCTGCTTGACTACTTGTTCTGTCAGTTGGCGCAAACGTAATGCCGATCAGCAACTTCGCTCGCGCCAGCGAAAAACCTTAGCAAGGTAATTGGGGTACCAGCGGTGACTTCACGATAAAACCGCACGCGGGTTCACATCCGAAAGACCTTGTCCCCCGGGCCGCAACAGCCCTAAGACCAGTTCCCTTCTGTGATCTACCTCCCTTCAAAATCCGTTTCCACACCCTTATCAGTCAGATTATAAATATAAAAAATCCCGGCGGGCATATGTCCTGGAGTCACACTTTCTTGCTGCCCTGGCCGAGTTTTTGCCAAACTGCGCATCAAATATCTCACCAGTTTGTCTCTTCGATCATTCCTTTCGCTGTTTTCCGATAGTGTCTCTCCTTTCTTTTTTTACTTCTGGAGAGGGCATCGCAGCCCTCTCCAGGAGAATATGAAGCTGATGGTTACTTCATCAGCACCATCTTCTTGGTCGCCGTGAAGTTGCCTGCGGTCAGTCTGTAGAAGTAGATACCACTGGCAACATCAGCGTTCCACGTGACGCTGACATACCCGGCTTCCGCGGAACCGGCAAACGATTCCACAACCTGACCGGCGACGTTGTAAACCTTCAACGACCAGTCAGAAGCATCCGGCAGCGCGAAACGAATCATCGTGCTCGCGTTGAACGGGTTCGGGTAGTTCTGCATCAGCTCGAATGCGGCCGGCGGAGCGACACGGTGCAGATCCACCGTCATCAGTGCGCCTGAGGCATCCGAGAAGGACGCGTCGACCAGTTCAATTGTCCCGTTGCCCTCGGTGGGAATCGAGACCAGTTCGGTCACGCCGGCGTCGATGCGGTTGCCCTTCATGCTGAATACCAGCACGCGGAGCGTACCGTTGTCGGCGTGAGCCCTCACCGTCATATCGGTGTTGGTTTCAGGCAGACCCATCGTCAGACCGGTGTACCGGAACACCAGGTGCCCGGCGCCGAGATCGCTGGTCGAGTTGGTGGTGATGACCATCTGGCCATCGACCAGCTCGGAGTTGACATCCAGCCCAACGGCATACGGGTTGAGCTTGGCTCCAGTTGGGAACGGCATGGCATCGCCGGTGATGATGCGGATCAGGTATACTAAGTCCGCAACATTACCGGGCACGCCGTCGGCGTTGATGTCCGAAGCCAGAAACCGCGTCTCAGCATAACCGTCATCATACCACGGGCCATAGTGTGGGCCGTGGATTAGGTAATTGCTGAACAGCGTGGCGTCACCGATCTCGTTGGCGATCCCGTTCAGGTTGATGTCACCACGGTCGTCTGGCGGCGCGATGATGCAGATCTTGCCTTCATCGAAGTAGACCCACGGAATCGGCAGATACTTACCCGGAATGGGACAATTCTCATCTGTCAGTTCGCCGGTCCAGCAAACGGGCGTCCAGTAGTCAACCAGGCGCCACGTGTCCAGATCGTCGAACACCTTGGGCACGAAGTGCCCGTTGCAGTTCGCGTCGACTTCTGCCAGCACAAAATTGATGGGGTCCACCCACCAATAGTCCGGCTTGAAGTAGATCCCGGTAGGATCAAGCTGCTCGCCAAAATGCAGATTCATGTACCTCGACCATGTGCCCCAGTATGCGCTGAAGAATGAAGCGCCCTTAAACGGCAACGGCAAGAACACCAAGTCACCTCCTGCACTGGAGAGCACGTTGTCACCGCAGTCGATCGCGCAGAATCCAACGCGCGCGCACAAATTGATAAAGCTGCGGTCCTCGGTGACCCGGAAGGTCAGGTAGGCAATGAAGCCGTTGAGGTGCCTGGTCCACTCCGGCGGCTCGTGGCAATCGTTCATGTCACGAATACCGATCAACCGGATGTAACCGGATGGACAGCCGGTGCCACAGTTGTTCCCGAACGGGCCAAAGCGGTAGGTGAAGTACTCCCAGTCCGCAATGGCCGGACCTTTCTCAGCCTGGAGGAAGGTCAGGATCGATGGGTCATAGCAAACCAGCAGGTCAAACGCGCCGAGACCTTCAGGAACGAGAGTATCAACAGCATGTCCCTCCTGGATTGCGACGCCAATGGTCACTTTAGTACCATTGAGGGCGGAAGTGGCATGATCCGCGTCCCAGCCCCACGGGTGCTCTACGTCGGTTTTGATATCCGTAACGGTGTCTGGGATGACATAGCTAGTATCGTAGATCGACACCTTGAACCCGTCGGGTACCTTCGCGTACAACAGCTCAATTGTCTTCTTGCAGTAAACGGTGTCACAATCGTCCGTTACGCCAATCGTGAACAGGAACGTGCCCGGGGCATTGTCCGCATGAATCGGGTCCCAAATGAGCGAATCACCGACGAGCACCGGCTGATTGCCGATGATTATCGGCGGAGCCCAGGTCAGGCCAAACAAGGTCAGAGGATCACCATTGGGGTCACTTACTTCCCCAGCGATGTCTTCACGAAGACCCTGGTCGTACATGAACGCCGGCGGACTCACGATGTTGCAGACCGGCGGGTTGTTCGTCACGGTGACGGTGAACGAGCACGAGTCCGGGCGTTTCTGGGGCCCTGTGTTGTCCCAGGCTTTCACCCAAACAGTGTGCGGCGACGTCGCTATATCTGCGCACGTCGTGGCCCAAGTATAGAAGCCACCAGCAGTGGTGCTACCCGGACCGCTCATCTGCGCGAACGTCACCGGCGTGCAAGGAGTGGTCGCAGTGACCTGCCCGGAAGCAGTGGTGCCGAAGTGCACGGTTATGTTGGCCGGACAGACAATCCCCACCGGCCACGGATTGACGATGACCGTGAAGCTGAGAATGTTGTTCGGGCAACTACCGAGGGACGCATGCTTGTCATCCGCAACCTCGATCTCCGCCAGGTAAGTCCCCGACGTGCAGCACTGCGGAGTCCAGGTCCATAGACCGGAAGTCTCATTGACCTGACCGGGGCCACTGGACAGGTAGAAGCGAGCATCGTCACCTTCATTGTCCGAGTAACCCGCAGAGTTCCACGGGTTGCTCATGTTGGCCAGCTCCTTATCCTCGACCGGGCTCCCGTAACTGCCAAGCCCATCCGGGCACTGGTTCTCCTGGATCGTGATGACACCCTTGTTGAAAGGTGCGCCCGGACCGTGATCCTCATAGTTCACGTTGTCGATCAAGAAGATCCGATCCAGCGACGACGTGTAGCAGGCGGTGTCGAACTCGAATGTGCCGACGGAGCTGTTGACGTCGATGGTGAGGATCACAAAGTCCCTGCCGGTCGGCTCGGCCGGGGTACCAGCGCCCGTGGCCAACGCGGCGTTAACCACGAAGTGGTCCGGTGATGTACCGTCATAGCCTATATCCCCGGCAGGATCGCAGCCTAACTGCCCCACCCCAACCATTTCAACCAGGTTGGCCCAACCAGGATTGGACCAGTTCCACTGCACACCAACGACTGGACCGCCATCGTCAACGGGAAGCGGGGGCACCCAGAATGCGCCACCAGCGGTCGACCTGACGATGACCGGGACTGAAACCGTATTCAAGACGAGGTCCCAGTAAGCCGTGAGGTTTACCGTAACCCCGGTTGCCCCCTGGCTGACGGTCTTGGTCTCAATGTCCACGCGCCATTCGGCAAACACAGTCTGGCTGAACAGGAACAACGAACATACTGTCACTGAAACGATGAGAAAAAAACGTTTCATCTTCTAAGACTCCTAAGTTTTTTCTCACGTTTACCTATTTCGGAATCCTCAAATCGAGACACAACAATCAAGGATCCCACGAACTAAAACCCCCTTATACCGTGTAAAAGTTTCCTTGCGTGCCTCAATATCGATTTTCTTCTGAACCTCACCTCCCAAAAGAACAGCTAAAAACGTTCGCGATTCGGGTGAACTGAGATGAGCGTTTATCGCCTTTTCGTGCGCAACACCTCCTTTCGCCGGTTTGAAAGAGACATTTATCAGGTTACCACAATACATCTCAACTCTGCCTTTTTCGTCCGCGGCGTCGGCCCGAAACTTCCCCTCCGGCGTCGCGTCACCGTTTGTGCGGTTGACGGCACCCCACGGATGAGCAGCTCAACGCTCAGTGCCTCACCGTGGGCTGGACCCGACAACCATGTATGTTCTCTTTTTTTTGCCCTCATGTGGCGGACCATCCGCGATCCGCGCACGATTTCGCTTCTGACTCTCTTGCGGTAGGCTGCGCTCAGCCTTGAGGTAAAAACAGGTAAAACCAGAAACGTTTACTACTCGCCAAAACCCCCAAACACTTGATCACTCGCACGGCGGAATAGGCCAGCCGTTATACACAAAATTAACCAAATGCGTAACATCTATTGGATTCACCTGGCCCTCACAGGTCAAATCACCCCGCTCAAGTAAGCAGAGCATGTCCCAGCCCATGTAGACGTAATTAACCAGAAACACGACATCCAGCGGGTTGATTGACCCGTCACAGTTGACGTCACCTGGCTCTCCCACCAGGACGGTCACCGAACCGAAAACGTTCTCCACCGGATCGATCAAATCCCCAATTTCATTGGAATAGTAAGTCGCCGGCCCACCGACATAGAGATACACCGTGCGGTTAGTGAGAGAATCCGCAAGACCACCTCGTATGCGCCCGAAAACCCGCAGCAGGACACCCTGGGTAGAATCAGGAATGCCCGGTATATCATCCTCGCCCCCCGTAGAGGACATCCCCATCAACCGCAGATCCAGGCCATTGCCCAGCGTGCTGCGCGCATTGATTGTCTCCCAGCCCGAAGTAAGTGTGCGAGTGGTGTCGAAGTCGCAGACAAAGCTCGTATCATCCTCAAAGATGACCGTGTCGACCTCAAAATACATTAAATCAGGCACGCTCAAGGACACCTGTATCTGAAAACCATCGAGCGAATCTTCCTGCGTTAGAACATAAAACGGGATTTCCACTAGCTGCCCGACATGGCCCGAAACGTTGCCAATAACCATTCGAAACGGCTCTTGAGCCTGCGCCTCAACGTTGCCCCAGGATACCAATGCACCCAGAGCCACCACAAGAATGGCCCGTCCTGCAATTGCGGGTTTTTCGTACATCTACCAATCCTCCTTTAGTCCGTGGCATATGCCGCCCAAAAACCCCTCGCAACTACAGTATTCCTGCCTCCTTTTTTCGCGTCCAATCATCCAGCCGCTACATATAAATAGCACAGCCGAACCCGTACAGACCGCCTATTTATATATCGGCACTCTTTCAAAAACTGACGGTAGGCCTGATAAAGTAAAACTGTCTCAGGACACGTGGCTTACCTGGTTGCTGATCAACCGGTTCCCGGTCATCGGATGAACTTCTCAGCGAACGTTCCACCCTCGCGGTTTAGCCTACCTGTTCGACCAGTTCATAACATGCGGTAACTTCCAACACTGCCAATATATCCCGGATTTAATAATTGTCAACACATTTTTGTCGGATAATTCCCTTTTTTTTGCATATTTGCCCGTCCTCATTCGGGGGGCGCCCCGCCTGAACCTGCAAATGAGATACCGTTCGTTCCCTATTCAGGTAAGTCGTTGTTCTTCCTGGAGTTGTATTGTTGCTTGCCGGCCAACCAATTACACCCCAATAAACTAACGACTTGTCCCCACCGCCATCCTTGCAACCTGATGCTACGCAAAGAAATAGCTGCCCCGAGCGATTAGGCGGGTGCTCCTTTTCTGCCACAGATTTCACATTTTTGTCAATTTATTTCATCATGCGGCCCATGAACCGCCTGCCACCTCAGCGAACTGAAGTCCTCATCAGTCCACTGGTTCCCGCCAACCAAAGCAGATTGCCGCTACCGAACTCGTAGGGCAGGTTCTGCCGACTCAATCTACGGCAGAAGCACTTCGGCTTCTGCCCTACGGGCTGATAACGCCCAACTTTTTGCCCACTTTGGTAAATGCCGCGATGGCCTGATCCAGGTGATGCCTCTCATGGCCGGCGGAAACCTGCACCCGGATGCGTGATTTGCCCTTGGGGACCACCGGATAGTAAAAGCCGATCACGTAAATCCCTTCCTTCAACAGTTCGTTGGCGAAATCCTGCGAGAGCTTCGCGTCATTGGGGAACTTACCCAGCATGATCGGCACAATGGGGTGGTCACCCGGCGTGATGTCGAACCCGGCGGCGGTCATCTTTTCCCGAAAATACCTGTTATTATTCTCCAGCTTATCCCGCAGCTCGGTGGTCTGCGAAAGCAGGTCAAAGACCGCAATCGAGGCGCCGACAACGGCCGGGGCGAGCGTGTTGGAAAACAAGTACGGCCGCGAGCGCTGGCGGAAAAGGTCGATGATCTCCTGGCGGCCGGAGGCGTAACCCCCCGATGCCCCGCCCAGGGCCTTGCCCAGCGTGCCGGTATTAATATCCACCCGGCCCATTACCCCGCGATACTCAATCGACCCGCGCCCGGTCCGACCCAAAACACCACAGGCATGGGCATCGTCGACCATGACCATGGAGTCATACTTATCCGCCAAATTACAGATCTTATCCAGTTTGGCGATGTCGCCGTCCATGGAAAAAACGCCGTCGGTGGCAATGATGCGGTATCTCGCTGACTGGGCCGCTTTGAGCTTCTCCTCAAGGTCGGCCATGTCGGCGTGCTTGAAGATGTACCGCTGGGCCTTGCACAGCCGGATCCCGTCAATGATCGAGGCGTGGTTTAATTCATCGGTGATGATCGCGCACTCTTTGTTGAGCAGCGGCTCAAAGATTCCCCCGTTGGCATCGAAGCAGGCCGCGTAGAGAATCGTATCGTCGGTCTGCAGGAACTCAGAGATCTTTCTTTCCAGTGCCGTGTGGATTTCCTGCGTCCCACAGATAAAACGCACCGAACTCATCCCGTAGCCCCAGCGGTCCAGCGCCTCATGCGCGGCCTGGATCACCTGCGGATGGGAGGAAAGCCCCAGGTAGTTGTTCGCACAGAAGTTTAACACCTCCTCACCGGTAGAGACTCTGATCTCCGCACCCTGCGGGGTCAGGATAACCCGCTCTCGCTTATACAGGCCCGCGTCGTGGATGCCCTGGAGTTCTTTTTGCAGCTCCTCTTTGATCTTCCCGTACATATTGCCTCTCCTCGGATACGATGAGTCTTATTTGCTCAGTTCTTATGCGGTTTCCCACCTTTTCCTTGCCGCGGTGAACTCCTCGCCGGAGGGAAAAAGCACGCATTTCGCCGAGTGTCTCGGCCGCGTCATCATTTCCTCAAACCCGGCCTGGAAGTCCTCCAGCTTGTACATATGCGTGATCACCGGCGAGACGTCCAGGCGTCCGGAGACCAAAAAATTGCGATTGCGGTACCAGGTATCGAACATCTTGCGTCCGGAGATGCCGTGGATTTGCGCACCTTTGAACACGATTCCGTTGTTATAATCGATTCTTGGTCTGGGGTCCGCCGACACGCCGAAGGCGGAAAGCCGCCCGCCCTTGCGCAGAACCCGGAACGCCTCGTCCAGCGCTTGCTGGGAGCCGGCCATCTCCAAAACGATGTCCGCCCCGGAGCCGCCGGTATGATCGCGGACGTACGCGATCCGGTTGACATCCTCGCGGTTGGCGTACAAAAGATGATCCGCCCCCATCTTCCTGCCGATCTCCATGTTGAAATCGTACTTGCCGATGAGAAAGATCTGAGTCACCCCGCAGACCCGGGCCACCCCCACGGCGAAAAGCGCGATCGGCCCGTCGCCGATAATGACCATCGACTTGCCGGCCACGTCGGCATCCTCGCCGAGCACGGTATACGTGGCATTACCCAACGGCTCCTGAACAGTGGCGATCTCCGCGGGGATCGATTTGTCGTTGACCCAGCAAACCGATTCCGGGACGGCAAAATATTCGGCAAATGCCCCGTCGCAGTCGACACCCAGGATTTTCATGTGTTCCCCGATGTGCAGTTGGCCGAGCATGGCGTTCAGATCGCCGGGGTCGTAGATGTGGGTTTCAGCGGAGATGTAATCCCCGACCTTGATTCGTTTGCAGTGCGCGCCGACTTCGACCACGTCGCCAGCCACTTCATGGCCTAAGATCTGAGGCAACTTCTTCTCCCCGATACGGTTAGCTGACCAGTCATCCCACTTATAGATATGCACGTCGGTCCCGCAGATTGACGTTGCCCGCACCTTGACCAGCACCCAGTCGGGCGGGTATTTCGGTAACGGTTTGTCCTCCAGTTCGGCCCCAAGTTCGGGTCTAACCTTCACCACCGCTTTCATCGTTTCCGGCATTGTATTCTCCACAATATCAAGATTCCCCATATCTCCGAATTGCAATTGGCGTACGTCCTGAGGCTGTGACAAAAGCTGTCCGAGGTGCCGGTCAGCCCTTGGGCTGACGGATGGCCGTTAACGGCGATATTGCCTAACTTGATGTGTGGTGCCATCGTCGAAACCACGCCCGCCTGCGGCGGGTTCAGGGGTTCTGACCTACGCGATCTCAAGCTTATGGCACAGCCTCTCCTCGCCTGCCTCGTACCTGTCCACGGGGTGCCCCAACATTCCCCAGTTCCGGGCAAATATGGATACCTGCCGCCCGCAAATATACAATTCCCGCCCCGGTGCTGCAATACGCCACCGGATTAATTCAAGGAATCACAAGGATTTTGACGGAAACCTGCAGTGTCGCCGATTCACTCTTGTAGGTCAGGCGGCCTGCCCGCCTGATTCGGGCCACAGGACTGATGGCATTACGTTCGATGACGGTGGCACACAGCAAACAAAACACGGCTTTGGGACAGCCTCTTCAAACCCGCCCCTCCGAATCTGCTGTCTCGGGCTGGAAAAACGGTAGCAGACTCTTGAGCAGCTTTCGGTCTTCGGGTCGGGCAATAATAAAGACCAATACGGCCAGTGAGGGCAGGCTGCAGACAATCGCCGCCGGGATCAGTTTTGCCCAGCCGATTAAGTTCAAATGTTCGGCCGCCAGAAATCCGGCGACAAATGATGGTACGGCGGCCAGTGCGCTGTAAGCCATCTGCCGGTAATAATTCCACAGGGGCAGACCGGCGTGACGGCGGATTAATAGCGGGATGTAAATACCGTTGCGGGCCACCAGGCACCCTGCCGAGGCCAGCGCAATACCCACGACTCCCATCCCCAATTGCAGCACCAGAAAGACCGACAACACGGGATTGACCAGCCCAATGGCCAGCGCCGAAAGCGAACTCTCCCGGATCTTGCCGATGCCGGTTAACACCGAAAGGGCAACGTATGCGCTGACGGCGATCGCCATGGGCAGGGCGATGACGCGAAGAATATCGATGGCCGTGGCCTGCTCCGGTCCCACCCAGGTTAAGATCAACGGCCGGGAGAAAGCAAGCAAAAGCCCGGCGATCAACCACCCCAGCGGCATGACCAGGCGGTTGGCCCGCCGCGCCAGTTGCAAGATCAAATCCAGCTTGCCTTCGGCTTGCAGGGTCGTCACCTGGGGAACGAGCACCGTGGTGCACGAGCCGATCACCGCCCGCAAAAGCAGGCTCCACTTCGCCCCGCAAAAATACACGGTCACCGCTGCCGGGCCCAAAAGCCACCCGGCGACCAGGATGTCGGCCTGGTTTAAGATGACTAAACCTACGCCGGCGAGCAGCACCTCCAGGGCAAAAATGGCCAATGGCCGAAACAGCCGCGCGCTGATTGTCCTCCAGGACGGCATGACTTCGGGAAGTAATCGTTTGATGAAATACAACCCGCCGGCCATGCGCAAAACGGCGCCGGCCAGCGCGCCCACGCCAATCCACAAAAGAGATATTCCCAATAATTCGGATAAGACAAGGATCAAGGCCAGCCGGAGCACCCCGCTGGCCATCATCACCCCGAACTCAATATCGAAGCGCTGCCGGGCAAAATACCCCAGTGAAAGGGGGCCGCGCGCAATGTCCAGGCTTACCGCGCTCCCCAAAAGTAAAGTCAGCGCGCGCGCGTCCGGGACGTGTTCGGGCTTAAAGGGAAAGATGCCGCTACCCAGCCAGGCGAGGACTCCGGTCACCAGGAAGCCCAAGATACCCAGACCGGCAAACAGAAAAAACGACGTGGAGAAATACTGGCTGGCCTCTGCCGTGTTCCGCCGGCCGAGTGCGTAAGTCAGAAAGCGGCCCGCGGCCGTCTGCACCGCCGTGGGAATAATCGTAAAAAAAACAAAGAGCGAAGTCAGCCAGGGAACGATACCGTAGGCTTCCGGTCCCAGGCGGCGGACAAAATAAGAAACCACGACCAGCGCAATGATGCCATCCAGGGCAAGATTGGCCAGCTTGACGATGGCGTTGATGGAGATGCGTTGTGGTTTCATCCGTACCCCGCAACACGCGGCTTTTACGTAAAATGGTATGCAATCCGCCGGGCAAGAACAACGGTTGATCTCCGGCACACCGGCCGGGCGGAAAAATGGATGCCCCCAAAGATTAAGGTGTGTTTATTATGCAGTCGGCCACTCGCCTTCGCGAGTACAAATGCCGGGCGGCACCCGGACGGATGATTAGACGGCAGTGAGGGAGTCAGTGAACCACTCAGGAAGGATCATAATCCGCTGCTCTCTGCTTTTGTTCTTTTTCGGCGGACCTGCCGGAGGCGCCGCAGCTTCCGATTCCCTCTCCGCACGGATCGTCTGGATCGAAAATGAACGGGTGTACTTCAACGCCGGAACGGCAAAGGGGATTTCACTCGGCTGGCGGTTTTGCCTGGACCGCGCAGCGCCGACCGGTAGCCTTCTGTATACCGGAACAATCGACCGCGTGTATCCGGATCTATCTTCGGCACCCGCAGGAACGTTATCTGTTATGGATGTTAAGACCCTAACTTATCTGCCCGATGTTTTTCTTTTTCCGCCAGAGATTACCCTACCGCGTATTGCGCACCTTCGCGTGGGCTTTATCGAGGGTGGGCGGCCCTTTCGTCTGCCGCATGACATCGTCGAACAGCCGCTTATCTCATCTTTGTTTTATCCGTGGACGCGGAGCGGCAAGCTGGGTGGGCTGGGGCCCATTGATGACACCGCTTCGCTTTTTACCACCGACGGGAAAAACTGGACAATTGCCATTGACACCACGCGCTGGCCGGGCGGCGAGTTTCCCCGTGGGTGGGGCGCGTTGGCCGACCGTCTGCAAGGCCTGATCAGCAGAAACGACAGTTCAGGCTGCCCCACGTTTTGGGCCTTGCGACCGCTGCCCGGCGACCGGCTCGACAAGGCGGGGGTTTACTTTGATGGTTTCTCGCAGGTCGAAGATACCGCCCTCGGCCTTAACTACGCTACACCGTTTCACACCCTTACCGAGTACCTGAACTCGGGTTCGTGGCGGCGGAGGGTGGCCGCGGCCTGGCCCTTCGATCCCGAACTCGCGGCCCGACCCCCGACCTGGGAAAAGATCGGTCTTCACACCTGGGCGCGAAAGGCCCTGCCCGCCAACCTGGCGCATCGTGGGTTCGTAGTCGATACGATCACTGTCCTGCCGTTTGCCGATCACGACGACCAGTGGCTGGCCTTCGAACTCGGCCAGCTGGATTTATGTGCGGTTTCCATTGACGATCTGCTGCGGGCAAAGGCGAGCAATCCGGAGTACCGGTTCGTCGGTGCCGTGCAAAACGCGCTGGTTGTCTTTGGCGTCAACCAGCAAAAAAGCGATCTGGCGGACAACCGACTCACCACAGCGGTCAGCTACCTGGTGGATAAGTTCCCCCTGGTGCGCGCACTGTTGGCCGATCACGCAGTTGTGGCGCATACAATTCTTGACCGCTCAGATTCCTCCGGCGAGCCATATTACCCGCACGATCCCCGAAAGGGCCGCCGAATCTTAAAAGACCTGCGCCTGCGTCGGACGCTGAACTTCTACGTCGACCACCGCATCGACCGGGGGATGACCGTCGCCAAGCATATCGCGGGAAAACTCAGCGCGGGAGGGATCGAAACGCGCCTCATCCCGGCGGATCGCAAGATGTTTGCCGCTCCGGTATACCGGGACTCCATGGATATATTTCTATATCTCTGGCCGGTAGATCCGGATGCCCCGGATAAGTCCCTTTACCCGTTCTTGTATTATCCCGGCACCCGTTGCGGAACCAATCCACTGGCGGTGAATCGCGCGGACCTTTTGCACCTGCTGGAAAAAGCGCGCCAGGAGAGTGAGCCGGCCGTCCGCAGGCAATACTATCGACAGAGCGCATACCGCCTGCTTGCCGAACCCTTCATCTGTCCGCTGTATCAGCCGATCATAACTATAATGGTGTCCAACCGGCTGCCGGATATCCGGTTGACGGCATTGGGGGAAATCGATATCGTTTTCCCCGGAAGTACAGGCCGCAGAGGAAAGGCGACGCGTTGAAGAAAAAAATCATTTTCGCATTTCTTATCGTGGCGGTCATTCCAGCAATTGTCACAATTGTGGCGGCCAACTTGTTTGCCCGCCGCGAACTGGAAGCAATCCGCCGGGACAAGGCGACTGCCGGGCTGGCCCGCCTGGACGCCAACATCGTCCATGACTTGGCCGCGATGGGTTCAGCAGCCAAAAACGAAGCGGCTAGCCCCCAGTGGCGGCGGATATTCCTGCGCAAAGGGGAACCGGGCCAACTCTTTCAGGCCCAACTGATCAACCACCTTGCTGAACGCACCAAACAAGCACAGTGGGATTTCTCCGTGGTGATCGACACTGCGGGCGTGGTCCTGGCCCGGGGCGATAACCCCTCGTCATTCGGCGACACCATCAACTTCCGCAGCATTTTTGCCGCCCGCTCGATAAGTAAACCCACGGCGAGCGCCGCAATGCCCATGGTGCACGTTTGGGGAACAGGTGGACTATTGGGCATCGCGCCCATCGTCTATCAGGAAAAGACCCTGGGATACTTGCTGATCGGCAAGGATTTCACCGTCGAACACTTGCGCGGTTGGGTCGGCGGGTGGGCCATCCCCTCAATGATCGTCGGGCCCGAGCGCGTCCTCACCCGGACCCGGGGCGCACCGGAGGTACTGCTCTCGGCGGAATTAATCACTGAGCTGTACCAGGGGCCAAGAGTGGCGTCGGTTTACCTGGGTGATCGGCGTTACCTGGTGGCGCGCGAACGGTTGACCGATACGGCTTCCGGCAAGCCGTCGCTGATGGTGCTTTTGTTTTTTGATTCGGCACCGGTGGATACGGCCGTGGAGAAGCTTTTGTACTCTCTTTTGGCCGCCGCCGGTCTCGGCCTGCTGCTGGCGTTGATTTTCGGAGCCAGGGCGGCCCGTTTGTTGACGCGCCCGCTGGATGATATTATTGAAGCCTCGCAACGTATTTCCCGGGGGGATTGGGATGCCGACGTGATCAGCTTTTCCGAAGGCGAAGCCGGCCGGATGGCCGAGGCGTTCAACCGCATGATCGGTGACCTGCGGCGTTCGCGCGATCGCCTCATTCAGACCGAACGCATCGCGGCCTGGCGCGACGCCGCCCGTAAAGTGGCCCACGAAATCAAAAACCCGCTCTCGCCGATCCGCATTGCCGCCGAGGACCTCGTTTCTGCCTATAAGCCTGACGATCCCGGTTTTGCGGCGACCCTAAAACAATCGGTTAAGACCATTTCTGAAGAAGTGGGGGTAATCAAGCGGTTTGTCGATGAGTTCGCCTCCTTTGCCCGCACTCCCCGGCCCGTATTCGCCCCATTGGACGTGAAGGAATTGCTCGCGGAATCCGCCGCCGCCTTCCCCGCGGAGAACAAAGCGGGGCGGATTTCGGTGGATACAACTCGCAGCCTCCCGATAAACGGAGATATTGAACTGCTCCGGCAGTCGATGGTCAACTTGATCAAGAACGGGCTGGAAGCCGGCGGCCCGGACGGCACAGTGACGATTACCGCCGTCGACGAAGATGATACCGTCCTGCTTATTGTTGATGATACCGGGCCGGGATTCTCCGAGGAAGCAAAAGAAAAACTGTTCATGCCGTTTGCTACGGATAAGCCGGGAGGCACCGGCCTGGGGCTGGTCATCGTGCAGGGAATCATCGGGGATCATGGTGGTACGATCTCGGTCAGGGAAAACCCCGATGGCGGTGCCCGGCTGGTCGTTCGACTCCCCAAGACCCCTCCACCCCTAAACGACCGCTAACCGGTCATGCCTACCGTTTTAATCATCGACGACGAACAAAACATCTTGCGCAGTCTGTCCTTTGGCCTTTCCCGGCGGGGGTATGACGTACTGACTGCGGCGACCGGTGCGGAAGGGGTGCGCCAGCTATCCGCGGCGGTGGATGCCGTCTTGTTGGATGTCCGTCTGCCTGATTTCGACGGATTGAATGTACTCAAAAAAATCCGGGAGAAGCACCCCCGAATGGGCGTCTTGATGATTTCCGGGCAGGCGACGATTGAAGAGGCGGTAACTTCGGTCAAGCTCGGGGCACATGATTTTCTGGAAAAGCCGCTCTCGCTGGAAAAGGTACACATCGCCCTGAAAAACCTGCTCAAGCTGCAGCGGCTGGAAGATGAGCTAAAGAAATGGCGCGCGGATGAGGGCGGGCCGCTCATCGGGGAATCGCCACCGATAAAGGCCCTGCTTTCCGAGATTGCCCGCGCCGCACCGACCGACGGCCGCGTCTTGATTACCGGCGAAAACGGCACCGGCAAGGAAATGGTCGCCCGGATGATCTGGTCGGGGTCTTCTCGAAAGGATGAGGTATTCCTGGTCGTCAACTGTGCGGCCATTCCGGCCGAGCTGATTGAATCGGAACTGTTCGGCCACGAAAAGGGCTCGTTTACCGGCGCCACCGACAAAAAAATCGGCAAATTTCTCCAGGCGCACGGCGGCACGTTGTTCTTGGATGAAATCGGCGATATGTCAATGAGAACCCAGGCCAAGGTCTTGCGGGTGTTGGCGGATGCCCTGGTCACCCCGGTCGGCGGTTCGAGCCCCATTAAGGCAGACACCCGCATCCTGGCCGCCACGAACAAGGACCTTGCCGCTGAGATTGCGTCCGGACGATTCCGCGAGGACTTATATTACCGGTTAAATGTTATTCCCATAAACGTCCCGCCCCTGCGTGAGCGAAAATCAGACATTCCGCTTCTGGTGGATCACTTTCTGCGAATGACCGCCGGGAGATTGGCGCGGCGGCCCAAGACAATTAACGCCGGCGCATTGGAACTTCTTGCGGCCTATGACTATCCCGGCAACGTCCGGGAACTGCGCAACGTGATCGAGCGGCTGGTCATCATGGCCGAGGGAAAGGTGATCACCCCCGCCGACGTCCGCCGCTGGCTCCCCCAGGTCGGTACCAAAAGCCAGATCCAACCGCTCAAGGAAGCAGCCGACGACTTTGAGCGTGAGTACATTCAACGAAAATTGGACGACTGCGGCGGCAATGCTACCCGCGCCGCCGAGCAACTCGGCCTGGAGCGCTCACACCTCTATAAAAAAATGAAAGCCCTGGGCATCAAAACCGGCTCATAACGGACCCCTGTGCGTCGTCAAGCCCACAGACGGCGTGACCTACATTTCTGATTCCAGGCACAAGGTTTTGTAGGGACGGGTTTCAAACCCGCCCTCATGGCTGCCATCCACCGGGTGGCCCGCCGCTTGCGGTGGGTTAGCAACAGGGGACCACCAGTCCGAGATTCCTGCTGTATAACGGGAGTAAGTAGAGGTTTTCCTTGACGGGCAGCAAGCTGTTGATATATTGACATTTTGTTTTGGGGATAGGTGAAAAATGAAAAGAACATTTCAACCGTCAAATATAAAGCGGGCCCACGATCATGGTTTCCGCGCGCGGAGGTCCACCAGGCCCGGTCGCGCGGTTCTCCGCCGCCGTCGGGCCAAGGGGCGCAGGCGCCTCACGGTTAAGATCGCCAAAAAGTAAACGTGCTCCGTCCGGATAAACTGCCCCGTGCGCGATGGCCGCGGTCAAACCGTCTGACCCGCAATGATGATATCCGGCAGGCGATCCGGCGGGGGAATTGTATAACCGGCGGTTGGTTCCGGCTTTTTTTCTGGCGGGGTTCGCCCGGCACAACCAGGTTTACCGTGAACGTGCGAAAAAAAGTCGGCAACGCCTGCACGCGCAACCGTCAGCGACGGCGACTAAAAGAATCCTTGCGTCTGGCGCGTTATCTTTGGCCGGAACGCGGTTGGGGAGTAATCATCATCGATCGTCCGGCGCCACCGGGACTCACCGGCCAGAAAAGACAGGACATCATTGACCGGCTCCTGGCGCGGGTTAGAAGACTTCCCGAAAGGCAAACTCGATGAATCTCAGTAAACAGCTAAAAGGAATGGTGGTGCGTGCTGTCGTCTTCGCGATCAACGTGTACCAGGTCGCGAAGGGTTTCTTTTTGCCCCCCTCGTGCCGCTTTCATCCGACGTGTTCGGCGTACGCTGTCGATGCTTTGCGCAAATATGGTCCGGCCAGAGGTTCATGGGAGGCCGTAAAAAGAATTTGCCGCTGCCACCCGTTTCACCCGGGGGGGTACGATCCTGCATAGTGTATCGGCCGGCAATTGACGACGAATTATGCTAGATCAAAACGAAAACCGCCCATTTGACTTCCGCTTGCTCCTGGCGTTTGCCTTGATGTTTGCGATCGTTATGATCTACTGGCAGTATGTCCAGCCACCCGGCGGAAAAAAAACCGAAGAACCTCCTCCGGTAACAGGTCAACCGGTGGACACGGCAACCCGGGCTCCCCGGCCGCTTGAAGAGGCGCAATCCGAGGCCGAGCTGTTGGCGGTTGAAGACTCGGGTATCGCGTTGGCCATCGACACCATTCTTGTAGAAACACCATTATTCACCGCCCGCCTTTCCACCTTGGGCGCCGATCTGATCGAATACCGACTGAAAGAATACCATTATATTACGCAGAATTCAGTCGACGAACGGGTCTCCCTGATTCCCCCGCAGAGCGAATCGGTCCTGCGCTTCGAGTTCTGGGGCGAGCCGCTGAAATTGTGGCAGCACGCCTTTGTGGCAGACACGCGGCGCATTTCGTTGACCGACGTCGAGGATTCAAGCACGGTGACTTTTAGCCGGGTTTACGCTGATGAATACGTAATTGAGAAGACTTACATCTTCTATGGCGACAGATACTCTTTTGATGTTGTTCTCTCCATCCCGGCGAATTTCCCCATTCTCCTTGAGCGAGAATATACTTTTGGCTGGGATGCCGGAATCGAGCCGACGGAATCCGACAAGAAAGAGGACATCGGCAATATTGCAGCCGTGGCGATGCTGGGGCAGGATATCGAAGAGGTCAAGAAAATCGGTGACGCGGATCGGCCGAAGCGATTCGGCGGCCGCGTTCACTGGGCCGGCGTACGCAGCAAGTACTTTCTTAATATCATCATCCCCCGCACTGCCCAACCCCAGGAGTTCATTGCCGATCGGCGATTCGGCATGATCACCGACGAGTCTGAACAATACAGGATCCCGTACTTTTCCTCGCGGTTTGCCGTTCCGCTTTCGCCGGGAAAAGCGATTAACCATCGTTTTACTGTGTACATGGGCCCGCTGGATTACTTTATCGTCAAAGATTACGCGGTCGGTTTTGAAGGGCTTCTGCACCTGGGCTGGAAGTTTTTAATTCGCCCCTTTGCCATATTTGTTCTCTGGTCCTTCCAAAAGCTGTACGGGATCATCCCCAACTACGGGCTGGTGATCATCCTCTTCGGCTTTCTGATCAAGACCATTTTCCACCCGCTGACCAAAAAGAGCATGGCCTCCATGCAGCGGATGAAAGATCTCTCTCCGAAATTGCAGAAACTCCGCGAGCGGTTCAAAAACGACTCGCAGCGCCTGAATAAGGAAACCATGAAGCTCTACAAAGATGCCGGGTTTAACCCCATCTCGGGCTGTTTGCCGCTTTTGGCGCAGATGCCGGTCTTCTTTGCCCTTTACCAGGTCTTGCGCAGCAGCATCCAGCTTCGGGGCGCAGAGTTCGTCGCCCACATCGGCGACCTGTCCCAGAAAGACAGCCTGTATATTCTGCCCATTATTATGACGCTTTCCTTCTTCTGGCAGCAGAAGATGACCTCGACCGACCCCAAGCAAAAAGCGTTGGTCTACATCATGCCGCTGGTCTTCGGGTTTTTATTTGCCCAGTCTCCCGCCGGGCTGACCCTGTACTGGACCATTTACAATGTATTTTCCGTTGTCGAACAGTACATGATTAAGGCGAAAAAGAAAAAAGAAGGATGAACCCGCCGGGGATTCTTGATTCGTTCGCCAACCCGCAGCAGCCCGACACCATGTGCGGTATTGCCACCCCGCTGGGCCGGGGGGGGATCGGGGTCATTCGGCTCAGCGGTCCGGATGCCCTTGCCGTGGCCGCAAAAGTGTTCCACGGGAAACATTGCCCCTCAGAGACCGTGTCGCACAGAATATTGCACGGAAAATTCGTCGATCCCGAGACAAAAAACGAAATCGACGAGGTACTTGTCTCAGTATTCAAGAAGCCGAATTCATACACCGGGGAAGATGTCGCCGAGTTGAGCTTTCACGGCTCACCCGCTGTTTTGGGTCTTGCCCTGTCCATCCTGACCAAGCAGGGGATTCGCCTGGCCCGGCCGGGGGAGTTCACCTTTCGCGCATTCTATAACGGTCGCATAGACTTAACGCAAGCCGAGGCGGTGGCCGAACTGGTCAGTGCCAAATCCGAAAAATCGGCCCAGGCGGCATATCGGCAACTGCAGGGCAGCCTGAAAGATTTCATCGGGCGGCTGCGGGCGGATTTGATCGAGGCCCTGGCCTGGCTGGAAATGTCCGCCGATTTCGTGGAAGAGGATATCGCGTTCAAAAAGGTCGAGGAGATCAGCGACAAGTTCAGTTCCATACTCGATCAGGTAGCCTCGCTTGAGGATTCCTACCAGCGCAGTAGAATCGTCCGCGATGGCCTGCTAGTCACCATTGTTGGCGCCCCCAATGTCGGCAAGTCCAGCCTGTTTAACCGGCTTCTCACCAGGGACCGGTCGATCGTCACTGCCATTCCGGGAACCACGCGGGACGCGATCAATGAATATGTTGTCCTGGCGGGATACCCGGTGTGTTTTGTGGATACCGCCGGGATCCATCAGACAAAGGATGCCGTAGAGACAATCGGGATCGATCGCACGGTCAGGCACCTCGAGGACAGCGATCTTATTTTCTGGGTTTTGGATGGCTCCGCTGGTTTTACTGACGAGGATCGGGAAATCCGCCGGATGATCGGCGAGCGCCCGGCGGCGGCGGTGATTAACAAACTGGATATTGCCGCCAAAGAGAAAATCAGTGAATGCCAACAGTCAGTCGAGTTGGCGGATAAGTTTGCCACTTCAGCAGTTACCGGGGAAGGAATTGAGCAGGTAGTTGACTGGCTGGTGAGCAATTACCTTGAGTTGCGCACCGACCGCCAGGCTTATCCATTCATCATCAACCAGCGTCACCTAACGGCTCTTGCCGCAGCGAAGAAGCACTTACGACTGGCGCAAAAGGCCATCTCCAACCGCCAATCCCACGAGTTCGCCGCATTTGACGCCCGCAAGGCCGCCGATTTCCTTGGCGAAATCACCGGCCAAACCACCCCCGATGACATCTTAAACAAAATCTTCGCCGACTTCTGCATCGGCAAATGAGACAGCCTTGTAGGTCATGCGCCCCGGCGCTTGACACTTGTGGGCGGCTCGCCTGTGGCGAGTCGTCATCTGCCCCTTATTCAAGGTTTCCCCCAATATGTCATTCCCGCCCCCGCTTTCGCGGGGATAAACTCCGGCGGGAATCCAGTCGGTCAAGCGCCCCGGCGCTTGACAAGATCATCTGCCCGATTCTGCTTGACCTTCCGCCGTATCCTGTTATCTTGATTTCAGCGTACCACAAAACCCAAGCTGCGGGAGGTGGCGATGAGGACCAAGATTCGCTTTCTGGCCGGGGGGCTTACCATTCTGGGGTTTATCGTTCTTTCTCCAGTAATCTTGCAAGGCACAAATCAAGAATCTGAACTACTGCTCCGCATTGGCAGAAGTGAGAGTCCTGAACTGCAAAGGCAGGTGGCAGTACGAAACCTGTCGAGTATGCCTTTGGCCTTCACCGAGAACGAGGGACAATGGGACGATCAGGCCCTGTTCCGCGCCAATGCCGGTGGGGTGACAATGTGGTTTACGCAAAACGGGACATATTACCAGTTTACGCGGAGAATCCCCCGCACACCCGTAGGGGCGCAAGGCCTTGCGCCCTGGGCGTACAGCCGTACGCCCCTACGCAACGACCCACCCGGTCGATTCGACCACGAACCCGACAGTATCGAAACCATGGCGATCAAGACATCATTTGTCGGGGCCAACTTGAACCCAGAAGTGGTTGGCGAGGGGTTGATGGAGTATAAGTGCAACTACTTCATCGGCAATGATCCGGCGGAGTGGTACACGGATGTTCCCAATTACCGAGCGGTGTGCTTAAAAGAGGTTTATCCCGGAATTGACCTGCGGTATTACGGGAATGGCCGGCAGTTGGAATATGATTTTGTTGTTTCACCCGGCGCTGATCCAGCCAAGATTGCCATCCGGTATGACGGCGCTTTGTCCCTGTCCGTTAACTCAAATGGTGAGTTGGTCGTTAAAACTGAATGGGGTGAGGTTATTGAGCAACGGCCCGTTGTTTATCAGACCCAAGGTGATCAGCGCATTCCACTTGAGGGGACCTACAAAGTCTCTGAGAACCACTCTTTTGCCTTCGCCCTCGGTGACGATTATGATCCCAAATTGTCATTGGTTATTGACCCGACATTGGTCTACAGCACTTACTTGGGAGGAAATGATGATGAAGTTGCGACTGACATTGCCATAGATGCCAACGGCAATGCCTATGTTACTGGTTATACGTTATCAAGTGATTTTCCAACCTCTAATCCCTATCAAACTGACCAACCAGGCATTGATGTTTTTGTAACTAAACTCAACAGCACTGGCAACGGGTTGGTCTATAGTACATACTTAGGAGGTTCTGGTAATGAGATGATAGATAATTGGTGGTGGGATCACGGCCCGAGCATTGCTGTGGACGGCAGTGGGAGCGCTTACATCTCGGGCTATACGGAATCCACTGATTTTCCAACACAGAATCCGTACCAGACAGACCAACCAGCGGCAGATGCTTTTATCACCAAACTTAATGGCGCCGGCAACGGGTTGGTATATAGTACCTATCTAGGTGGTGATGGCTGGGATGGTGGTTATGCCATCGCAATTGATGGTAGCGGCAACGCTTACGTCACTGGATCTACTTGGTCAGATAATTTCCCAACCCAAAATCCCTATCAAACTTATAAACCTAGTGCCATTCCAACTAATATCGCCTAAATAGTCTGAGGGGGGAGTCCGGGTGGGCGTGTTTGCGGTTACGCCAGTTGAGGTAGCGATAGATGCGTCGGCGGCGCGTCTTGTGATCCGGATC